>JAEEGF011985170.1_pt1 | contig 10833 bp, 13 predicted proteins | sample 9134171 | NCBI WGS metagenome assembly JAEEGF01 (sample SAMN16246542, study PRJNA631951) | gut metagenome | biome: gut microbiome; feature: rumen; material: AP-attached | host: Bos | place: Iran: Karaj | collected 2018-10 | reverse complement strand
AACTAGAACGTGCGGTTACAGGGTATTTTGATTATATCGAGGATCTCATTGAGAGAAAAAATGTTTTTACGATGGAGGAATTTGAAAAAAGCGTTAATGCCTTTCTTGAATTTAGACAGTACAAAATCTTGAAGGACAACGGAAGGATAACACACAAGCAGGCGATAGATAAGGCCTATAAAGAATATGATACGTTTAATAAGATTCAGCCTATTGAATCGGATTTTGACAAAGCAGTAAAAAAAATGATTGGAGAATCAAATGGGAAAGAATAAAAAGAATAAGGTCTATTTAGTTAATGATGATGATAAGAGGATAATAGGGACGTTAAAGGCGGTGTTTGCTGTGATGGTAGTCTTTATTCATGCTAATTTTAGTAGTATAAATATGGCTACAGGTAGTGTGACGTTTGATTTCCCTAAATGGTTTACAATGGCAAAAACTATTCTTTCGGATGCAATTCCTAAATGTGCAGTGCCTGGATTCTTTATTATGGCATCAGTCCTCTTGTTCAAGAGAGAATTTGATTGGAAAAAAAATGTTTTAAAGAAGGCACGAACTTTGATGATACCTTATTTTATTATAAACACATTTTGGATTCTTTTTTATGCATGTGCACAGATGGTGCCTTCAGTTAGTGTATTTTTTTCTAATCCTGATAAAATAGTTGCTAACTGGTCTTGGGTTGAGTATTTAGATGCCTACTTGGGAACTGGCGTGGGAAGTGGTGTTCATCTTATATATGCACCATTATGGTTTGTAGAGCACCTTTTTGTTTTAAATATAATCTCGCCGGTTATAAAGATGATTATTGATAAAATTCCAGTGATATATGGCGTTGCAATTATTTGTTTATTAGTATTTGATGTGAATTTTAATATGTTCTTTTTGAATAATGTGTCATTATTCTATTTTAGTCTGGGATATTATTTGGTTAAATATGGTATACATTTTTCAGATGTCAAAAATATAGATTATCGAATTATTACACCGCTGTATATTGCTGTCACAGTGCTTAATATGCTGACTTTGGGAGATGAGAGATTTGCCTCAGTAAAGGACTTGGCACAAATAATTATAGGGCTCTTATGGTGGGCTCATACGGCTATTTATTTATCTGGCCTAGAAGGCGTGCCGAATGCTGTTTTGAAGACTCTTGAAAAATATAATTTTATTATTTATATTTTCCATTACAACTCTATTACTATTTTGCAAAAACTCTTATTTAAGCTGTTACCGAATAATCTTGTGTGTATAGTGGCTGAATACTTTATAAGTGCAATAATTATGATTGTGCTATGTATTGTTTTAGCGATATTTATGGAAAGATTTATGCCGAGAATATTCTCATTATTGATAGGTGATAGAGATAAAAAAGTAAAAGCTCAATAGGATAAAAAGTAGAAGATAAACAGACGTTAAAGGTAGCGTAAAATTTTAGTCGGAAAATTAAATAGAAAATAAAAAGAACATCCAACTTTGTGATAAAGTATTTGTCGACGAAAACAAAACAACGCAAAGGAGGATGTTCTTTTTATGTGCACAAGTATACAGTATTTTGGAGAGGTATGCATTAAAAGATTTATGGAATTGGAGGAAAATTTTTATAAAGATCCTTCAAAGTTCACAGATTATATCGCAGGAGTTCAGGAAGAGGTTAACAAGCTGGGATGTAAAGTGATTGAGGAAACTCTTGAAGAAGTGGATAAGTTGATTTGTAACAGTCCAAAAAGAAAGAAGCATTGGCATGTTGAGGATCATGATGAGAAGGATTTACTTACACCACTTGGAAAAGTGTCTTTTACAAAGACTCTATATGCGCATAAAGAAAATCGAACAGCTGAGGGAAAACAGGAAATGTGTTATCTTCTCGATAAGGCTTTAGGTTTTACTGAAAACGAAAGGATGACTGATGATGTAAAAGCACAGATATATGAGGAGGCGGTCCAGACCTCATATCGTCGTGGCGGAGAAGCCGCAAGCATTATTGATATAGTCAGTAAGGCTGCTGTCAAAGATTTATTACACAAGACGAAATTTCCACCAAACTTTGTTACACCCAAAAAGAAAAAGGTTGTAGAGAATCTTCATATTGAAGCAGATGAGGATCATTTTCATCTTCAGTTTCAGAATAAAAAGGGAGATCTTGAAATAGGAAAAAATGGTCGAAAGATTAATGGTGCTATCTCTAAGATTATCTATATACATGAAGGAATGGTACCAGAAACACCAGGAAGTAAACGTAATAAGCTTGTAGGTGTTCATTACTTTTGCAGAGGAATAAAACAGTCAAATCAGGATTTGTGGAAAGAAATCTATGCGTATTTGGATGCAACCTATGATTTAGAAAAAGTAAAGAAAATCTATGTTCATGCGGATGGTGGAGCCTGGATTAAGGAAGGCATGAAAAGTATCGCTGGTGTAAAATATGTCCTGGATGAATTCCATTTAAGCAAGTATGTTTCAAAAATGGTTAGACACATGAAAGATACAGAGGACGATGCAAGAGCAGAGGTATATCATACAATTCGCAGAGAGAATAAAAAGGCGTTTATGGAACTTGTTGAACGACTAAACGGATGCACAGATGACGAGGACGTACTAAAAAGAATTGATGATGGGGCAGACTATATCACAAACAACTGGACTGCAGCAAGGCTACGATTAAATAAGGATGAAGGCCTTGTAGGAAGCAGTACAGAGGGGCATGTATATCATATCTTGTCGAAACGAATGAGCACAGATCCGCTCGGATGGAGTCGCCATGGAGCAGAACAGATGGCACATCTTATAGAGTATTATTTTAATAAAGGAAACATGCTTGAGCTTGCTAAATATCAAAAGAAAGTGTTACCCGTAGCGGCTGGAGCTGAAGAACTTACAGCTAGTGCATCAGAAATGCTAAAATCCGAGAATAGACCAAGAACCAGACAACAACAGGAGTATGCAAAGTATGCCGATGCCATGAGCGCAACGCTGGATTTACAAAAACGAAAACAGTATGTCTTTTACACAAACCGCTGGATTTAATTAAAAAGTAGTGCATAGCACAGACTTAATTCTTCATTTGCTTGTTTAATAGTTTATCTGCCCAGAAATGGGTGTCAAGGATGCGAAGCACCAAAGGCTAAAGTCCTTGACTCCCATTTCTGAGCAGATACAATGTAGTCAAGCAAACGAAGAATTATTTGTCGACCCCTGAAGCTGGCCGGCAAGGACCATCTGTTCAGAAAAAATAAAATGTGATAGAATGTCGACATCTGATACTCACATCACAAAGTCATAGGGTAGTTCTATTCTATGTTTTCCGACAATAAATTTACGTAGTCATCATTCCTGATTTTGTTGACATGCAAAATGTCACAGGCTATAATTGGGAATAGTTCTCATTTTGATGTTTGGAGGAGTATATGAATACAGGAGCTAAATATAAGACAAAACAAAGAGATATTTTGGTTGAATATTTTAAAAGATATCCGGAAAAACATATTACTGCAAGCGAAGTGTGTGAGCATTGTAAAAAGCAGGGAGAACATATTGGGCAATCTACAATTTATCGCCAGTTAGAGAGTCTGGTAGATGAAGGAATTATCAATAAGTATATAATTGATGGTAAGACTTCGGCCTGTTTTGAGTATGCAGGAGAGCATGATAATAATGGTCGTGAAATATGCTTTCACTGTAAATGTGAAAAATGTGGAAAGCTTATACATATGCATTGTGATGAATTGTCAGCGATAGGACAGCATCTCTATCAAAAGCATGGCTTCGAGTTGAATCCTATGAGGACGGTTTTTTACGGAGTTTGTGAGGATTGTCAAAAGTAATAATTGGTAATTTTGATATTTAGAGCATAGATGTATGATATGAAAGGAAATGGCATGGGTAGATTTAAACTAACCGGAAATGATAGAAAATTTACCGCAGGCATCATGGCAGTGATGCTTCTTTTTGCTGTGCTTTTTTCTGTGTTCTTTTTGTCAGCTGAGGTTGGCCATGAGTGTAATCACAATGACTGCCCTATATGCGCATGTATGCAGCAGTGCTCTAATACAATTCATTCTATATCAAATTCTGGTATTGCAGTGGTGACTGCAATAATTCCAATTATCTATTTTATTTCATTTGCCAAGAGTGATGTCTTGAATATCAAGGCAGACACTTTGGTATCACAAAAAGTCCGTTTGGATAATTGAAAATCCCATTATATCAATGAGTAAGTTTTTTAATTGAATAATGGAGGATTTTATTATGAAAAAATATTTATCTATGTTAATGGCCGCTGCATTGGCAGTAGGCTCTCTTTGCGCGTGCGCATTTTCAGGAACAACTAATACAACTTCGGAGGATAAATTGCAGATTGTCACAACTATTTTCCCAGAGTATGACTGGGTTATGAATATACTGGGGGATAAGTCTGAGGACTCGGAAGTGACTATGCTTCTGGATAATGGTGTTGACTTGCATTCATATCAGCCTACTACAGAGGATATATTGAAAATTTCGAACTGTGATTTGTTTATCTATGTTGGTGGCGAATCGGATGAGTGGGTAGAGGACGCCCTACAGGAAGCAACCAACACAGATATGGTTGTTATCGATTTACTGGATGTGCTTGGCGAGAATATCAAGGAAGAAGAACTAGTGGAAGGAATGGAAGCAGAGGAAGATGAACATGCTGAGGCTGCAGAGGAAGAGGCAACTGAGGAGCATGAAGAGGCAGAAAAGCATGAACATGAAGAGGGAGAAGTGGAATACGATGAGCATGTATGGCTTTCTCTGAAAAATGTAGCGGCAATTACTACTGAAATTTCACAGGCCTTACAGACAGTTGATTCTCAAAATGCTGCAATATATAAGGCAAATGGTGAGGCATATATTAATAAATTAAATGCTCTTGATGGAGAGTATAAAAAAACTGTAGATAGTGCATCACAAAAGACCGTTTTATTTGGAGACAGATTCCCATTTAGATATATGGTAGATGATTATGGTTTGAATTATTACGCTGCATTTGTTGGATGCTCAGCTGAGACTGAAGCAAGTTTTGAGACAATATCGTTCCTTGCGCATAAGGTAGATGAATTACAATTGCAAACTGTTTTGACCATTGAAGGAGATAATCATAAGATTGCCGAGACAATAGTACAAAACACCAAGGATAAGAATCAACAGATTCTGACCATGGATTCCATGCAAGCTACAACATCTGAGGATGTGGCAAATGGTGCTACTTATTTATCTATAATGGAGCAGAATTTAGAAGTTTTGAAAGAAGCTCTGAAATAGAGGGTTTAGAAGTTTATGAAAGGAAATCCAGAGTAAATAATAATAGATTGGAGACAAAACATGGCGCTAATTACTGTAGAAAATCTATCTGTGGGATATGATTCTAATACAATAGTTGAAAATTTGAATTTTACTGTTAACCAGGGGGACTATTTATGCATAGTTGGTGAAAATGGTTCTGGTAAGTCTACTCTTATGAAGACACTTCTTGATTTGCAGGATGCTGTAGCAGGTACAATATATTTTGGTGACGGATTGAAGAAGAAAGAGATAGGATATTTGCCACAACAGACTGTAGTTCAGCGGGATTTCCCAGCCTCTGTTAAGGAAATTGTGATTTCCGGTTGTCAGGCTAAAATGGGTTTGAGGCCGTTTTATACATTAACTGAGAGAAAGCTTGCCAAGGGAAATATGCGTAGGATGGGCATAGATAATCTGGCAGACAGATGTTATAGAGAATTGTCAGGAGGACAGCAACAACGGGTTCTTCTGGCAAGAGCGCTATGTGCAACAGACAAAGTGCTTCTACTGGATGAACCTGTCTCTGGACTGGATCCGAAAGTGACAGGTGAGATGTATGAGCTGATTCATGAATTAAATCAGGAGGGCGTGACGATTATTATGATTTCCCATGATATTAACGCAGCTATAAAGTATGCTACACATATTTTGCATATAGGAGAAGACATATTCTTTGGGTGTAGAGATGAATATATTATTAGTGATGCCGGCAAAATGTTTGAAATAAATCAAAAGGGTGGTGATGCAAATGATTGATACTTTGGTTTTATATTTTCAATATCCTTTTGTCAGATATGCAATGGTGGTGGGAGTTTTGATTGCTTTGTGTTCAGCTTTGCTGGGAGTAACTCTGGTGCTGAAGAGATTTTCATATATAGGTGATGGATTGTCTCATGTGGCATTTGGAGCAATGGCTATTGCAACAGTGCTTGATATGACCAACCAGATGATTATTATTTTGCCAATTACAATTGCATGTGCAGTGTTGCTTCTAAGAACTGGCCAGAACACTAAAATACAAGGGGATGCTGCTATAGCAATGATTTCAGTTGGGGCATTGGCCTTTGGATATTTGCTTATGAATATATTTTCCACATCCTCTAACCTGTCAGGAGATGTATGCAGTACTTTGTTTGGCTCCACATCTATTCTCACACTTACGGGAAGAGAAGTGTGGCTGTGTGCTATATTGTCCCTAGTTGTGTTACTGATATTTATACTATTTTATAACAAGATTTTCGCGGTTACATTCGATGAGAATTTTGCCAGGGCAACAGGAATAAAAACGGACATATATAATCTGTTAATAGCTGTAATAATAGCGGTGATAATTGTGCTGGCTATGAATCTGGTAGGATCACTTCTTATTTCTGCCCTTGTTATTTTTCCTGCTATTTCATCTATGAGATTATTTCATAGCTTTAAGATGGTTACAATATCAGCTGCTATTATATCGGTTGTTTGTGCCGGGGTTGGGATAATTATTTCTATTTTGGCAGGTACTCCTGTAGGGTCTACAATTGTGGCTATTGATGCATTGGCATTTGTTATATGTGTTATTGTTGGAAAGTTCAGATGAGGTGATTCATGAGAGAATTATTGTGGAAACGAAAAACCAAGGTGAGATTTTGGACAAAGCTGGCTTTGGTTGGTTTACTTATAAGTTTATTGTGCGGTTGCAGTGATAATAAACAAGAATCAGGAGCACAAGGTGGCACTGAAGGAGCAGGGCAGGAAGAAATGCAGGACAAAAATCTGCTGTATGGGGATGTGAATTCAGATGGAAATTCAGATGGAAATTCAGATGAGAATGCTCAGACTGAGAATGCAACGGGTACTGAAATGGTAGATCTGACTGCTTTGTCTAGTACCATGGTGTATGGAGAAGTATTCAATATGATGATGCAACCGGAATCCTATATGGGCAAGACTGTGAAAATGAAGGGAAAGTTTGCGGTATATACAGATGAGACAACAGGCAGCAGATATTATACATGTATCATCAAGGATGCTACTGCATGTTGTGCAAAAGGAATTGAGTTTGAACTATCGGGAGATTACGATTATCCTGAAGATTATCCTGAAGAAGGAATTACAATACTTGTTCAAGGTACATTTGATGTATATGAAGAAGGTGGAAAGAAGTTTTGCACTTTAAGGAATGCTTCAATGGATGTATGTTGATTTTGGATAAATATACCATTAAAAATAAGGATTTTTGTGCTAAAAGACGTGACTATAGTATATGAAAATGTGATATAATGCATTATCAATAAAATTTTATGCATATTGAAAGGAGCTATTATTATGGTTAAAGAAGTGAAAAATGGTGACTTTAGTGTTGTTGAAAGCAGTGCAATTGCTTTGGTTGATTTTAATGCCACATGGTGTGGTCCTTGTCAGAGAATGGCTCCTATTATAGAAGCTGCATCTGAGGATGATGCTTTTGCAGGAGTTGATTTCTTCGCGGTGGATACAGACGAGAATCCACAGATTGCTCAGAAGTATGGAATTATGAGTATTCCAACTCTTATGATTTTCAAAAATGGTGAGAAGGTAGCTCAGAGTGTTGGAGCTATTGATGAAGATCAGCTTGAGGAGTTTATTTCAGCACAGATTTAATTAGGACTGGTATAGAGTTATGTTTGAAAAGTTAAAAGAGATTAATCTTAATGTAACAATTGGAGCTGTAATAAGTATAGTAATAGGTATAATGCTGCTGGTTTCTCCAGCAGCAATTATTACGATTATCGCCAAAGTTATTGCAGCAGTAATTATATTTTCTGGAGTGGTATTTTTAATATCAGCACTGACAGATTCTACAAAATCAGCTTTGGGTATAACAGTGGCGGTTTTGGTTGCAGTTATTGGTTTATGGATGTTTATACACCCTGAATTAATTGCAAGTCTTATTCCAATAGCCATGGGTGTGCTTCTTGTAGTTCATGGCGTTCAGGATTTTTCATTAGCATTTGACACAAAAGGAAATAAAGGTGATAAATGGTGGCTGGGACTTCTGGCTGGTATTTTGAATATCTTGCTTGGAATTGTATGTATTGGAAATGCATTTGGCATTGTAAAAATTGCTGTGCAGTTGATAGGTGTCATGTTGATATATGATGGCTTGTCAGATATGTTTATTGTACACAAGGCAAACAAAGCGGCGAAAGATACGGTTGATTCATCTATTGTATATGAACAGGATGTAGATGAATTCGACGATTTTAAATAAAGACATAAATTCATCAAATGAAGAGGTGGTAGAGTATGCGTCAGATGGAATTTAAAATGGAGAGACAGAATCTCGTGGAGATAGGTCAGGTGTTGCCTGTTGTAGAGAGTAAGCTTCCGAATTCCTACTATTATACTCTGGGCAGAGCATATGCAATGTCTGGTAATTATACTACCTTGGAGAGACTTAAGTCCACAGAGGGTAAGGTTGTTGATATTAAAGAGACGCCAAAGGGGTTCTTTGTGACTGTAGAGTTTGATGAATAAAGAGGAGTAATAAGTAATGCGGTATGTTCCGGCTGAACAACTAGAACCAGGGATGGTAATCGGACAAGAAATACATGACAGCATGGGTGTGCTATTGATTCACAGTGGTACCCAGCTTACAGGAGACCAGATTACACGTATAGTATATCAGGGTATGCCTGGAGTTTATATTGATGATGAGATATCTCGTGATATTCAAATCAAGGAAGCGGTCAGACCTGAAATCAAGGCTGATGCTGTGAAAGTGGTTCATGATTTTTTTGATAGAATTGGCGATAATTCTAACTTGTCACCTGAAGAGAATTTGATTCAGTTGATGGTGGAAAATGTGGTTAATGATGTCATGACAGATGAACAGGTGGTTTATAATCTGATTGACATTAGAACCTATGACAATTATACATATGCTCATTCTGTTCATGTAGGTATTATCGCTGCCATTATTGGTGTGAAGATGAATCTGCCTGAAGATGAGTTAAATGATTTGGTTACAGCAGGATTCCTGCATGACATAGGCAAGGTATATATTAATCCTGATATTTTAAATGCACCTAGAAGACTGACTCCGGAAGAAAGAGAAGAGATGATGCAGCATCCTGCAATAGGATATATGCATCTGACTAATGAGTTTAATTTCTCGGATAGAGTTAATCAGACGGTATTGCAGCACCATGAGTGGTACAATGGACATGGTTATCCTAACAAAGTTAAGGGTAAGGATTTGCTTCTCACTTCGAGAATTCTGCGTGCGGCAGATGTATATGATGCAATGACAACCAAACGCCCATACCATGCGCCATATCTTCCATCGGAAGTTTTGGAATATATCATGGGTAGAAGTGGCTTGGAATTTGATCCAGAGATAGTAGAGATTATGGCTTCTCAATTTGCTATTTATCCTGTTGGATGTGAGGTGGTTCTATCTACCAAGGCTAGAGGCATTGTTGTGGAGAATCATCCGGGATTTGTAATGAGACCTACAGTAAAATTGCTTGATACAGGAGAGAAAGTTAATCTACGAGATGACCGTATGGCTTATAATATTACAATTACACAGTTAATGATGTAGGAGTGATTATGACAATTCAAGGAAAGAACGGTATTGACGTTATCCTTGCTGAGAGCCTCAAGGAACTCAGCGAAAGTAGACCGATAGACAAAATAACAATTAAAGAAATAACTGACAAAGCTGGAGTTATCAGACCGACATTTTACAATCATTTTCAGGATAAATACGAACTCTTGGAATGGATTGTAAGGGAAGAGCTGGTGAATCCGGCTTTGCCTTTGATAGACAATGGTTTGGTAAAAGAGGGACTGACTTTCATTTTTACAGCTATGGAGAAAGAGAAGACCTTCTATACCAGGGCAGCCAAGATTGAGGGGCAGAATTCTTTTGCAGAAATGATTTACATCTGCGCCAAAGAAATGATTCTGAGCCACATGAACGTTGAGGAAGTTCAGGCCAAAGGCAAGTACAGTTGGGTTACACCGGATTTGGTCGCAGAATACTATGCTAAGTCATTGTGCGTAGTAGTTATGCGCTGGGTTGAAAGTGGTATGAAGGTTCCTGCAAATGAGTTTGTAGATGTATTTATGTCTCTGGCGCAAGAACCACTGTTTGGACTGTTTTAGCTGGACCTTGCAGAGATATTATACAATTGTATATAAATGTATAAGCTCATGATACAGGGGTTTGTGTTTGAATATTTATCTGATATTACTTTTTTCATATACTATGATGGCAAGATGTGAAAATTGGAGGAATATATGAGTTGGATTGAAAATATACTGATTATATTGGGAATCAGTTTGGATACATATGCTACCATGGAAGTGGAAGGCGCTATGCTGGCTGAAGTTAAGAAGAAACAGCTGGTTATTACATGTGCTTTGGTCGCTTTGCTACAATTGATTTTTTATTTCGGTGGCTATTTTATATGCTTCGAGTTGGACAAGCATGAATTGATACCACGTAGTTTGGATGTAGGATATATTGTTGCGGCAGTAGTGTTTGCCATGCTT
>JAEEGF011190856.1_pt1 | contig 10833 bp, 8 predicted proteins | sample 9134171 | NCBI WGS metagenome assembly JAEEGF01 (sample SAMN16246542, study PRJNA631951) | gut metagenome | biome: gut microbiome; feature: rumen; material: AP-attached | host: Bos | place: Iran: Karaj | collected 2018-10 | reverse complement strand
GATGGCGGACATGGCGAACCAGAGAAGATTCCACATCGGGGTGCCGGTCTTCGACCAGAGGAAATAAATGATAACAGAGGTGACGGCAACGAGCGTGCCCCAGAGGATCATCGGCTTGCCGGAGTTCTTCGCCATCGTGCGACGGCTGCGTTCGATGGTCTCCGAAATGAGCCGGAGACTGTTTTCTGCTGAGAAGTTGTTTTCCATTGTTCTTTGGTTTTTAAAGGTTTCAACGCCCGTTGCGCACCGGGTCATTTTCAAATCTGATGCAAAGGTAAAGTAATTTATTTTATAAACCAAATTATTTTGTAAATTTTTATTGGAATTTTTTCGTTCTGTTTTTTTCATACCTTTGTAGGATAGAATCAGTGAATCCTATGAAAAAACTTATTTTTGTTTTTCTTTCGGTGATGGTGCTGCTGCCGGTGGCGGCGGAGAACCGCGACCGTGCCATCGTCCTCGCCTCTTCCAATGATAAACTGCAGGTGGAGACCCTCTCCCGCATCGGATATGGATTCCATTTCGTGAAATCTTCGGAATTCAAGCCCTCGGCTGCCGGCGAGTTCTTCTTCAATTTCGTGCAACTCGACGTGTTCCCCACGGAGTTCCTCGAGATCCAGTTCGGCCTGGACTGCGAATTCAATCACTATACCTCCAAGTCGTCGTATTTCTATCTCGACAGCGACCGGAAAGTGCAGGTGACCGATTTCCAGGAATTGGACAAAGCCAATTCCCGTTTCCGCGGCGGTGTGCGCACGTTCAACATCAACGCGCCGCTGATGGTCAAGGGCATCTTCGGTTTTTTCCAGGTAGGTGTCGGTATCGAAGGCAGCCTGAACCTTGCCGGAAAAGCCTATTATAATCACAGGGTGGGCAACACCCGCGACACGCACTCCGAAGCCAAGGCCGCCCTCAATTTGTTTTCGTTCGGCCTGGTGGCCGGTGCGACCTACGACGACTTCGGCTTCTACGTGAAGTTTTATCCGAAGCCCTCGAGAGTCCTGGCTCCCGGCAGCGTCGATTTCAGCTACTGGACGCTGGGCGTCACCTTCGGACTCTGATTTTTAAGCCCGTTTCAGAAAGTAAAGGAGAGCCGGTAGAGCTTGGAATGGTCCTCATCGTTGCCGACCCAGACGCAGTCGTGCTTGCGGTCGACGCAAATGGATTCGGCGTTGTCGATGAAGGGGACGTCGTAGTAGGTAAGCAGGTCGAAGGTGCCGACATCGAAGAGAAAGATTTTCGCGGCATCGGAGTCGCTGATCCACAGCCAGTTTTTATCGGCATCGTAAAAGAGGCCACCGATTTCCTCTATCAGGGGCGTCTCGCCGCGGAGACTGATGCGTGAGACGGGGGTTCCGTCGAGGCGGTAGGTCCAGAGCAGGGCGTCTTCCTGGCTGCCGACAAACAGCAGGCTGTCTTTGTAGAAGGCGATGCCCTCCAGGCCGCTGTTGTCGAAATCCCGTTCCAGGGCTTCTTTCACGAAGAAGAGCGTATCGATGGTGTCGTAGCCCGGAGCGGCGACGCGGCAGACCATCTGGTCGCCCTCGACGGCCAGGTACAGGTCGCCCGTAGCCGGGTCGATGGTGATGCCCTCCAGGTCGAGGTGCGTGCGGATGGCGGGTGTGACGGAGCCCGAGAAAGAGACCCGGCACAGGTCGCCATCGTCGCCGACGGCCCAGAAGGCGGTGGTATCCCGGTTCATGCACAGGCCCGACAGTTCCTCGACCGCGACGCTGATGACCTGGCGGGACCCCATGACCGGCAGGGCGTTCTTGTGTCCGCCCGGCTGTTTGCCCTCGGGCTTGTTGTCGTTTACGCCGGGTCCGATGGTCGTGGGGATGGAGTGGTCGACGCAGCAGGTGCAGGCACCGGCGGTCAGCATGGCGAACAGGAGAAGGACGAGTTGTTTCATGCTATTCCCGGCTGAAGATGAGCACGCAGCTGATGGCGGCCACGATACCGATGATCTGGGGGACCGTAGGGACGGCGGCGTAGAGAAGGAGGGAGATGACGCACATGATGACCGGGGCACAGGCATCGGCCAGCGGTGCCACGATCATGGCCTTGCCGTAGCGGTTGGCATACACCAGGGTGAAGGCGCCGATGGAGTTGAGGATCTGGACAAAGAAAACCTTGGTCAGTTCGCCCCAGCCCTGCGAGGTGATGCAGGAGCCGTCGCCCATGAGGAGAGCCACGGGAATCAGCAGCACGGCCGCGATGGTCATGTAGACGAACACGCTCTCTGCATCCGGCGTGGAATTGTTGGCCAGCTTCATCACGAAGGCCTGGATGCCCCAGCAAATGAACACCACCGAAGCATAGACGATCCAGATCCAGCTCTTGGCGGCACCGCCGTCCGTATTGTCGGGCAGTGCGAAACACACGAGCGCCACGAAGGCCAGGACGATGCCCAGAATGCCCAGCCGGCTGACACGCTCTTTCAGGAAGATGGTGGACAGCAGCACGGTGACGATGGGCGCCACCGAAATCATCGGCATCACCAGATAGGCCGGTGCGTAGTCCAGGGCCAGGAACAGCACCAGCTGCCCGCCGGCGCCCAGCAGGCCCACGGCCATGCTCAAGAGGGCGGGCTTGCGGCGGACGTCCAGTTTGAAATGGATGTTGATGAGCGCAGCCAAGGCGCAGGGAACCATGCTCAGGGCCCAGACGACGTAGACCAGGTTCTTGGGAAGGGTGGTCTGGTCGGAGAAAGCGCCCCAGACGCCCCAGGTGATCATGGTGATCAGGGCGTAGAGCAGCCAGTTGTGTCTTTTCTCGGTCATTATAATAAATGTATCAGTTGTCGATGTCTACGATGTGCAGGGTGATGCCGGTTTTCTCGATGTAGGCCTTCAGGTCGGGCGAGATGTTGCTGTCGGTGATGATGGTGTTGATCTTGTCGAGCGAGGCGATGTGGGCGAAGGTCCGGCGCCCGAACTTGCTGGAGTCGAATACGGCGATCACTTCCTTGGCCGAAGCGATCATGGCCTGGTTGAGGCTGGCCTCCTCCAGGCTGGGAGTGGAGAGTCCGTCGGTGATGCTGATGCTGTCGACGCCCAGGAAGAGCTTGTCGCAGAAGATGTTCTTCAGGGCGTATTCGGAGATCATGCCCACGGTGGAGTGGGAGACGGCGCGCATGGTGCCACCCAGCACGATGACCGTGAACTTGCCGTAGGTGTTGAGGGTGATGGCGATGTCGAGCGCGTTGGTGATGACGGTCAAGTTGTTGACGTTTTCCAGGCGCTTGGCGATCTCCATGGTGGTGGTGCCGGAATCGAAGATGATGCGTTCGCCGTCGTGGACCAGGGAGGCGGCGTACGCGCCGATGAGCTGTTTCTCCCGCGCATGGAGCTGCTGCTTGTGGCTGATGGACAGGTCGTCGTAGTCGCCGGACTGGTGGAGGACGATGGCGCCGCCCTTGACGCGGACCAGCAACTTGCGCTCTTCCAGGACAGCGAGGTCCTTGCGGATGGATACTTCCGACACACCGAAATAAGAGACGAGATCGGCCACATGGACGCGTCCTTCCGTATGGAGCATGTTCAGGATACGGCTTCTTCTTTCTTCGATCGAGTACTTTCTTTTCATAATAGGTATAGGCCTTTGAGGATTTGGAACGAAAGTTCAGGTTAATTTTTGCAACGATTTGCTTTCTTTTGTAAAATCTGCTGCAAGATAGAAAATTATTTTTTCAAATCAAAACCTAAAATTTCAAAACTTTCAGAATTTAACCATAAACTTTCGTTTCGAAGCCCTGATTCGGATGCAAATTTACGGAAATTAATAAATTTTTGCAAAAACATTGTCGAAAAATAATTTTTTCGTTAGATTTGCAACGTGAACAACAAGAATGTTGATTATGATTAAGGTAGACTGTCATACAATCCGTGAGATTGAGCACCAGCCGAAGATGTGGAAAGAGACGTTCGATGTGGTCAAGGCCATGAAGGCCGACATCGGAACGTTTTTCCGCACCAATGGCATTTCGAAAGAAACCCGTATCGTCCTGACCGGCGCCGGCACTTCCGCTTTCGTCGCCGATACGGCTGCCTGTATCTTTATGCGCGACGGCTTTTCCCAGGCCCGTTCCGTGGCGACCACCGCCATCGTGTCGGCACCGGAATCGTTCCTGAACCCCGACGACCGACTCTTCGTTTCGTTTGCCCGCTCCGGCAACAGCCCCGAGAGCGTGGCTGCCTACAGCATCGCCCGCAAATTCTGCCACGATGCCCGGCACCTGATCATCACCTGCAATCCCGACGGCTGCCTCGCCCGCAAGGCTGATCCCGAAAAAGACTGTGTCGTGGTGCTCCCCGACGGGACCAACGACCGCAGCCTGGCCATGACCAGCAGCTTTTCCTCGATGTTGATCACCAGTATCCTTTGCAAGAATATCGAGCAGCTTGACGCGGAATGGGCACGGCTGGAAGCCGCTTCCTCCTTTGCCGCCCGTATCCTGGGCGACGATGTACAGGAAGCCCTCTCCGGGATGACGGCCAAGCCGGTGCGGCGCGCCGTGTTCCTGGGTTCCGGTCCCCTCAAGGGCATTGCCTGCGAAAGCCATCTCAAGCTGCAGGAACTGACGGACGGCCAAATCATGTGCTCGTTCGATTCCTTCCTGGGACTCCGTCACGGCCCCAAGGCCGTGATCAACGAGGAGACGCTGGTGGTGTATCTGCTCAATGACGATCCGTATACCAGCCGCTACGAAGCCGACCTCATCGCACAGGTAAGCAAGGAGAATAAGCCGGCCGGACAGATCATCGTATCGCTCGTCCCTTCGGGCATCACCGAAGGCATCGACCTGGAAATCGACGCCGGGGCTTCGGCTGTCCTGCGCGAAAGCGAATATAAATATGTACCGTACGTCCTGGCCGGACAGCTGCTGGGTTACTACTTCTCCCTGTCGAAGGGGCTGAATCCCGACAAGCCGTCGGTGCGCGGCACCATTTCCCGCGTGGTCAGTGGCGTGATGATTTATGAATATGAAAAATAAAGAGGCAATGAGTATGAAAACGAACATAGATGATACTCCCAAATTGAGAAGACTGCTGGACCGGGTCGGGGAATTGGTTGCACAGGGGCATAAACCGATGACACTGCTTGCAGTGTGCCCCAACTCTCCAGCAGTCATCAAGGCGGCCTTCCGTGCCGCCAAACGCAACAATGCGCCCATCCTGTTTGCCGCCACCCTCAACCAGGTGGACGGCGACGGTGGCTACACCGGCATGACCCAGAAAGATTTCGTTCGCGTGATGAAAGCTGAGGCCCGCCGCAACAATTACACAGGCCCGTTCCTGGCCTGCATCGACCACGGCGGACCCTGGCTCAAGGATATCCAGACCATCGAGATGTGGCCCTACGAGAAGGCCATGGCCGGCGTCAAGCAATCGTATGAGGACGCCCTTCTGGCCGGCTACGAGCTCATCCACGTCGACCCTACCGTCGACCGTTTCCTGCCTGCCGGCAAAATCATCGACATCGAAGTGGTGGCCGAAAGGACCATCGAACTGATCACCCATATCGAAAATTTCCGCAAGCAGCGGGGCATCGCGCCGATCGCCTATGAGGTCGGTACCGAAGAAGTCCATGGCGGCCTGGCCGACATGACGGTCTTTAACAAGTTCCTGAACCTGCTCAAGGCCGGTCTCGAAAAGAACGGCTGCGCGGACGCCTGGCCCTGCTTCGTCGTGGGCAAGGTGGACACCGACCTGCATACCACCTTCTTCGATCCGGTGGTGGCCCGCCAGCTGACTTCGACGGTGGCCGCCTACGGCAGTTTCATCAAGGGACATTATACCGATGACGTGGAGAATCCCGAAGAGTATCCGCTCACGGGAATGGGCGCAGCCAATGTCGGTCCCGAATTCACCGTAGCGGAATACAATGCGCTTGAAGAACTCGAGGACGTCGAAACCCGGCTCTACGAACAGGACCGCGTGCCGATGCATTCGCATATGACCGAGATTCTCAAACGGCTCGTCGTTGAGTCGGGACGCTGGAAGAAATGGGTACATGGCAACGAGTCGCCCGACGACTTCGCCTCCATCACTCCGGAGCGCCAGCGCTGGCTCATCCAGACGGGCGCCCGCTACATCTGGCAGAAACCCGAGGCCATCGCCGCCCGCCGGATGCTCTACGACAATCTGAACGACAACGGCATCGATGCTGAAGGTATCGTCCTGTCGACGATCGAACGGGCCATCGACAAATACTACGTGGCCTTCAATCTGGTCAATCTCAACGCCAAACTCTGATGAAAAAGTATGATATCCTGGCCATTGGCGAGCTGAACGTCGATCTGCTCCTCAACCGTATCGCCGGTTTCCCCGAAATCGGCAAGGAGATTTTCGCTGAGGACATGACCCTGACGCTCGGCAGTTCCACCGCCATTTTCGCAGCCAACGCCGCCACGCTGGGCGCCCGCGTGTCGTTCATCGGCATGATCGGCCGCGACAGCTTCGGCGACGTGGTGAAATCGACGCTGGCGCTGCGCCATGTCGACATCTCCAACCTGATCGAGGTGGGCGATGCCGCCACCGGCCTGACCGCCATCCTCAACTACGACAACGACCGAGCCAACGTCACCTATCCCGGTGCCATGAGCCGGATGGGCGTGAAGGACCTCCGTCCGGAGATCATCCGGGAGGCGAAGCACGTGCACGTGTCTTCCGTGTTCCTGCAGGAAAACCTGCACAGGGACCTCTATGAGATCGTGCGCCTGGTCAAGGACTGCGGCGCTACGCTCTCGATGGACGTGCAGTTTGACCCGGCGGAGACCTGGGATTTCGACTGCGCACGCATCCTGCCGCTGGTCGACGTGTTCATGCCCAACGAGCAGGAACTGATGGCCATCACCCGCAAGGACAACGTGGAGGAAGCCGTGGCGGCCATCCGGCCTTACGCAGTCGTGACGGTCGTCAAGATGGGTACGCGCGGTTCGCTGCTGGTGACCCGCGACGGACAGCATGTCCTGCCGGCGATGCTCAACAAGCAGGTGGTCGACGCCATCGGCGCCGGCGACAGCTTCGACGCGGGCTTCGTCGCCGCCTACGTGCAGGGAAAATCGCTGGAGGAATGCCAGCGCATCGGCAACCTGACCGGCGCTGTCAATACCACGGCTGCCGGCGGCACCGGCGCTTTCACTTCGAAAGAAGCGGTCGCTGCAGCTGCAGAGAAATGTTTTGGACAAAAACTGACGTTATGAATTTCCGCATAAAATGGATCCCGATGCTACTGTCCCTGCTGCTCGTGGTGGCGGGATGCGGCAAGGGCTTGGATAACGGCGGCATCGCCGTCCGGGCCGACGAATCGGGCAACGTACACATCACGGCGGCGGCTGCGAAGACGCCGCTGCTCGCCGACGTGGCTGAACTCTCGACCCTGACCGTGGGTGGTTCAAAAGTCGCGTTCGGGCCCTGCGAGGTTTCCGGACGGGCGGTCAGCGATGCTTTCGGAAAAGGCAGCAGCTATGTGCTGGAGGCGGAATCCGAAGAAGGGATCGTGCGGGTGGTGACCATCACGGCCTACGACCGTTATCCTTCCACGCTGGTGGTCCGTGCCGCCTATGAGAACGACTCTGATGCGGACATAGCCGTGGACGGCTGGTCGATCTGCGATCTGCAGGTGCTCTCGGCCGGCGACACGCCTGCGTTCTGGTCCTTCCAGGGCCAGTCCACCGAAGACCGCGCCGACTGGATCCTTCCCGTCGAAAACGGTTTCTTCCAGCAGAATTACATGGGCATGAACAATTCCGACTATGGCGGCGGCGTTCCGGCCGTGTGCCTGTGGCGGAAAGACGCCGGCGTGATGATCGGCCATCTCGAGCCGCATCCCGAGCTGGTGAGCCTGCCCGTGCAAATGACCGGCGATTGCGCCACCATCGGAATCGTCAGGGAATACGACACGCCGTTCGTGCTGCATTCGGAACAACATCTGAATACCTGCGAAGCCTTCATTTCCGTGTTTACAGGCGACTGCTTCAGCGCGCTGCGCAACTATGCGGAGCTGCTGGCAGTCCAGGGCGTCGTGATGCCCGAGAGCGAACCGGCCGCGTTCGACCCGGCCTGGTGTGCCTGGGGCTATGAGCGCCGCTTTACCATCGATGAGATCCTGGGTACGCTGCCCAAAGTCAAGGAACTGGGCTTCAAATGGGCCACGCTCGACGACGGCTATCAGATCGCCGAAGGCGACTGGGACCTTACCCCGGAGCGTTTTCCGCACGGCGATGCCGACATGAAGCGGATGGTCGATGCGTTCCACGCCAACGGGCTGAAGGCCGAACTCTGGTGGGCGCCGCTGGCCGCCGATCCGGGTACCGCCTTCCTGAAGAAGTATCCGCAGTCCCTCATCCTCGACAAGGAGGGCAAGCCCCAGGAAATCACGTGGTGGGACAGCTGGTACCTGTCGCCCGTCGATGCAGACGTGGTCCGCGAGCAGAAGGCCCTTGTGGAGAAATTCCTGGGCGACTGGGGCTTCGACGGCCTCAAGCTCGACGGCCAGCACATGAACGCCGTGGCGCCCGACTACAACCCGGCCCATCATCCGGACGACCCGGAGAAGGACGTTCGTGAGCTGCCTTCGTTCTTCAAGATGATCTACGAGACGGCCCGCAGCATCAAGCCGCACGCCGTGCTGCAGTTCTGCCCCTGTGGCGACTGTTTCTCCGTGTACCACCTGCCCTACGTCAACAAGACCGTCTCTTCCGATCCGGGGAGCAGCTGGCAGATCCGCACGAAGGGATATGTGCTCCGTGCGCTGGCGCCCCGCACCGCCTATTACGGCGACCACATCGAACTGTCGGACGGGGAGTGCGATTTCCCGACCCAGCTGGGCATCGGCGCCGTCCCCGGCACCAAGTTTACCTGGCCCAAGGACAATCCGTACGTCCGGCATTCCTACGTGCTGACGCCCGAAAAGGAGGCGCTGCTCCGCAATGCGCTGGAAATCTACGCCGAAAAGCGGCTTTCCGAGGGCGAGATCGTGCCGGGTCTGTATGACGTCGGCTACGATTTCCCCGAGACCTACGTCATCCGCAAGGACGGCGTGCTGCACTACGCTTTCTATACCCGCGGCCCGAAGGTGGAGCGGGTGGAGCTGCGCGGCCTGGAACCGGGCTGCACCTATCGTGTCAACGACTACTATAACCACGTGGACCTGGGTACCGTGACGGCCGCCTCCGACGGGACGGCCGGGCTCGGCGCCGCCTTCGACCACGCCCTGCTATTGGAAGTCAAACAATTATAACACTATATAATATTTGATCTATGAAACGATTGATCCTTCTCATCGCCTTGCTGCTGACAGCCATGCAGCTCAACGCGCAGATTACGGTCAAGGGTACCGTCACCTCCAAGGAGGAAGGCCCGATGATCGGAACCAGCGTCGTTGAAAAAGGCACGATGAACGGCACGGTCACCGCCGAGGATGGCAGCTATACCATCACCGTGGCGAACGGAAACGCCGTTCTGATCTTCACGACAATCGGTTTCAAAACCGTGGAAATCCCGGTTTCAAACCGTGCGGTCATCGACGTTACCCTCGAAGTCGACCAGCAGCTCCTCGATGAGCTGGTCGTCGTCGGTTATTCCAGCAAAACCCGTTCGGAAATCACATCCGCCGTGTCTGTTGTCAGTGCAGACAAACTCAACGATGTGGTGACCAGCGATCTCTCCCACATGCTCCAGGGCAAAGTGGCCGGTGTCTCCGTGATCAACAGCAGCGGTCTGCCGGGTTCCTCCGCCTCCATCCGCATCCGCGGTACATCATCCCTGAACGCTCCGCAGGAGCCGCTCTACGTGGTCGATGGTATCATCGGCGGTTCGTATGACCCGAACGACGTCGAGTCGGTGACCGTCCTGAAGGACGCTGGTTCCACCGGTATGTACGGTGCCCAGGCCAACGGCGGTGTCATCGTCGTAACCACCAAGAAAGCGAAAGGCGACCAGCTGCAGTTCAACTGGAAGTCGACGGTCGGTCTGGTCCAGCCCGATTTCAGCCGTCAGCGCCTGATGAACTCCCGACAGCTGTACCAGTACTATCGCGAGTATTACCGCGATCCGGAGACGGGCCTCGTGGACGATGTCGCCATGCAGTCTGTCGCTCCGAAGTCGGTGATGGACATCGATACGGACTGGCGCGGCCTGGTTTACCGGAATGCGCTGCAGCACAGCCACTATTTCTCCGTAGCAGGCAGGAGTGAAAAGAACTCCTTCTACAACAGTATCTCGTACTACGACGAGCAGGGTACCCTGAAATACACGGGCTACAAGAAGATCAACATCCGTTCGAACAACACCATGTTCCTGACGAAATGGCTGACGATGACCCACAACCTCAACGTCTGGGCCGACACACAGGATCAGCCGGACGACCTGCTGGTCTACTACGTGCTCCAGGGTGTCGCATGGGACAGCCCGTATGACGAAGAAGGAAACCTCCGTCCGTTCACCGGCCGTACCGACCTCTACTCCCGCTACGACAAGAACCCGTTGATCGGTTATTCCGACCGCCAGAAAGACTCCCGCACCTCGAAGAGCTTCGGCGTGGACTATGACTTCGTAATCAACGCACAGATCACTCCCTGGCTTTCCTTCGTGTCGCAGAACCGCGTCAGCGCAGGTGCCGCTACCTTCGATTACCACCGTACCGCAGACGTGGAATACATGCAGCCCGGTGACCAGGTGGAAGGCGAACAGTCGCTCGACTATGGCGGTATCACCACCAACATGTTCAAGGTCAACAAGGACTGGGGCAAGCACTCGTTCGACGCACTCGTCGGCTACGAGGCACAGCGCTCCCGCTACCAGTATGTACAGGGTGGAGGCAAGGTCC
>JAEEGF012414516.1_pt1 | contig 10834 bp, 8 predicted proteins | sample 9134171 | NCBI WGS metagenome assembly JAEEGF01 (sample SAMN16246542, study PRJNA631951) | gut metagenome | biome: gut microbiome; feature: rumen; material: AP-attached | host: Bos | place: Iran: Karaj | collected 2018-10 | reverse complement strand
CGTACCGGTGCAGACGACGTTCTCCACGTCGCCGTACACGCTGCCCGCAAGGATGCCGCAGCTCGAAAGCCCGACGATCTCGGCGTCCAACACTGCAAGGTTTCTGACAAAGCCCTGTCCGAAGTCGTGTCCGACGTTGCCGAACAGACCGCAATACTTATCTCCCATGCGCACGACGCGCAGGTTTCTGATCGCGTGGTTCTGTCCGTCGAACGTGCCGAAGAACGCGCAATGCACACCCTCGGATGCGTCCGCGTCGGCAAGCGCGCCGATCGGCGGCATATAACCCTCGGTTTCCGCGCCGGTCTTTTCGGTCAGCACCGCGCCGATCGTTTCGAGAAGCGGCGCCATATCGATGTCCTGCGTCAGAACGTATGTTCCGTTGCAGGGCGCGTCCGGCGCGCCGTCGCCGTTCGTGTCCTCCGGCTTCCATGTACCGGAAAGATAAAGGAGCTGTTCGGGCGCGGAAATCTCGTAGTGGCTTTCCGCCGCATTGTAGGTCGGCGGGACCGCACCGAGTTCCTTCAAAACGTCCGTGTTCCACACGTCCTGCTCCCACCACGGCGCGTCGTCCGCGGCGGCTGCGGGCAGTACCCCCAGCAGCAGGATCAGCGAAAGCAGAATTGCGATCATCCGTTTTTTCATGCAATGCCCCTCCGTTCGGACCGGTTGGGAAAAAGGGAGGTGCGGAGGCGGCTTTTCGCCGCGCTCCGCCGGTTCGGTAATGCGAAGGCGGTCATACGACCGCGCTTCGCATTTTTTGCTCTGTTATGCGATCGGATCGAAGGTCACACCGTCGGTGGACGCGCCGCTTACCCTTAGCATGACGGCATCCATGGCTGCGAGATCTTCCTGATCGTCCGCTACCTTTTGTTTGAATCCGTCCGGCGTATCCTTGATCGTGAACACGGTGTAGTCTTCAACAGGAGCCAGTTCGTAATCTTCCTCGGTGCCGTCCGCATAGCGTACGCGCAGGGTCATTGCGCCGAGCTTCGCGGTTTCGCGATGGACAAATGCGAACACCTCATGCGGCTTCTCCGCGAGACTCTCGTCCTCGGTCGGGATCAGGCCGTCCACAACGGTCTTGAAGATGTTCTTGCCCTTGTCCTCGCCGGTCGGGAACAGGTAGACCTTTTCGATCTCTTTGCCCGACTTGTTCTTGAGCATGAGATGAAGTCCGGTATAACCCGTAGGGATGTCTGCCAGAACGGCCGTATAGTGACCATCCGTCGCAACGCCTGCTTCAATCAGTGCGTCCATCGCCGCGATATCCGCAGGATCATCGTTTGGTTCATGCTCGACATCCTCCGCCGTCGGTCCCTTGAGAGAGATTTTATCATACAATGCGAGCTTACCGAGGTCTGCCGTCATTTCTGTGCCATCCTCGTAAATGACCTTCAGCTGGTAATTATCCGCTATCTTGCGAATGATATAGATGTTTTGCTCATAGTTATCACCATCAGCATCCTTATCCAGCCACGGATTCTCGAAAATCGGAGCATAGTAATCAAGAAAGACTTCGGGATCCTCCGTCATGTCATAGATGTATAGCTCGTTGATCGTTTTGCCGGTCTTGTTCTTGACGTTCAATGCGAGGCCGATATATCCTTCCGGAATGGTGTATCCCGCCGGTATCTGGTTTTCAGTGCTCGCATCCTTCTCGGGTTCGGGCTCGGTCGGCTCTGCGGGCTCTTCGGACGCGGGAACCGGAATCATCGCCTGCGCGGCTCTGAGCGCGGCGACCGTTTCCGCATCCATCGTCGTCTCCGCATAGGTCGGATACCACTGGTCGACGATATAGCCCTTTGCGAGCGATTCCGCAAGGTAATCGATCGGCTCCGGTACGCCGTCGTCATACTGGATCTTGATGTCGTCCGGATCCTCTGCGTTCTTCAGGGAGATCTCGTTCGGCAGGTTGCCGTCGCCGTCGGGCTTGAACCAGCCCTCGATCGGATAGGTGATCGTCGCACCGTCGTCGAACACGACGTCGATGTAGTAGTTCTCGGTATGCGGACGGATGAAGCACTTGAAGAGGTACATGCCGCCTTCCTTCGCCTTGCCGCTCATCAGAACGTCCATCTTCTCGCCTGCGGGCGTGTACAGATAGTCGATCATGTTGTTGTACGCCTTGGGATCGCCGCCCTCTTCATAGAAGTAGAACTCCTTGATGCCCTTGCCGGTCTTGTTCTTGAGCTCGACCGGAATCAGCTCGTAACCCGGATAGAAGTTGTCCGCGGTCTTACCGAGCGCAACCATGAAGTCGAGCATCATCTTATCTTCGTCCTTGGCCGGCTCGTGCTCCCAGTTGGCGGGATCCGCGCCCTTCTTGAGGGAGAGCTCGTCGTACATGGCAAGCGTGCCGACGTCCCACTTGACGCTCGTTTCGTCCTCGAACACGACGGTGACTTCCATCTCCTTGCCCGCTTCACGGACGATGTAGATGTACTTCTCGTAGTTTTCGGGATCGACTTCCTTATCCTGCCATCCTTCTTCGACCACGCTGTTCAGCTTCTTGGCATAGAGATCGACGCCCTTTTCGGAGATGTAGAGCGCCTTGATCGTCAGGCCGGTCTTGTTCTTGAGCTGCAGCGCAAGACCTTCGTATTCGGTCGTCGCTTCGGGTTCCGGCGTTGTCTCCGCCGGCGCTTCCGTGGGCTGCACGGGCGCGTCGGTCGGCTGTTCCGGCTGATCCGGCTGTGCCGGCGTTCCGGTGCACGCGATCATACCGAGCAGCATCAGTGCTGCGAGCATGATGGAAAGTAGCTTTTTCATGGTATTCCTCCTCATTTTGGTTTACTGTGTATCACAACTCGCCGACAGGCGAAGGTTGCTTCTATTCCGTTTTGCATGCGATCTCGCCGTCGTCGCCGATCGTTATGCAGACGCCGTTGTGCGTCGACGGCGGAAGCGTCGGCAGCGGCTTGTTCTCCGTGCAGAACACCTGCGGTACGCTGTTCTGCAGCATTGCCACGATGCCCGCGTTCGGACGGTCCTTCTTTGCCGAGGCGTCGCTCTGGCACGAGATCACCGCGACGGACGGCGAAAGCTTTTTGAGAAGCGGTTCGGTCATCGACTTCGGATCGCCGTGGTGCGGCAGCTTCAGAACGTCGCACGGTTCAAGCGGCAGATCCTCAAAATCGGCGGCGTAGCGGTCGCCGGTCAGCAGGATGCTGCGCCCCGCGTATTCGAACCGCAGCATGACGCTCGAAACGTTGCGCTCCTTTGACGCCTTGAACCGTTCGGTCGGATCGACCGGTTCATTGCGGTACAGCGCGTCGAACACGCGTTCCTGCCGCTCGATCACTTCCTGTCGCGGCAGAATCGCCGTAACGGACAGGTTTTCCGTCAGCCGTTCCGTGCCGCCGCGCAGGCATTCGAGCGCGGCGCCGCGCGCCTTTGCGGCTTCTGTCAGATCGCGGAAGATGTTCAAAAGATGCATCAGTCCGTTCGCGGTCTTGTCGACCGAAACGAACGAGGGCGCGATCCACTGTGCGTCCTCCGGCGGAAACCGAAGCGCCTGGATCCGTTCGGTCGGGATCGCGTTCACAATCCGGAGCGCGCCGCCGATGTGATCGATGTGCAGATGCGAAAGCATCATCCGGTCGATGGATTCGACGCCGCGGTCCTTCAGGTAGTAGATCGCTTCCTTGCGAAGCGAGCCGTTCTGCGGTTCGAGATACGGCCGTCCCGCGTCCACCAGAACGGTGTACGGAGCCGATCCCTTGCGATGCTCCCGCAGCAGCACCGCGTCGCCGTCGCCGACGTTACAGAAAAAGATCTCCAGCATGGCTCAGGTGTTGTAGTAGGAGGGACGGCTTTTCGCCCGCTCCTCCGCCGCTTTGCGCCGTTTGAGTTCCTGCCGGTACAGCAGAAACGCCGGAATCCCGCCGACGACTGCGGAAACCAGAACCGGCAGTCCGAGAATCATCCAGAAGAGTCCGTACTCGGTCGCCGCGTCCGACCAGTCGATCAGCAGCAGCGCCGCAAGCATGATCAGCACGAGCAGCGCCGCCATCCAGAGATACGCGTTCGGCACGAGCCGCTTGTTCTCCCCGCGAAACAGGAAGATCGACAGCACGCAGGGCACCGAGCCCGCGACTGCCGGAATCAGGTATTGCAGGACGTTCTGCCAGAACACCGGCAGCCGCCCGAATGCGTTGTGCAGCGGATCCAGCAGCAGCAGATATGCCGCGGCATAGATCGCGCCGAACAGGATCGCCAGTAAAAACGAATACAAAAACGTCGCGCTTTTCGGTTTGCCGTTCTCGTCGAGGAACAGCGCGCGCGTTAAGCTGTCGATGCGTCTTTGCAGTTTTGAGCGTTCCTTTGCCATATGATTCTCGCATTCCGCGGGGACATTGCCCCGCGGAATGATATGTTTCGGATTATCTTGTGCTGTTCCAGAGGCTCCAGTAAGCCTTGACGTTCGGGTAGTTCGCGTAGATTTCCGCGAAGTTCGGCGCGGTCAGGTTGACCTCCTCATAGGTGATGCCGGACTTCTCATAGGTGACGTCGTCGCGCACGGACCAGTGGCCGAGCTTGTCGAACGTCTGATAGCAGCCGCTCACACCATCCGTATCGCCCATCATGAAGCGGATGAACAGCCGCGCGCCCGCGGGATTGTCGCAGCCGGAGACCACATAGGAGTACGCCGCCGCGTCCTGCGCGGTATAGGGCTCGAGGCCCGTCACCCACGCGATGTCCATGCCGTTTTCGCCCTGCGCCTGCTTGGAGTTGTCGAGCTTCGACGCCGAGCACAGACCGAGCGTCGGTCCGTTGACCGAGTCGTGCACCGCTTCGACCACCGCGTCGCCGTCCGCCAGCGGCACGATCGTCATCTGCGAGAAGCGCCAGAACAGTTCGACGCCCGCGTTGTTCTCCGGAAGCTCCATGACGCCCGGCGTGTTCTGCAGATGATCCTGATAGGTATAGACGAGCTTTTCGCCGTACTGCTTTTCGTACTGCGCTTCGAGCTTGTCGCCGTCCACGATCAGCTGCGCCCACAGCGCCGCATACGACGGGGCGGTGATATCCTTGGAATAGATCGACCAGAACTGCGTGTTGTTGCCGTTCGCATCCTTATAGGCTTGGGTGTCGACATTGTATCCCTGAACGATATCCCACCAGCTCGAGATCGGAACGTGATCGTACATGCGCGTGTTGTAGAACCACGGGTTGAACGTGGAGTACAGCGGCAGACCGTAGGCGATCAGATCATCCGAGATATGCTCGCACACATCCGCGGGATAGTAGACCTTGACGAGATCCCAGAGCACGAGCTCGTTGTAGATCTCACCGGAAGAATCCTTGACCATCAGTACGTCCGCCATCGGATTTCCGCTTTCCGCTTCCATCTCGATCTTCTTCATGACCGTATCGGTGTCGCAGGAGATGTATTCGTAGTTGAGATCGGGATACACGCGCTGGATCTTTTTGCGCGCGGTGTCCGCGTCGGTGGTCGTCGAATAGATCGTGATCGTGCCGCCTTCCGCCTTCGCCATCTCGTACAGCTCGTCCGTCGACATGTGGTTCCAGTCGATGCCGTCCTCGCCGATCACGTCGATCGCCGCTCTGCCCGTCTTGGGTACGCCGTCGTCCGCCGGACCTTCCTGTCCGCCGCCCGTGCATGCCGCGAGCGTCAGCAGCATCGCCAGTGCCAGAATGATCGCAAGATACTTTTTCATGGTGCAGATTCCTTTCTTCGGTTCTCGTTTGTCCGGCTCAGTCGTCGATGCCGGCCTTATGCTTGGTCTTTGCGTACTTGATGAGCCGTCCCGTCTTCTTATTATACACGTTCATGCGGCCCGGATGCAAGACGACAAATACATCCTGATTCATATCATATTCTACCAGACCGACCTGAATCGCCAGGAATTCGATGCCGCCGACCGTCAGCGTGACGAGCGTTTCGCTGCCCGCGGGCTGATTCGCATAGACCTTTGCGGCGACCGTGTTCTTGTGGTGCGGATCCTCGGTGTAGATATCGACCATTTCGGGACGCAGACCGAGCACGCATTCGAATTCTTCGCCCTCGGGAATGACCTCGTCGAGCTTCAGCGTCTCGTGCGGATAGACGTAGGTGCCGAATTCGCTCGTGACGGAGAGCGTGTCGCCGTTGTAGACCGCCTTTGCGTCGATGAAGTTGATGCGCGGATTGCCGATGAAGTCCGCCGCCTGCAGATCGATCGGGTTCGTGTACAGTCCCAGCGGGGTGTCGATCTGGGAGATCTCGCCCTCCTTGAACAGCGCGATCTTCGTGGACATCGTCAGCGCTTCGACCTGGTCGTGCGTGACGTAGATGATCGTCGTGCCGGTTTCCTTGTGCAGACGCTTGAGCTCGGCGCGCATGTCGATGCGAAGACGCGCGTCAAGGTTACTGAGCGGTTCGTCCAGCAGCAGCAGCTTCGGGCTCGAAGCGATTGCGCGGGCGATTGCCACACGCTGCTGCTGACCGCCGGAAAGCTCGTTCGGGTAGCGGTTGCGGTATTCCTCGATGCGCATCGTCTTGAGCGCGCGCATGACCGTCTCCTCGATCTCCGCTTTCTTCATTTTCTTGATCTTGAGACCGAACGCGACGTTCTGGAACACCGTCATGTGCGGCCACAGCGCGTAGCTCTGGAACACGAGGTTCAGACCGCGCTTACTCGGCGCTTCATAGAAGGCGTCCGCCGCGTTGATGATGACGCGGTCGTCGATCGTCATGGTGCCGTTCTGCGGCTTTTCAAGGCCGGAAACGACGCGCAGCGTCGTGGTCTTGCCGCAGCCGGACGGTCCGAGCAGCGTCATGAAATCGCCGTCCTCAATCGTCAGATTGATGTCGCGCAGAACGTGGTTCTCGCCGTAGAATTTATCGATGTGACTTAATACGATCTTGCTCATACTGTTTTCCTTTCTGCAATCGTTCGATGAGGGGGTTACATGCTCTTGCTGACGTTGCCGCCGAGCTTATCCGCAATGCGGTTGGTGATCAGGATGAACGCGATGATGACGATACAGATTGCGTCCGCCACCTGCGGCATCGCTTCCTTGGAATAGTCGAAAGCGAGGAAGGACAGCGTGTAGTTCTTCGGCGTCATCAGAATGGCGATCAGGTCGAGCTCTTTTGCGATACTGATAAAGGAAAGCAGGAAGCCCGAGAGGAAGCCGTTCTTTGCGAGCGGAATCACGATGCTGCCGATCCTGCGCCAGAAGCCCGCGCCGTTGATCGTCGCCGCTTCCTCCAGCTCGACCGAAATCTGCATCATGTTCGACGAACCGGACCGGCTGGCGAACGGGAAGTGCTTGACGATCGAGACGATGAGGATCAGCGCGAAGGTGCCGTACAGCGACGGGATCAGTCCGCCGAGACGCGGCTGACTGAACATTGCGAAGTAGATCGCGGAGAACGCGACGCCCGGCATCAGGTACGGAATGAAGATCAGCTGTTCGACCGTGTTGCCGTACCACTTGCCTCTGCCGCGCGTGGTGATGTAGCCGAAGAACTGACCGAACACCGCGGTGACGAGCGAGGCGATCAGGGAGAGCTTGACCGTGTTCCAAAGCGCGCGGCCGAACTCGGAATTGCGGAACAGACCGTTCTGCGCAAAGCCGGGATTGGGCGCGTTCTGCAGCTCGCCCACCCACGCGTACAGCGTCAGGTTGTTGAGTCCGTAGCCGCCGCCCGGCAGGATCTGGAACGATTCCATGACGAGGAAGAACACCGGCATGACCATGGCGCCGACGAGGAAGATCACGATGATGATCAGCATCGGCCACTTTGCCTTGCGCAGGGGGATCAGGTTCGAGCGCGTGCCCTTGCCGCCGATCGTCGCGTACGATTTGCGCGTGCCGATCAGCCGCTGGTTGACGATGATCGTGCCCGCCGCGAGCAGGATCATCAGAATGGACATCGCATAGCCGACGCCCTTGGGGCTGTTGTTGATGAAGTCCTTCATGCGGGTTGCGAGCACGTAGAACGGCGTACCGTCCGCATTGTTTCCGCCGAGACGCGCCGCCACGCCGTAGGTGCCGATCGACTTAGAGATCGTCATGATCGTCGCCGAGAGCATTGACGGCAGAATCAGCGGCAGCGTGATGCTCTTCAGAATCTGCGCCTTGCTCGCGCCCTGAATCTCGCCCATCTCCTCAAGCTCGGAGTTGATCGAACGCAGCGCGCCGGACGCCATGATGTAGGAGAACGCGTAGTAGTGCATCGTCATGACGAGGATGATCGGGATAAAGCCGGACGCAAGGGCATCCGGCACCGGTATGCCTAAACTTGAAAGCACGCCGTTGCCGCCCATAGAGGGGTTGCGGAAGATCGTCATCCACGCGAGCGCTTTGCACCACGACGGAATCATGTACGGAATGAGGATCAGCGCGGACAGCAGTCCCTTCGCGGGGATGTCCGTACGCACCATCAGCCACGCCATCAGCGCGCCGAGCGGGACGGAGATCACGGTGACGAACGCGCCGATGATCAGCGAGTTGCGAAGCGGAACCCACAGGATCGTCTTGGTCAGCGGGCTCGCCAGAAGATACTTCCAATACCAGAGCGTATAGTCGCCCACCTTGGAACCGGGAATGTTTCGAAGCTCCGATTTTGCCACGACAAACGTGTTCTGGACCATGGAGAGAAGCGGAATGACAATCGTGATGAACAACAGGATCAGCGTAAAGAACACGATCATGTTGAACGGATTGCCGATCACGCTCAAAAACTGGTTCTTGAACCGTTTCTTGGTCATCGGAGGACGTTTCCATCCTTTTTTTGCCATGTTCAGACCTCCATTTCGGAATTTGAAAACTTACGCGTCGGGCTGCAGCTCTTTCTTGAGCAGCGTGTATACGTCATAGATGTCGGTGATCTGATAGTCCGGCTCGACTTCGTACTTGCCGACGTCCTTTTGCTTGGTCAGAAACGAATTGATCTTGAACACCCGGCCGTAACCCATCTTTCTCGGACCGACGACGTCGCGCGAGAGCGTGTCGCCGACGAATGCGCATTCCTCGGGCTTGAGGTTCGCCTGATTGAGCGCGACGCGGAAGACGTTCGGATGCGGCTTGCGGTAGCCGGTGATCGAGGAAAGCGTGATATCGTCGAAATACTGGCGTACGCCGTACTTTTCGAGCGTGTCGAACACCTGAAAGAGGCTGCCCGTGTTGCTGACGACCGAAACATACAGTCCGAGATCCTCTTTGAGACCTTTGAGCATCTCCGCCGCGTGCTCGCGAAGCTTGCGGTCGTAGAACGTCGTCTCCCACATGTGCGCGATCTCCTCGCTGATCTCGGCAAGCTTTGCCTTGTCCACCGGAATGTCCCTGAAGCCCCAGTCGGGCCAGATCTCCTCCGGCTTCAGCTCGCGCAGCGTGCGCTCGGAATCCTTCTTGTATTCCTGAATGCCGGCGCCGACGATCTTCCAGAGCTCCTCCGCTCCGTAAGGCACTTCGATGCCGTGTTTGTTCAGAATTTCGTACAGCGCGTACGCGGTTGCGCGGTCGTTTTTCTCGTCGGAATAGAGGTCCTCCAACGTTCCTCCCATGTCGAACATCACGGCCTTGATCATTTGCGCTCCTCCTCGTTCGGATGAAATACGACAAAGCGCAAACGTTTGCGCTCCACCTGTCACAATCTTACCACGCAACGCCTTTCTTGTCAATCGATTTATGAAAATTTATACGACTTTTTTCATATTTTTGTTGCGTATTTCTGCCGGTAAAAGCGCAGGACCGGAGAAAAACCGCCGTTTGACCGCAGCCGGCGCAAAACAACGCAAACGATTTCAGGTTTCCCCCTTTTCAAACCCGAAAATCTGTGCTATAAATGAGGTATCCCACGAAAAAGGAGCGTTTCAACATGGATGCAATTCCCTATGCGCTGCGCCTGCGTCTTTCCGACGCCGTTCCCGCCGACGGTCAGCTTGCCGTAATGCGGCGGATCCCGCAATTTGACGGACCGGAGGTTTGCCGCCTGCCGCTGAACCCGCGCCCCGCGCCGCAATCGATCCGCGCCGCGGTGTTCAATGTGGAGCACGGATACCGGATCCGGGAGATCGCCGATTTTCTGGAAGCCTGTCCGACGCTGCGGGATGCGGACATCCTGTTCGGCAACGAGTTCGACGACGGCACCGAGCGCAGCGGCAACATCGACGCGTCGCGCGCGCTTGCGGAGCGGCTCGGGTATCAGTACGCGTACGCGCTGGAGTTCATCGAACTCGTCAACCCGAACGACCGGAAGGGCTATGAGGGCAATACACTGTTTTCGCGCTGGCCGATCGTGCGGGCGGAATCGCTGTATCTGCCGGAGGGCTATAACTGGTACTTCGACGAGCAGAAGCGCATCGGCGAACGCGTCGCCGTGTTCTGCGAGCTGGATGTTGCCGGAACGCACGTCGGCGCGGTCAGCATCCACCTCGAAAACCGCACCTCCCCCGAGGCGCGCGCCCGGCAGACGGAAGCGATCCTCGCGCACGCGGAGCGGATGTTCGGCGGAATGCCGGTCCTGATCGGCGGCGATTTCAACACCAACGGCTTCGATTACAGCCCCGAGGCCTGCGAAGCGCAGTACCGCAGACAGTGCAGGGACGGCGTCATCGCCGACGCGACGGAAGAACCGCTGTTCCGCGCAATCGAGCAAGCGGGCTTCGACTATCGCTCCTGCAACGGCGAACGCATCGAAACGCGGCGGCGTCCGACCGGCGACGGTTTTTTGAAGCTGCATCTCGACTGGATCCTTCAAAAGCGCGCGATGTGCATCCGGCACGGCTGTATCTCGACGGTGCTCGAAAACGGCGATCAGCTGTCGGATCACAACGCCGTCTGGGCGGATTTCTGTCTGTAAGCGCATCTTTGAATG
>JAEEGF010698963.1_pt1 | contig 10834 bp, 5 predicted proteins | sample 9134171 | NCBI WGS metagenome assembly JAEEGF01 (sample SAMN16246542, study PRJNA631951) | gut metagenome | biome: gut microbiome; feature: rumen; material: AP-attached | host: Bos | place: Iran: Karaj | collected 2018-10 | reverse complement strand
ATTAATAATGAACAACAAATTAGCACAAATCAACAAACTAATTTTAATAATAATAATAATAATAATAATAATAGTATTAAAAAAAATGTTAATAATAATAATAAAATTAATAATAATAATAAAATTGATAATAATAATAATAAAAATAATGAAGAAATTATTAGCAACAATTTCAAAATTTTACCCGAAAAAAAATCAATCGATTTTAAAACCACAACAAATGAAAATAATAATAATAATAATAATAATAATTTAGTTCCAAATTATTTCAATCGTGTAAATAACAATAAAAAACAAAACAACAATTCAAACACAAACATTTACGATCGTTTATACAAAGATTCAGAATATAAACGAATAATTCCAAAACGACCTTGTCATTTTGGCTATTCAAATAATGTAAATAATAATAATAATAATATTAATAATAATAATAATAATAACAAAAATTTAATCGTCGATGAAAATGGAAAAATTTTAAATTACGGTGAATATTTATACGAAAAAGAAAAAAAACTAAACGAAGAAAGAAAAAAACAATTAGATTATATTCGAAATGAAAATGAAAATAAAATAAAAAATCAATGTTCTTTTCAGCCAAATGTTGGAAAAATTAATAATAATAATAATAATAATATTAATAATAATTTCAAAAGAGAAATTTCAAAATCGAAATTAGAAAAATTAAAAAAAGAATATGATAATAAATATCCTTTTAAACCAATGATTAATGATAATTATAAAACGGATTTAACTTTTCAACAAAGACAAGATTTTTTTATTAATTTGTATAAACAAAGACATGAAGAATTAAAAAATATTGTTAATCATAATCCAAATGATTTTATTCCTGTTATTAATAATAATGTTAATGTTAATAATAATAATAATATTATTGTTAATAATAATAATAATAATAATAATAATTTGGATGTTTTTAATAAAAATTATTTGTATTATCAAAAATATTTAAAAAACAGAGAAATTTTAGAAAAAAAATTCTATGACGAAAATAAAAATAACACTAACAATACAAATAATTTTAACAAAACAAACAACAAATTTAACAATAATAATAATAATAATTATAATTTTACAAATAATGATAAAATAATGGAAAGAATAAACAACAACATTTTCAGTAAAATTTTCAAAGATTTAGACAGTGATGAAGATAATTTAATAACGCCAATTAATATTAATTTAAATAATTTAAATGATGAAATTAAAAGAATAATTAATCCTTTAATTGAAGAATTAAGAGAAGACAATCAAACTTTAGAAGAAAATGAATTTATTGATGCAATGAATAAATTATATAAAGAATTATCAATAAAAGATAAACATATTATTTTAAATACTTATAAAAATAAACCAAATGGAAATAATTTTAATAATACGAAAAATACTGTTAATTATTTAAAAAATAATAATAGTAAAAATAAAAATAAACAAAATAAAAATAATTTTATTAATTTTAATAATAAACCAAAAATAAATCAAAAAAGTAAAAAATTAGCGAAAATTTATGATAAAAAAATGTATAAAAAATTTGATAATTATAATAAAACTTATAATAACATTGATTATAATAAAATTTATTATGATAATAATAATATTTTCGCTAATAAAAATAAAAAAGATGATTATTTCAAAAGCACCGCAATGCAACAATTAAATAAAAATAACAAAAATAACAAAGAATTTAATAGTATTTGTGAATACACATTTGATAATTATTTAAAAAGTTTAAATTAAATATTATTTTTAAAAATTATTTAATTATATTAAATAAATAAATAAATTATTAATTCTATATAAAAATCATTTTATTAAAAAATTATTTATAATATTATTAATAATCAATTATTAAAAGGTAAAATTCCATCATCCATTAAAATATTATTTTGAAAATAAAAATATTTTTTTTGTTTAATTAAAAATTTTCTAACCATTTCAACTTTATCAAATTTAAATACATTATTTAATTTCTTTTTAATTCCCATTTTTTTTTCATTCATTTCTTCATTAAATTTTTCTTTTTTTTCTAAATCTTCTTCATAATTAATCAATTCAAAATTTCCTTCTTTTCCGCCATAAATATAAAAACCAATTAAAATTTTCCCAATATTAATATTATTATTATTATTATTAATTCCATTATTAATTTCATTGTTATTATTATTATTAGAATTAGATTTTTTTAAAAATCTTCCAAATCCATTTTTCATGTCTTTCGAAAACATTCCAAAATAATTATCAACTGATTTTTTTAATATTGGATCATAATAATAATAAATTCCAACATTGTCTTTCATCATATTTTCATCAAAAAAACCTTCATATTTATCGCCGCTTTTGAAATTAACTATTCCATAGCAATTAAATTGTTCGTCATTGAGAAAAAATCCTTCGTATGATTTAATAAAAAAATTCGATGAATATTTTATTATTCCATAGCCATTTTTTTTACCGTTTTTAAATTCTCCTGTGTAATTATAAGAATAACCTTTGTTTTTTAAATTACAATTTAAGTATCCGTTTCCTTCTTCAAAACCATTTTCAAATCTTCCAATATAATTATATTCATAATCAATTTTATTTCCATCATAAACAATTTTTTGTAAATTTCCGAAATTTTTAAAATTCAATTTCCACGAAGAAAAATTCGAATCGCAATCGCCTTTAAATTTCATAAAAACAAAGTTTTTTTTTAAATTATTTTTAACTAAAATCAAACTTTCGCCATTCAAAAATTTTCCATCTCTAAAATTTCCTTTATGAAATTTAATAAAATTCTCATCATCAATTTCAATAAAAATTCCAAATCCATTGAATTTATTTTTATTAAATTCGCCCATGTAATAAATCAAATCATTTTGACTTAAAATTCTATAATAAATTCCAAAACCTTCTTTTTTTCCATAGCGAAAAGTTCCAAAATAAAAAGAAGATTTATTTTGATTAATTAAATTTCCAAATCCAGAATAAACAAAAATATTATTATCAAATTGACCATTGTAAATTTCTTCTTTGTCTTTTTCATTTAAATTAATATTAAAAATATCAGATTTTCTTTTTTGAATATTTTCTTCTTCAATGTTAATAAAAATCATTTTCTTTGTTGTCGCTGATTTTATTGAATTGTTTATTATTGAATCGTCATGAAAATGAACTTCTGATGAATATTTTGATTTTTTCTTTGAAATTATGTTCGTTGATTTTTTACGTATTTTTGGACTATCGTATTCTTTTGATTTTATTGTTGAAATGTTATTTTTTGATGTTAAAATTTTTAAATTATAATCGTTGTTTTTTTCTTGAAACATTGAAATGTTTGTTTTTTTTTTTAATATTTTATTTTTATTGTAGTTTAATTCGGAATTTTCATAAATTTGATTTTCATCAATTTCATCTAAAAATTTTATTTTTTTCTTTGTTGTGAATTTTGTTTTTGAAGTTTTTATTAAATTATCGGAAAATATTTTTTTAAATAAAAGATTTTTATTAATGTTTTTGAAACTTTCTTTATTATTAATATCAAAAAAAAATTTTGGGTCATTTAAATATTTGTTTAATTTTGTTTTGTTTACTTTGAAATAAATTTCTTCGCCTGTGTTTGAAATGAAATTGTAATGTTTTAGTAAATAAATATTATAAAAAACTTTAATAAATTTTCTTAATTTTCCTGTGATGAAAATTTGTGTATTAAAATTTAATTCTTCGCTTAATAATAATAATAAAAAAGACATTTCATCATTATCAAAATCTTTTAATTTTTTTTCAATTGTATTTTCTTTATTTAATATTATTTTAAATAAATTTTCAATGTCTTTTTCAATAAATTCTCGATTTGCTTTTATTTTTTTAATTTCTTCTTCGGAATTTATTTTATTATTATTATTATTATTATTAACATTTAAATTTAATAATTGTTCAATTTGAATGATTTTTTTTATGTTTTTTTTTAATATGTTTTCTGAGCTTCTTCGTGGTTCATTAATAATTTTATTTAATTTTTTTTTATCGTGAATGTATTTAATAAAATTTGAGTAAAAATTTATTTTATTATTACAAATATCTTCTGAATAATTTTTTTTTATCATTTCTTTTAAATAATCAAAATCATGCAAACCTTCAAAAATATTATTTTCTTTTAAAATGTCGTTTTTAATATTTTCTCTATCAAAAAAAAAATTTTCAATCATTTTTTTCATTAAATTTTCATAATAAAATTTTTTAAATTCATCTTTTTTTTCAATAGTTTTAACACAAAAATTTTCTTTTAATTTTAAATGTAATTTTTTAATTTGACTTTTTTCATAATTTTTTCTCAAATAAAAATTAATAAATTTCGCAATAATTTTCGCATTAATCAAAAATTTTCCATTCAAAATCGTAAATTTATTATTATTAATTCTTTGTGTGTTAATATCAGTCACATTTTGATAATTTTCATTAGAATTTTCATTAATTTTTTTTCTTTCGCAACACATGCCCATTTTATTATTATTAAATTAAAAATTAAATTAAAATTTTAAATAAAAAAAAAAATGAATTTTCATACAAGAAGTTTAAGATTCAATTTATCACAAGGAAACATTAATAAAAAAAGAAATTTAAGCGAAGGAAACAAAGAAAATTCTAATGATTTTAATGATGATGATTATTTAAATGAAAATAATTCGCCTTTGAAAGAAATTGATTTAGAAAATGATGAAAAAATTAAATCTGAAGCGAAAGAATTAATAGAAAAAACGAGAAAAATGATGGAAAAACTTAATATTAATAAATTGCCAATGACTGAAAAAAAAAATAAAAATAATGTGAATAAAATTAAAAATAATTTTAATAATGATGAATTTCAGGTAAAAAAAAATTATTCGAATTTTTCTAATTTAAATTCAACTTTTAATAATAGTAATTCAAATTTAACTCAAAAAGTAATTTATCAAAACAAACAAATTCGTTTATTAGAAAAAGAATTAAAAGACACAAAAAATCAATTAAAAATCGCTCAAAATAAAATTTTATCAAAAAACGAAGAAATAAAAAAATTAAACGAAAGTTTAAATGATGAACGTTCAAATAATCTTCGAGCAGAAAACATAAAATTACAAAGAAAAATTTATTCATTAGAAAAAACATTAGAAGAAAATAAAAAAACATACGAAAAAAACATTGATGATTTTAAATTAAAACTAAATAAATTTCAAAACATTAATAATGAAAATGAAAATATTATTAAAAATTACAAACAAAAAAATTTAGAATTAAAAAACAATTTAAATAACGTAAATAAAATTTTAGAAGAAAAAAAAAATCTAAATTTAAATTTAAAAGAACAAGATTCAATTAATAAAAAAGTAATAGAAAAAAACAACATCGAAATTGATAATTTAAAATTAAATTTATCAAATTTAATCGTTTTATATAAAACTTTATTTTCAAAAGAAAATCAATTTTATAATAAAAGACAAAATTTTTTTAATAAATTTCAAACATTAATAAATAATAATAATAAAAATAATTAATTTTTATTTAATTTAATAAAAATAAATAAAATATAATTAAAAATATTTATTTAAAAATGAGTAATAAAGTTCTTAAAATTAAATTCACTGATCCTTTTTCAAACTCAGAAGTTTTTAAAAGAATTGAATTTCCAGAAAATTTCGAAAATTTAAAAAAATGGTGTAAAAATTTCATTGAAATTTCTGAAAGTCAACAATATGAATTTATTGATGAAAGCACTAATAAAAAAATAACTAATGAAGATGAATATCAATTAGTAAAAAATCAAATTAGCACGAAAGTTACAAAATTTATATTAAAAATAGTTAAAAAAGATGAACCAAGCAATTTTAATTTATTACATAGTATTAATAATAATAATATTAGTAATGATGATAATAATAATAATGAAAATAAAGAAATCAATGAAAATACTAATAATTTAAACAACGAAGATTTTAAAAATTTCGAATCCTCAGAATCAAAAAAATTATTTCCAGAATCATTAAAAAAAACCAACAACGAAAGCGAAAATAATGAAAAAGAAAACGAAAATAACGAAAATAATAAAAAAGAAAATAATGACAATCAAAATAACATTAATTACGATTATAATATTTACTCATATGAAAATATTAATAATAATAATAATAACAACAATTTCGATAATAATAATAATGAAAATAACAACAATGAAAATAATAATAACAACATTGAAGAAGAAATTGACAACGTAAATTCAAAAATAAAAGAATCAATAACATTATTAGTAAAAGAAAAAATGAAAAAATTCGAAGATGATTTAATCGAAGAAATTTACAAAAACGTTTCATTAAATTCCTCAAAATTAATAGAACAATCAAAAATAAATTCAAGTTTATCATTAATAAACAACAACAACAACAATAATAATAATTTAGCAATTCATAACAACAAATGTTCAATTTGTAATGAAATTATCAAAGGCGAATTATTTAAATGTTCAAAATGTAAAGAATTTTATTTATGTTCCAATTGCGAAGAATTTAATAATCACGATGAAAATCACATTTTCATTAAAATTCGAAATCCAAAAGATGATAAAATAGAATTAAAAGAAATTCCACAATACAAAAAATAAATAATTTTATTATTAAAAAATAATTATTAATTTTAATTAATTTTAATTAATTAAAATGAATTTAAAAGAACTCGAAACAAAAACTTTAATTGATCCTTTTTTAAATTCTTTAAATTACAAAAATTTCACAAAAGATGAAATTATTAACAAACAAGAATCAACAATAAAAAATCTCATTAACGAAATTTCAAAACTTTCAAAAGAAAATTACGATTTACGCACAATAAACGCAATGAACATTAATTTAGAAAATCAATTATCAAAAGCAAATGAAAAAATTAAACACATCGAAAACGAAAATTTTAATAATATTTCTAAAAATAATTCAATTATAAGAGAATTTCAAAAAAAAATTTCGTTTTTAACGAACGAAAATGAAACTAACAATAAAAAATTCCAAAAAAATATGAATGTTTATAATCAAAAAATAGAAAATATTCGTCAAATCGAATTAGAAAATGATGTTTTTAAAGACGAAGTTAAAAATTTGAAATTAAAAAACGAAAAATTAAAAAAAGAAACACAAGAAATCATTCGAAACAAAGAAATTAAAAATCAAATTAAATATTCAGAATTAAAAAAAAAAATGATTAAAAATCTTAATGAAACTAAAAATAATGTTACTAAATTAAATATTGAATATATGAACGTTTCTAATAAATTAACTTTATTACAAAATCATCAATTGATTGTGCAATTAGAATATCAATCACAAAAAATGGCCGAAATTGAAAAAATTAATGAAAATCTTAAAATAAAAATTCTCGATTTAGAAAAACAAATTGAAATTCATAAAAATGTCGAATTTAATATGGCAAATAAATTAAAAAATTATTTAAATAATAATAATTCAACTGATTTTAAATTAAATTCTAATAAAAATTTATCAATAAACACAAATAAATCTTTTTCTAATTTTAATTTTAATAATTTTAATAATGAAAGTTTAATAAAATACAACGAAAATAAATTTTTTCAATACGAAAAAGAAATAAAAAACAAAAACGCAGAAATTGAAAAATTAAAATTAAAATATTCAGAAATTAAAAATAAACTTTCTTTATACGAAGAAAAATATTCAGGTTTATTTAATTTCATAAACGAAAGTTTAAATAAATTCAACAAAGAAATCGAAAAAAACAAAAATATTTTCATAAACATAGAAAAAATTAAAAAATGCGATTTTACTATTTTTAATGATGAAGAAAAATACGGATTATTAGTTTTATTATTAAAATATTTAATGCCTTTAATTAATATTAATTTTAATAATAATTGCAACATCGGAAATAATATTTTCGAAACGAATTTAAATGTTATTCATAGAAAATTCAATTCAACTCAAAATTATTTAAATGATAATATTTTAAAACGAGCGTTTATTGGAAAAAATAATAAATTAAAAACTGATTTAATCATAAATAAAAATAATTTCTCTAATTCAATTCCAATGTTAAAAAAAACTAATTTTTTCGACCCAATTTTAAAAGATAAAAAATTTAAAGCATGTTTTTAATTTTTTTATATAAAATATAAATAAAAATTAATATTAAAATTAAATATAAATAAAATATAAAAATAAAATTAATATTAAAATTAATATTATTTAATCTCCACATTTAAAAGGTTTAAATAATTTATCCCAAAAACTTTCTTTTTTTTTTGCATTTTTATTTTCTTCATTTTGTTGTTTTAATTCTTCTGCTTTCGCAAACATTTCTAATGTGCTTTGTAAATCATTGTCTGAACTAATGTTTCCAATATTAATTTTGTTTGTAATGTTATTTATTCTTCGTTGAGAATAACCATTTGAAATGTTACTAATTTGTGCTTTAGGCGCATTTGCTCTAAAACGCATTTCTTCTTTTTTTCTTTGTAAATTGCTTGAATTTGTGTTTATTTCTTCAATTTCTTCTTCTAAAAATGATTTTTTATTGTTTGTATTATTTATTTTTTTATTATCTAACATATTTAATAAATTTTGTGCGGAATAATCATTAATATTTTCTTCTATTTTTTTAATGTCTCTTGGAGAAATTTCTTCAACATTTTTAATTTTATTAATATTAATATTTTTTTTTTCTTCAACAACAATTTTTTCTTCTTTTTTATCAATATTATTATTATTATCACTAATATTATTATTATTATCAATAATATTCGAAATTGAACTTTTTTCATTTTTCGAAATAGAATTAATTTTATCTTCATTTTTTTTATACGCAACATTTTTTTTATTCTTCAAATTATATTTTTTTTTCTTTCCCCTTTTTTTCGTCTGATTTTTTTCCTCAACCAAATTCAAAACATTAAAAAATTCCTTATCATCAATTTCATTCAATCCATTATTATTATTCTCATTAACATTCTCATTTTCATCATCTTCGCAATATTCTTTAAACCAACTTTCATTTTCAACATCATTAATATTAATTCTTTCTTCGGGATTTTTTTTCAAAAACTTCATAATCAACTTTTTACAATTGTTACTAACACTTTCCTTAATTTTAAAGTTATTTTTCATAACATTTTTAAAAATCTCCTCAAAATCATTATTATCACTCGAACTAAAAGGCGTTTTCCCATGCAGCAACTCATACAACAAAACTCCCAAAGCCCAAACATCAATACAATAATCATACGGCTCTTCATTAATCAACTCAGGCGACATGTATTCAAACGTTCCGCACGTTGTGACTCTTTTCGGCAATTCATCTGTTAATTGCACAGACCAACCAAAATCACATAATTTAATTATTTCTTTATTTTTCTCTTTTTTTATCAAAAAATTCTCTAATTTTATGTCTCTATGAATAATTTTGTTGTTATGTAAAAATTTTATTGCTTTTATTATTTGAGAAAAAATTTTAAATGCTTCTCGCTCATTCAAACCGGCGGAATTGCTTTTGATTTTTGAATATAAAGTTTCACCTTCGATGTATTCTAAAAAACAATAAATGTTTTCGTCGTTTTCGTAGTGATTGTACATTCGTACGATGTTTGGGTGGATGATTTTTTCGTGGATGCTGATTTCGTTGTAAATTACATCTAAACCAACGCCATTTTCGTGCACTGTTTTTTTCGGAATTAATTTACAGGCATAATTTTTTTTATCGACGTTGTTTTCGCATAAATAAACGTTTGAAAAAGCTCCCTGCCCAATTTGTTTGTTTTTTAGTATGTTAAAATTGGAAAAATTGTATTTTTCTTCTGGTTTGTATTCATTTAAAAAAAGTTCTTCATTTTTTGACATTTTTATTATAATTTAATTTTTTTTTTTATAAAAAATTATTTAAAATGGGCGAAAATTGCTGTAAACAAACGAATGAAACGAATAGTGAATTTTTAACTACGATTACGAATGTTGAATCACAAAGAAATTATAAAAAAGAAAAAGAATACACAAAATTAAAAGGAAAATATTTATTTAATGCGAAAATTATTTGTAAATTTATTAATTATAATATTTTAAAACAATTTGCGAAATATAAATTTGATATTTTTAAAAGAAAATTAGACAAACATTTTTGCTTTAAATCTAATGAAAATATTCAATTTAATGAAGAATATTTTATTAAAACAACAAATGAATTAATTAATAAATTCTTTTTAAATAAAGAAAATATTAAATTCGATGTTTTTAAAGATGATAATTTAATTGAAAATTTACATAATTTTGAATATTTAAAATTAATAATTAAAAAAAATTACATTGAAGAAATTTGTAATAATAAAATTAATTTTTATTCGAATTTTATTAAATATGTAAATGAAAAAAAAAGTTTCAGTAAATTTTTAAATTTTTCTAATATCGGAAAATTCAATAAATTAAAAGACAATATTAAAAAGATTATTTATATTAAAAAAATGCTAAAATTAAAAAGCGAAGATGAAAAACAAAATTTCAATTTCGAAGAAGAAAAAGAAGAAAAAATTTTAAAATCAAAATCAAATTTCATAAAAGAAAATTCCGAAGAAGAAACAATAAATATAAAAGCAAATCGAGAATTTATTGAAAAAGACATTGATAATTTATTTAAAATAATATTAAATAAAGAAAATACAATTGAAAAAAAATTAAAAGATTTTGAATTTGATGAAACATCATTTTTATTATTATTATTAAGCGAAGAATTAAATTATAATACACAAATTTTCATCACAGGAAAATTAAGAAAATTTATTAAAGTTTTTTATAAT
>JAEEGF010659850.1_pt1 | contig 10835 bp, 7 predicted proteins | sample 9134171 | NCBI WGS metagenome assembly JAEEGF01 (sample SAMN16246542, study PRJNA631951) | gut metagenome | biome: gut microbiome; feature: rumen; material: AP-attached | host: Bos | place: Iran: Karaj | collected 2018-10 | reverse complement strand
GTGAAATGGCGATAATCTCGAATACGGTAAAGAGGATGATAGGGGTTTTGTAGTTTTTCATCAGGTTACTTTTGTAGTAATACGGAGAAGAGCGGATTTTGTTACAGCAAAAGTAAAAAAATATCAAAAGCTGTTTAAGTGACTGTTCAAAATACTTGGCTCGACGGTTGAAATGCGTTAAAGTTGGCAAAGAGTCGCTTTGTTTCTGCTTTTTTTTTGTACTTTTGTCCCCATCAATACAAACAACGATGGAAAACCCGAAATTTGTTATCGCCATTAACCGTGAGTTCGGTTCGGGTGGCAGGGAAATCGCCTTAAAGCTTGGCGAATTACTCGGTGTCAACGTTTATGACAAGGCTATTCTTGACACCTTGACCTCCAAATTCAACCTGACCGTTGAGGAAATGCAGCACATCAAAGCCACCAAACCCAATTGGTGGAACGATTTCTGCCGGTTCTACCAACAGTTCGGTGCCGCTGGTAGGGGAGGTTACATGTCGGAAGAAGACCGAGAGGTGACCTCGCAACAAATCTATCTTGCCGAAGCGCAAATCCTCCGTGAACTGGCCGAGCAGGAGTCGTGCATCATCATCGGGCGCTCAGGCTTTCATGTCTTCAGGAACCATCCTTACGCCATGAAAATCTTCTTTATCGCCGACCGGAAAGCCCGAGTGAAGCGTGTCATGGAGAAGTATGCCTTGGATGAAGACGCTGCCAGCATGCGTATTGATAAAATCGATGATGCCCGCGACGTTTATACGAAGACTATCGCTGGTGTGTCGCGTTACGACGCCCGCAACTATGATTTCGTGTTCAACGTCACCCAGTTTCCCACGGAACTTGTGGCACAGTTCCTTGCCGACAACATCAATAAGAAGTTTCCCTTTATAGTGAAATAGGCTTCCTTGTATTTCATCACGGCTGTCTTGCAAATCGAGCTGAACAAGGGGCTTATTCAACTAAAAAGCCGTAGCCCGAAGACTACGGCTCAAGCCAATTTGGAAGCCGACAGTGTTAATTCATCAACCGGCTTTCACTCCACGTGTATTGTGGATAAGCTTTCTTGAGGTCGTTGTAGGAATCCTTCACGTCGCTGCCGCCACTGGTGGCAAACACGTTGAGAGTCTTTCCGCTCAAGTCGTGGGCTTCGATGAAGGTGTTGACAATGGTTGGTGCAGTGTACCACCACACGGGGAAGCCAATCCACACCGTGTCGTAGTCGGCGATGTTCTCGCAACGGCCCTTGATGGCAGGACGCGAAGTCTTGTCTTGCATCTCAATGGTCGAGCGCGAGGTCTTGTCGCGCCAGTCGAGGTCGGCGGCGGTGTAAGGTACCTCGGGGGTGATCTCATAAAGGTCGGCGTTGAATTCTTTCGCCAGCTTTTGGGCAGCGGCCTTGGTGTTGCCCGTGGCCGAGAAGTAAACTATCAATGTCTTCATTTCCTTGTTCTCCTTTGTTTCGGTGGTTTGTGTTTCCTTGTTCTCTTTTTTGTTGTTGTTCTGTGCGCAGGCGGTCAGTATCAGACAGCAAGCTGCGATGATAAATGTGATGCGTTTCATGGATGTGTTATTTGTCAATGTTTACGATAGTATATTTGCGGCTGCCGAGGCCGATGGCTTCGGCGTGTTCAATGGTATGGACGCCGTGTTGTTTGTCGATGCGGTTGAGCAAGTCGGTGGGGTCGTTGGTGGCCGTCACTTCCTGGTTGTTGATGATGTCGACACAGGCCTGGTCGAGGGCCACGGGGTTGATGGAGGCCAGGATGCCGTAGTCTTCAAGCTTTACGGGGGCGGGATGATCGACGCAGTCGCAGTCGATGCTCATGTTGTTCATCACGTTGATGTAGATGATACCATCCTTCTTCTCGAAGTAGTCCACCACGGCTTGTGCTGCTGCGGCCATGCTTTCGAGGAAGCCATCTTGGTCGCCGATGTATTCTTGCGTCCAAAGTTTGCCCATGTCGAGTACTTCCATCTTGCCCGAGGAGTGTATGTAGGCCTTGCCGTTCTGGCTGGCGCAGCCGATGGAGAGGTTCTTCAGTGCACCGCCATAGCCGCCCATGGGGTGACCCTTGAAGTGGTTAAGGGCAATCATGAAGTCATAGTTGGCCATGTGGTCGCCCACGATGTCGTACTTGAGGTGTGTCGAATCCTGCACGGGAATACGCATCTCGCCCTCTTCATCCATGATGTCTACCTTGAACGTGGGCGTGAAGCCGTGCCGCTCGATGACCTTCCAATGGTTGGCGGAATTGTTACGGTCGTCTTTTTCATCACCGGGACCGCTACTGTAGGCGGTGTTGCACTCCACGATGGTGCCGTCCACCTCATTGACCAAGTCTTTGATAAGTTCGGGCTTCAGGTAATTGGGGTTGCTACCCTCGCCGGTGCTCATTTTGATGGCCACGCGCCCTTTGGCGGGAACGCCCAGGGCCTTGTAAATGTTGACCAACCCTTCAGGGCTGATGTTCTTGGTCAGATAGACGACCGCTTCCTTCTGTTCGTTTTGAGTGTTTTCCATATTCTCTGTAATTTGATTGTTGTCGGTTTGACTTTTGTTTGATGGTCCTGTGCAGCCCACCGCGAAAAATAGGGTTATGGCTGCGAAAATAAGGGTTTTTGCTTTCATAATGATTTGTTGTATTGATAATTGTGATAAAGAAAAATAGTAGTCTACAAAACCGTCACCCGCTTCGTTTCAACACCCTTTGTTGTCTCCACCTTGATTAAATATATGCCCGCAGCTTGATGGCTGAGATCATATTCAAAGACATCACCGATGGCTGAACCTTCATAGACTTTTTCTCCAAGGATATTGAAGATGCTGATGTTCTGGATGTTTTCGGCTTCGATTTTGATCAAACCATTCGTTGGGTTTGGATAAGCGGCGGTAACAATACCGCTAGTTTCCGAAACTGCACTGCAATCTTCGATAAACTCACTGAAACCATTCATTCCATAAGGCTCATACCAACTGGAGTTTTGATATGCTTCGATGCATCCGCAAGGAACGGTAAGGATGGGATAGCCGAAACGTTCAAACACCAAACCGCCAAAATCGTCACCAAGGACAGGAGGTGTGGTGGCCAAAGAGACCGCTCCCGTAAAGCCGGAGCAGTTTCTGAAAGCCTGGTCACCAATAAAAGTGACGGATTCTCCTATGGTCAAGGTTCCGCCAAAGCCTTCGCAATAGAAAAACGCGCCTGCGTCAATCGTTTCTACCGAATTCGGGATGGTTAAATCGCCACTCAGATCATAGCAAAACGCAAAGGCATTCTCTCCAATGTAAGTCACTGAATTCGGGATTTCAATGGAGGTCAGGCCTTGGACACCCCTGAAGGCACAGTAACCGATCGAAGTGACCGTGTTGGGTATTATTGTGCTTTTGCATCCTGTGAGCAACTCGTTTGTGCTCGTTTCGATGATGGCGTTGCAGTCGTTTCTTGAGTCGTAAACGCTGTTTTCAGGATCGACGACAATGCCGCTAAAAGCACAATATCCAAAGGAGTTGCCGCCAAGTGATTGAACACCGCTCGGAATGTATAGTGTACCCGTCATGCCATCGCATGAATTGAATGCATAATCGCCGATTTCAGTAACGGAGCTGCCTATGATCAAGTCTCCATCAAAGCCAGGGCATATCTGAAACGCTCCATATCCAACAGTGGTCACGGAGTTGGGAATCACCAAGTCGCCAGTAAAACTCTGGCAATAGGCAAAAGCACTTGCTTCGATAGTGGTCACGGAATTGGGGATGGACAGGCTTGTCAAATAGAAGCAATACAAGAATGCACTTTCGCCAATGGTGGTCACGGCATAATTATTTCCTCCGAAACTCACCGATTCCGGGATGATCAAATCTCCAGTGGCTTCGTAACCGTCAACATGGCCAATGACCGTTACGGACGCATGGTCATCATTGACACGATAGTTCAAATTACCGACCGTGAATTCCGTCGGATTGGAGCTGTAGGCCATAAACAGGCAAGTCGGGTCATAGCCATTGCCTCCATCATGGAGTGCACCCAAATTGGTATAGGCTCCGGTGTTGGGGTCAAGTTGATACAGATTACCATAATAAACGCCGAACAATTCGCCAGTCTGCATGTCAAAAGCCATTTTTATCGGCAAATCAATCGGGTTGATCACGGTCAATTGTGCATTGGAAAGGTTCAACATACCAAACTCGCCCCAAGAACTTATCATATAAGCGTTACCTTCCATGTCGATAGCCAAATTGAAGCCATCGTGTTCTATCACACCATGGTCTTGTATGTTGCTGGGGTCAGCCGGATTGAAGCTTTTCAGGTGCTCTCCTGTGATGATATAAACCAATCCGTCAGCGGGATTGTATGCCATATCGTTGACGTATGGAACGCCAGCAACCATCACTTGAGGTGCCTCAATATGATTATTGGTGGCATCAAAGTTTGACCTGCAAATGTTATAGCCGTTGTCGTTATTCACGCTCCACACATAACCGTCGGCAAAGGTCGCTGTCGTTACTGCAGGGATCACATCCGATGCAACGGATACCGCCCCTAAATCCTGCATGGTAAAGGAGATATACTTGTATTCTGCCGGGTTGGGGGGTAAGATGTATCCAAACCAGTTGGCGGTCGATGCGGGCCCCTGCGCTTGAGCGAAGCAAGCGAATACGAGTAGGAACAGGACGAGATGTAAATACTTTTTCATTGTAGTTTAGTTTGACATGGTCTTTCAAATGCCGATTTACATTGGTTTTAGGCGACAAAAATACAAAAAACACCAAACAACTCGCCAATGATTTTCTTTAGTCACAAAACTCCTCCAGTATAAAAGTGCTTTGACCATAGCTTTGTTTGTCTGCAAAAGTATGAAAAAGATTTCGTATTTTTGCACCCAGTTTGGCCAAGGGAATGCCGTGAAAGTCGGCAACAGTGCCCGCTGCTGTAAGCCCGTGTAAGGTCTGTCAACCCAGCCACTGTACGGCTCATCCGTATGGGAAGGCGACAGGCTCACCCCTGCAAGGGACCTGCTTTTTTATGCGAGGGTTAAAACCGCTAGCATATTGCGCGGGTCGCCCTTTCAGGGCTCGGACAAGTCAGAAGACCTGCCAAACCGTGAGTTCAATTGCAAGCCTTCGGGAACAAGGGCGACGCTAAGTGCGGCAATTAGCATGGCTTCTTGCGATGGTCTTGCAGTATTTGTTTCATGCGTTATAACTATTTATATGCGTAAAAGTTTACTATTATCCCTTGCGCTTATCATGGCTGCCTTTGCCATGGCGCAAGAACCGGCTACTTTCGAAGATGTGCCACTTGGTAGTGGTGGTATCTGGCAACCTCCTGTTGGCGAAAATGAGATGCCCAGCGGCGGCTGGCTCTTTACCAATTCAACCCAATACGGCTATTGGGGCGGCTTCACGGCCTCTAATCGTACGGATCTGAGTCAAACGGGTCTTAATGCCCAGTATACTGCGGCTGCAGGCTGTGGCTATGATGGCTCTACCCAATATGCCGTGGCATATACCATGGGCGTGCAGACGGATGTCTATGCCACCGATGGGCAATTACATACCGTCACAGGCTGCTATGTCACCAACAATCTGTGGACTTATCAGGACATTCTTCAAGGCGGGTATGGCGAGCTGCCCTACGGAGGAACTACAGGCAACGACCCTGACTGGTTCAAGGTGACAGCGACAGGTAAGAATGCCAGTGGACAAACTGTGGGTACATTGGATTTCTACCTCGCCGACTATCGCTTTGCCAACAATGAGGAAGACTATGTCCTTAATACTTGGGAATGGTTCGATCTCAGCCCCTTGGGTAATGTGGCCACCATTTCCTTTAGCCTTTCGTCATCAAGAGGCAGTGGCTACAACATGATTACGCCTGCCTATTTCTGCATGGACAACTTCAATGGTGGTGGTGCCGCTCCCGACCTGCCGCCTTATATCGTCAATCCCGTGCAGGATGTGGTGTTCAACCAATACCCGCAGACCATACAGGTCAATCTCAACGGCGTGGCTACCGACCCTGACGACCCTGATGAGAACATTACCTACAGTATTGTCAGCAACTCGAATCCCTCTGCTTTAACAGCCACGATGAGCGGCAAGATCTTGGCCATGACGCGCCAAAATGCCAACCAAGCCACCGCTAACCTCACGATGCGTGCCACCAGCGACGGCCAGTATGTCGACTTCACTGTGCATGTGGTCATTAATGCCATCGTATCACAACTCAGTGGCATCTATACTATCAATTCCGATGCTTCTCAAAACCCAGATTTCACTTCGTTTGGTGCGGCGGTATCAGCCTTGTCAGCGGGTATTGCTGGTGAAGTGATTTTTGAAGTCGCCCCAGGCACATACGAGGAATATGTTACCCTTAACGCCATCTCTGGGGCAAGTGCCTCTGACCGCGTTATTTTCCGTGGCACAGGAGCTGACAACCAACAAGTTGTGTTGACCAGTAATGCAGGTTATACCCAAAACAGCACACTTACACTCGATGGTGCCGACTATGTGACCTTCGAAAACATGACTTTGTCTTCCTCTTCGGAAGAAAATGCCGTTGTGGTGACCTTGCGTGGTGGACTTTCAAACGACCGTTTTGAGAAGGTACGCTTTGAAGGCTGCTATTCTGAGGCTTCCAATACCGACAACGACAAGAATCTGGTTTATCGTGTCTCTGGTGGCTGGATGGATACCGATAATGCTTTTGTAGGCTGTGAGTTTGTCAACGGCTTCATCGGCCTCTATTACCAAGGCACCGACATGACCCAATTCAACGATGGTCTCATGGTGCAGAGCTGCTCGTTCACCAACCAGTGCAGCAAGGCTATCTATACCACCTTCACCGACCATGTGACCCTCAGCGGAAACACGATTGACAATACCAATGACTCCCACACCGACTTCAATGCCATCGATATGTTCCGTTGCCGTTATGGTTGCCTTGTCGAAAACAATGTGATGACCGTGAACCATCCCACCAAATATGCTACAGTGATGAAACTCCGTCCTTGCACGGGCACGGCGGCAGAGCCGGTGATTGTCCGCAACAACATTGTTGATTTTTATGGTGCTGCATCAAGCTGGTGCTATTCTTTTGACAATGCCGACAGCGATTATATCTATTTTGTCCACAACACGGGCTTATGTAGCGGCACGGGAGCATCGGGCAATCTGATGGTGCAAAAGGATTGGTCGAATCTCTATGTTTATAACAACTTGTTTGTCAACGAGACGGATGGCTATGTGTTCCGCTTCAATAATGAGAGCGAGGCTCGCTATTGCGACTACAATCGCGTTTCGTTCACGGGCGGTTATGTTGGCATTTTCGCTGGTACAGATTGTGCGACATTGGCAGAATGGACTTCCACTTCAGGTTTTGATGCCCAAACTGCCACTTGCTCACCTCATTTTGCAGGCAACGGTGATTACCACTTGACCAGCCCCGAAGGCCTCACCGTGGCGCATCCTTCGGAGTATGCGGCTACCGACATCGATGGCGAAACGCGTTCCAACACGCCTTGCACAGGTGCCGATGAGTATAATGAAATCTATGCCGTTGGTGAGCAGGAAACGGTTGGAAACCTATCCGTATATCCCAACCCAACAAAAGGTGTGGTCACAATCGGCATTGGCGAGGATTCAGCCTTTGAATATCAAGTGCTTGACCTCGCAGGAAGAACTGTTATAAAAGGCAAATGCCTAAGCCCAGTAATGACACTTGATTTGAGTGGTGTTGTCAAGGGAGTCTATTTCATTTCAGTGAAGTGTGATGCCAAGTGTTTGACGCAGAAAGTGATCGTCCAATAAGCAATGGAACATATAGATTTTTGAGTGTGAGGAAGCGGCTCCGTTTGGGGTCGCTTCTTCTTTGAGTGCCACAAAAATGCCGGTGACAGTCACAACTACCACCGGCGCAACAATATGAAAGAAAAAAAGTATCTCTACGGTTATCTTGGGACCTGCGAGATAATGACGGTAATGTTGTTCACAAACATGTTCACCGCAATGGCCAACAAAATAACCCCGAAGAATTTCCGCAAAATGAAGATCAGGTTCTCACCCAAGAGTTTGTGGATTCTGTCGAGTTGGCTGATAACGATGTAGTCCAACAAGATATTGAGCAACAGTGCAATGATGATGTTGACCACGGCGTAATCGGCGCGCAGCGAGAGCAAAGCCGTCAATGCCCCTGGACCCGCAATCAGCGGGAAGGCAATGGGAACGATGCTGGCACCACCTTTGCCGCCCTCGTTTTTGATGATTTCTCTTCCAAGAATCATCTCTACTGCCAAAATAAACAGCACGAAAGCACCTGCCACGGCAAAGGAGGCTGCATCGATGCCGAACAGTTTCAAGAGTGCGTCACCGGCAAAGAAGAAGGCAAGAAACAATCCCAAAGCCGTCAGGCAAGCCTGTCCCGCCTTGATGGTTTTGTTTTGCTCTTTCATGCTCATGAAGATGGGAATAGAGCCGAAGATGTCGATGATGGCGGCCATCACGATGAAGGCGCCGAAGATTTCTACGAAGTTGATTTGAGTGAACATGGTTTTCCTTTTTTGACTGGGGAATCTAATGCCCAACCTTAAACCGTCATTGCGGGCTTGACCCGCAATCTCCTTATCGAGAAGGACTCCTTCCAGCGTAGGAGATGGCGGATCCTTGTCCGCCATGACGGTGAAGTGTTAGGGCGGTGCATCCCAGTTGGATTTAAACAATACTATTCCACAAATAATGGAAATGCGGTCCGAAACGCTTAAAAGCGGCCTCGTCCAGCTGTTCTTGGAACTGCGGATGCGCTACGGAAATGATGAGTTTGGCCCTTTCCTGCAATGAGCGTCCGTAAAGGTTCACAGCGCCGTATTCGGTGACAAACCAATGGATGTGGTTGCGCGTGGTGACAGCGCCAGAGCCTAAATCCAAGGTGGGCACGATTTTGTTGATGCCCTTGCGTGTGGTGGAAGGCATGGCAATGATGGCCTTGCCACCTTTAGAACGCGAGGCACCGTAGACATAGTCGATCTGTCCGCCCACGCCCGAATAGATGCGCTCGCCCAAGGAGTCGGCACACACCTGTCCCGATAGGTCAATCTGGATGCCCGAGTTGATGGAAGTCATCTTGGGCTGCTGTGCGATGATGAAAGGATCGTTGGTGTATTCCACATCCATCAGCAGCACTTCGTGGTTGCCGTCAATGAAATTGTAGATTTTTTGCGAGCCCATCACGAAGGTGGAGACTATCTTGCCCTTGTTGAGTTTCTTATTGTTACCCGTGATGACGCCTTCCTTCACCAAAGGCAAGATGCCGTCGCTGAACATCTCGGTGTGGATGCCGATGTCCTTGTGGTTGTGGAGACACGAAAGAATGGCGTTCGGTATGGAGCCAATGCCCATCTGTAAACAGGCGCCGTCTTCAATGAGTTCGGCGCAGTAGCGTCCGATGGTTTTCTCCACTTCATTGGGTTCGGGCATATCTACAGTGAGTAAAGGGGTGTCATCTTCGACAAAGATATTGATCCTGCTGATGTGGACCAATGCATCGCCAAAAGTGCGTGGCACGTGCTTGTTGACCACAGCGATGACGAATTCGGCGCTCTCCATGGCAGCCAAAGTGGCATCCACCGATGAGCCTAACGACACATAGCCGAACTTGTCGGGCGGACACACCTGGATCATCGCCACGTTGCACTTGATGTAACGTTCGCGATAGAGTTTCGAGGTCTCACCGAGGAAAACGGGGATGTAGTCGGCGAGGCCCTTCTGAACGCTCTCACGCACGTTGGCGCCCACGAAGAAGGCATTGTGCTGGAAGATGCCTTCAAACTCCGGGTTGACATAGGGCGCGGCGCCTTCGGTGTGCAGGTGATGGATGTAAACGTTCTTGAGTTCGCCCGCACGACCTCTGTCGCATAAGGCCTTGACCAAACATTGGGGCACATTCGACACCGAACTGATGTGAACGTGGTCGCCTGACTTGATGACTTTGACGGCTTCTTCGGCCGTGACTGGTTGATACTGTTTCTTCATGTTCTTGACCTACGGTTTTTATCGAAAGTTTTAAAAGTCGGTGGCAGTGGAGCCTGCCACCGACCAACAACATGGAAATAAAAAAGGGATTTTAATTAATGATTTTGGGTAGATTATTGTGCGTTTGTGGGGAAGGTGAATGTCTTGACGCTCGTTGCCATTGAGTAGTAGAGGTAGCCCTGGCCGGGTTCGAGGGTCCCCAACGTACCTACCCAATTGCCGTCATTGTAGACGGAGCTGCCCGTCTGCGACTTCACAATGTCTCCATTCTCTGGGTTGAGGCCGGCGAAGGCCTCGGTCACCGTCATGCTCGTGCCGGAGGGGACCCCGATCCAGTTGTTGCCCGGGTTGATGGTGAGCACTTCCTCGGACGGATTGACTAGAACGCCTGTCAGCGTGATCTCGCAGGCTTCACTGACTTGGATCTTGTACATCTCCCGGATGTCGAAAGGCAGGCTTTCGGGTATCCACATGCCGTTGCTGTAGATGAGGGATGTGCTCTGAGACTTGATTATCGCGGTGCCATTGGCTCCCAAGGCGGCAACGATGGCCGACTTCAGGTCGTCAAGCGTGATGTCGAGGTTGGTCGACCACCAGTTCAGGCCATTGGCAAGTTCAACGGTCTGGTTGACGGGTACGGCAACTTTGACATTGTCAATGTACCAAGTACAGCCACTTGTACCAGAGCCTTTGAATTTGAATGCGACATAAATGTCTTCACCGTTGAATGAAGCCAATGAAACGGTTGCGTTTGCATTGCCAGAATTGCTGCCAGTGGCTTCCCAGATGGTTTGGTCGAAGTCGTTGT
>JAEEGF011495395.1_pt1 | contig 10836 bp, 6 predicted proteins | sample 9134171 | NCBI WGS metagenome assembly JAEEGF01 (sample SAMN16246542, study PRJNA631951) | gut metagenome | biome: gut microbiome; feature: rumen; material: AP-attached | host: Bos | place: Iran: Karaj | collected 2018-10 | reverse complement strand
CCCCGCCGGCACCGCCGAGTATTCCGAGAACAGCAAGTTCACGGTGGACGACGCCGCCGCGAACCATGCCACCGGTACCGCGGAACTCACCGCCGATGCTTACGACTGGTACCTGCTCTATCCGTATGACAGCCACGTCAAGACTCCCGCCAACACGAACGCGGGCTATCTGACCCTCGGCTCCGCCTCCAACAAGACGCAGACCCAGGCCGGCCTGGACGACATGGCCCATCTCGCCGGCGCGAACATGCCCGTCTACGGCGTGGCGAAGAATGTCGCGGCGAATGCGACGCCCGAGGTGGCCATGAAGCAGGTCGCTTCCGTGGTTGCCGTCAACCTGACCAATGCGACGGACCAGCCTCTGACGGTCAGTGCCGTTTCCTTCTCCGCTCCGGAGGACATCGTCGGTACCTACTACATCGACTTTTCCGGCGACGAACTCGCCTTCAAGGGAAGCGGCGACAACTATGTTTCCAAGACCGCCACGCTGGACGTGACCGGTGACGAGGCCATCGCCGCCGGCGCCTCCGCCAAGTTCTACATCGCCGTCAAGCCGTTCGCGGCCAAGGCCAACGACGAACTTGCCGTCAAGGTCTATTCCGGTGAACAGTTCTTCGAGAAGACGCTCACCCTTCCTTCCGCCGTCGAGTTCAAGAGCGGCGTCATCAAGCAGCTCAACGTCAGCTATACCGGCGGTTCCGAGGTCCCGGCTTACACGCTCGAGGAAATCGCCGCTATGGACAAGGACACCGATGTCGCCACCGATGAGGTCCTGGTCGTTGCCAAGTATGCCCGCGGCGTCATGCTCGCACAGGACGGCTTCTACCTCCTCGCCTTCGACGGTGCCGGCGTGAACGCCGCCATCGGCGATATCGTGACCGTCACCGGCAAGGTGGGCGAGTATGCGGGTCTCAAGCAGATCGCGAGCCCCGTCGTCGAGGTCATTTCCTCCGACAACGAGGTCGTCCTTCCGGAACCCAAGGTCCTCGAGGGCCTCGACGAGTATGCATCCGACAAGATCGAACTGATCCAGTACTCCGGCACCCTCGCCGTCTCCGGCAACTACTTCAACGTGAATGTCGATGGTTCCACCCGCCAGGGTTCCATCCAGTATCCGCTCAACGCCGACGCGCTGAAGGCGCTCGACAAGAAACCCATCGTCGCCACTGGTTTCTTCACCGGCATCACCAGCAGCAAGTACGTCAACATGATGTCCACCTCCGTCGTCGAGCAGGAAGGCAACGTCTTTGACGTCACTCCTACCCAGATCAAAGTCGCCGCCACCGCTACCTCCACCGAAATCAACGTGACCGGCAATGTGGCCTGGACGGCCGAGGCCTCCGACGGCGCCACCGTCAGCCCGACCTCCGGTACGGGCGCCGGCACCATCACCGTCTCCTTCGCGGCCAACGAGGATCCCGAGAACACGAAGGAATACACCGTCTTCGTCCGCACCGAGGCCGAGGGCGTCAACGATGAGTTCGAAATCAACATCACCCAGGCCAAGGCCGTCACCGGCACCCATTTCGTGAAGGTGACCGCCGCCGCCGACCTGGAGGACGGCCTGTACCTGATTGTCAATGAGAAGGCCGGCGTCGCGCTGAAGGATGCGGTCGACGAGGCTTCGAACGGCCTTGCCGTCACGATTGCCAATAGCGCAGTGGAGGCTACCGCCGAGGTGAAGGCCGTCGCCTTCACGTTCACGGCCTCCGACGGCGCCTTCCAGGGCGCCAACGGCAAGTACCTGGCCCACTCCGGCTCCAGGAATACCCTCAATCCTACGGATACGCCTTCCGCCAATACGGTTACCTTCGACGAGGGAAATGCCATCATCACGGCGGCGGATGCCTACTTCATCCAGTACAACAAGTCCTCCGGCCAGGAGCGCTTCCGTTACTACAAGAACGCCCAGACCGACGGTGAAATCCAGCTGTACAAGCTCTCCGACGGCGGCGTCACTCCTCCGGCAGCCACCCTCAGCGCCATCGAGGTTTCCGGTCAGACGACGACCTTCTCCGTTGGTGACACCTTTGTCTTCGACGGCAAGGTGACCGCCAAGTACACCGACGGCAGCACCAAGGACGTCACCGCTCTGGCGGAGTTCTCCTCCCCGAATCTCTCCACCGTCGGCACCCGGGAAGTGACCGTCACCTATACGGAAGGCGGCATCACCCAGACTGCCAAATACAACATCACTGTCAATGCCGACGTCACGCACGCCGGCACGGTGGATGATCCGTACACGGTCGCCGATGCGATGGCCGCTACGGCCGCGATGAATGAAGGACAGACCAGCACCGATTCCTATTACACCAAGGGCATCGTCTCTGAAATCGTGGAAGTCTCCACCGATCACGGCAACGCCACCTATTTCATCTCCGATGACGGTACGACCGCCACGCAGTTCAAGGTCTTCCGCGGCAAGTATATCGGTAACATGAACTTCACTTCCGCGGACCAGCTCAAGGTCGGCGACGAAGTCGTTGTCTATGGCAAGCTGAAATATTACAAGGGCAATCCCTCCGAACTGGAGATCGATCAGTATAACTACATCCACAGCCTCAAGCGGAATGGCGTGGAAGTGCACGATTTCTCCGTGTCCACTTCCGCGGACCGGGTTCCCAGCTCGGCTTCCTCCGTCAAGGTCAATGTGTACGGTAACGTCGATTGGAAGGTCTCCGTTACGTCTCCTGCCACCGTTGACGTCACCAGTGGCAGCGGTATCGGCGTCGTCACGGTCTCCATTCCCGAAAACACCAGCACGACGGACGAAGTCCGCTATACCGTCACGGTTGAAAGAGTGGGCGCGGGCGAAAAGTTTATCCTCGATATCTACCAGGATAAGAAGGATGCCTCCGGCGCCGTGACCATCACGGGCACTTCCGCGGCCAGCGCCGGCATGACCGGCACCCGGGGAGAACAGCACTGCACCATCGACGGTGTCTCTGTCGATATTTCCGACGGCATCGTGTCCGGGGATCAGATCCGTGTCTACAAGAACGCCACGATCACCATCACGGCTCCGGACGGCAAGAAGCTGAAGAAGGTCGAATTCACCTGCACGGCCAATGATGAGAACCAATACGGCCCCGGCTGCTTTGCCGAGCATGACGGCTACTCTTACAGCGGCAAGGTCGGAACCTGGGAAGGCGCTGATGCCAGCCTGACCCTGACCGCCTCCTCAGCCCAGGTCCGTGCGACGAGCATCGTCGTGACCTGCGAATAGGGTCTTCGGCTAAATCCTTAACGGATAACTCATTAAGCAAAATTCCCTGGTGCAAAATCACCAGGGAATTTTTTGTAATGCGCTGTGCGCCAATGACTTGCCCGGGACGGCCTTACAACCCCCAGTCTGACGCCTTGAAGGTATTCTTCGGGGCGTTGGGGACATTGGGGAAGTAGGTGACGCCGGTGATCTTCTCAAGGTCGGCGACGGACATGAGTTCGCGGGCGGTGACTTTCTGGCCCTTCAGGCTGTTGGTGTGCGAGCGGACGAAGGCGACGCACATCATCTCGTCGGCGCTGCAGTTCTTCAGGGCCTTGCCGGTGTTGCCCTTCTTGGTGCGGAGGAGGACGTAGTAGAACATCGTGGGCATCGACACGTCGTTCCGGCCGCCGAAGGAGATGGTGGAAGGGGAGACGGTCCAGCCGTAGGCGTCGGTATACTTGTCGAAATAGCAGCCGAGGACCTCGTAGAGGGTGTCGGCGCAGACTTTCGTGTCGACAAAGTCCTCCAGGATGTTCCAGCCGCCGCCACCGGTGTTGAAGCCGGAGGACAGCTGCGGGGCGATGTTCGTGTAGTAGAAGACGTCGCGGTTGGTGGCAGCCGTCGAGGTCCGTTCCGCCGAGCCGAGCATGTGGCCCTTGTTGCAGCCGCCGCCGGTGCTCTTGGAATTGTACTGGATATTGGACGGGATGTCCGGATCCTGCCGATAGGCGTCCGTACGTCCGCTGCTTCCCACGTACATCTTGTGCCGGGGCGCCGCCACCCAGACCGGGCAGTGGTACTTGCCGCTGTAGCAGACGGTGTAGTTGCGGGCGGTCTTGCCGCCGGGGCCCTTCTCGCCGCCGGCGCACATGTGGATGGCATAGTATTGGGTGGCATCCTTCTCATTCATCCAGTATTTGCCGCTTTCCTTCATGTTCATCACCGGCATCTCGCACCAGCCGGGCTGGTCGCCGTCGATGACGATTTCTCCCGCGGGCGTGGTGAAGTTCCGGACCTCGCCGTAGTAGTACTTATAGGTCCCGTTCTCCAGCACGGCTATATACGCGCGGTAGTAATAGGTATGTCCGGCGCCGAGTCCGTTGAGCTTTACCTGGAAGGAGCCGTTGGTCAGGTAGGCCGCCTGCGAGTCCTCGGTGAGGCTGCTCGCGGAGAGTCCCCACTCAAAGCCGCCGTAGGTGGGCGTGCCGGTGTAAGTGGCCGCAATCGTGGCCTCCGTCTGCGAGACGTTGGTGGCGAGGCTCGTGGTGACCGTCGGCGTCACCGGCTGGGGCGTTACACCGCCGCCGCCCGCTTCGCCGTTCAGGCGGAAGAGCGTGATTTCCTTCTGGGGACTGGTATAGCAGCGGAACTGGCAGGAGCCGGCGTTGTACTGCAGGAAGCGGGTGCTGTATCCCAGATTATTCACCCGAGTGACACCCTTGGAGAAGACGAATGTCCAACGGTAGTTGTCCGAGGAAGGCTCCTCCGTACTTACGTTCAAAGCGTTCTTGCTCTCCTTCAGGCCGTAATAATATTCGCCGAGCTTCATGGAGTAACCCGAACCGGACTTCTGGACATGGATGTTATAGGCCTTGGCGTCCTCGTAGGCGATCTTTCCGTCCTCGATGGTGACGGATGCGTGCTCCTTGGCATCGCCGTCGCTGTCCAGCACGAGCGCGTCGGGCTCGTACACGATGAGATAGTCGCCCGTCCAGTCCGACAGGGCGCCCGTCACCTTCTCATAGAACAGTTCGCCGGTGGTCTTGGTGGCATCGGCCATATTGACCCTCAGGATGTTACGGGCGTTCTGCGTGAAGACCTTGGAGATGCCCGAGAAGGTCTTGCGGTAGGTGGCCTTGTCCGTATCGACGGTGACGGTAAGTTCCGTCAGGGTGGTCGGGAAGATGCTGATCCAGAAGCGGAGGTTGCCGTCGGCATCGACGGAAAGGTGGTCGGCCATCACGGTCACGCGCGGCTTGCCGTCCGTGGCGAAATCTGCCGGGCAGCCCAGGTCGATGGTGATGTCGCCGGTAAGTTCGGCATCGTTCTGGCCCATCAGGACGATGTCCCGGATGGTCTCGCCCTGCTCCAGCGGCAGGTCCTTGAGGGTGATGTCGCCGTGGGCCACGAGGCGGGTCCAGCGGAGAGGGACGGTGCCGGACGGGAAGCTGCGGTAGGAATCGACCGACTCACCGGCCATCAGGTCCGCGGCGGGGTCGAAGGAATCGGCCGTAGGGGTCTGGATCTCGGGGATGGCGGTATGGACGTCCGGCGCGTCGCTGAAGTCCGTGCCCGCGACGGCGGGATAGACGGCATAGAACCGGTGCTGGCCCACAAGGTCCGTCGGGAAGTTGCCGGGAACGGTGAAATGCGCGGTGGGACCACCCTCAGCGAGCGGTTTGGACGGGTACAGGTTCGGGCCCACCCAGTCGCCGCTTACGGAATACGCCACGCTGATGGCGTCGCCCGCGGTCCACTCCAGGGTTTCCCCGGTCCAGCCGGTGCGGGTCTCGGGGGATTCGCTGCTGAAGTCGATATGGTCGACGGGAACCTGCGGGCCTTTGTGGCAGCCGAGAACGGCCAATGCGGCCACGAGGGAGGCGAAGAAAGTCTTTCTCATGGCTAGTCGAGGTCACCGAGGTCGATTCCGGGATCATAACCGTCATCCGCCCTGTCTGCCCCGGAGGATTGCAGGAGGGCGTATTCGAACCGGATTTCCAGGAGACGGAACTCCGGAGAGCAATATTCCTTGAGGTTTTTCATAGCTACAAAGATAGCATTTTTCAAAGATTATGCCCATCTTTGCAGTCTATGAATGTGGAATCGAGACTATACAGGATCGGCGGGCATACGGTACGGGTCCGGCTGGAGCAGCCATGGACCTTCAAGGCCCTGACGGAGCAGCAGCTGGAACTTGTGGCGCGCCTGAAGGCGGGGGAGGACATCGGCATCGAATCCGTCCCGGCGGACCGGCAGGAACAGTTATCTGTCAATGACGCCCTCATGGGCAAGGAAGCGATGACCCGCGCGGTCTGGGACACCCTCGGCGAGACCGAGCGCTCGGAATACCGCCACGCCCTGGATTTCCTGCAGTACGCCCCGTTCGAGGTGGCGGAAGGGGAGCCCCTGTTTACCCTGACTGTCCATGCGGAAGCGCCCTCCTGGCTCGAGGAAACGCGCCCGCAGTGGAAAACCGTCACGGCGGTGGATGAGCTGCCGCCCTTCTATTACGGCTATACCTTCGAGGACAAGACCATCTACGACTATCTGCTCTCCCGGGAGGTCCGGGCGGGCTATTTCGTGATGAACAAGGACTATACGGAAGGGGATTACTACCCCTGCCCCCGCATCGGCGGAAAGAGCACCCTGTTCCAGGTCAATACGTCCCTGATGATCCAGTATACCTTCGCCACGGCGGGCCTCGGGACGCTGCTGCTGCACGCGTCCGTCACCCGGTACGAGGGCCGCGGCAACCTCTTCTTCGGCGTCAGCGGCACGGGAAAAAGCACCCACAGCCGCCTGTGGCACGAGTTTGTCCCGGAATCGGACCTGATGAACGACGACAATCCCGTCATTCGCTTCCAGGATGGGCAGTGTCTCGTGTACGGCTCTCCCTGGAGCGGCAAGACGATCTGCTACCGCAACGTCGTCGCGCCCGTGAACGCCCTCGTCCGGCTGGAACAGTTCCCGGAGAACCGGATCGAACGCCTCCATTCCCTCCAGGCCTATGCCAGCATCGTCGCCGCCGTCTCCACCATCCGCTGGAACTCCGACACGATGTCCCTCCTCATCCCCACCATCGAGCGCGTGGCGATGACCGTCCCCTGCTTCCTCCTCAAGTGCCGTCCCGACGAGGAAGCCGTCCAAGTCTGTAAAAAAGCCATCATATCATGAAAATAGGAATCTGCAACGACCACGCAGGCGTGGAATACAAGAAAAAACTCGTGAAGATGCTGCGGGAGCGCGGCCACGAGGTCGTCAATTACGGAACCGACTCCGAAGTGAGCTGCGACTATCCCGACTTCGCCCATCGGCTGGCCCAGGCCGTCGAGGGCAAGGAAGTGGAGGTCGGCATCGCCCTCTGCGGCACCGGCAACGGCATGGCCATCACCCTGAACAAGCACCAGGGCATCCGCGCCGGCCTCGCCTGGAGTTCCGAGGTGGGCCGTCTCGTGAAGGCCCATAACAACGCGAACGTCCTGGTCCTCCCGGCCCGCTTCATCTCCTACCGCGTCGCTTCCAACGTCGTCCGCACCTGGCTGGACACCGACTTCGAAGGCGGCCGCCACCAGCGCCGCATCGACAAGATGCCCTGCCGATGAGTTTTCTCCGCCCCGTTCCCGGGACGGTCCTGTCCCACGACATCGCCGACTACCCCGACGGCATCGTCCTGCCCATCGACAAACCGTATCGATGGACCTCGGCCGATGTCATCCGGAAGGTCAAGTTCGCGGCTTTCAGGCACTTCCGCAAGAAGAACCTGAAGGTAGGCCATGCGGGGACGCTGGATCCCCTGGCGACGGGCGTGCTCCTCGTGTGCATCGGCCCGGCCTGCAAGCGCGCGCAGGAATTCCAGGACCATGACAAGGAGTACATCGCCGGCATCCGCTTCGGCGCCACCACGCCGTCCTATGACCTGGAAAAAGAAGTGGACCGCACCTTCCCTTATGACGGTGTGACGGAGGAGGCCCTCCGCGCGGTCCTGCCGTCCTTCCTGGGCACCCAGGAGCAGGTCGCGCCGCTTTTCAGCGCCAAGTCCGTCGACGGTGTCCGCGCCTACGAAATGGCCCGCAAGATGTACCGGAAAGCGCAGGCCGGCACCTTGGACCCCGACTTTGACGCCGCCGCCCTCGCCACCCTCCACCACAGCACGATAACAATCAGTGATATCGAACTTCTAGATTTCTCGACTGCGCCTTCGGCTCCGCTCGAAATGACAGAAGGACTCCCATCTACACAAAGCACGGCCTCGTCCCGCATCAATGTCGCTGATACATCGACACTTGGACTGCCGGAGGCTCATATTCGCATTGCCTGCTCCAAAGGAACCTACATCCGCGCCTTCGCGCGCGACCTCGGCGAAGCCCTCGGCACCGGCGCTCACCTGAGCAGCCTCGTCCGCACAAAAACAGGCGCCTTCCGGTTGGAAGACGCCCTGTCTCTCGATCAAGCGTTGGCCTTGCTGGCCGAAGATTAGATGCGGCCGAGGCGGTTGGCGATGTAGGTCATGCGGCGGGCGAATTCCTTGCGGCCGATGAGGGAGATGATGGCGGCGATGCCCAGGCCGGAGGCGCTGCCCGTGAGGGCGAGGCGCAGGCTGTTCATGACCTTGCCCATCGGATACTCGCGCATCTTGATGTAGGATTCGAGCTCCTGCTCCAGGTCGGCGACTTCCATGGAGCCGCGATAGACGTCCAGATCGTCGAAGCCGAACTCGCGGCCCGTGATGTGCTGGCACACTTCGAAGCAGTACTCGTACCAGTCCGGTTTCCAGAACTTGTCCACGTCCTTCGCGAGGAAGGGCGCCGTGGCCGTGTTGTCGAACACCTTGGCGCGGGGATCCACCTTCTCGGGAACGGCGGCGCCGGCTTTCACGCCGAAGGCCTCGTAATCCTCAGGCGCGACAAACAGGTAGGGAGCGATATCCCAGAAGTCCGCCACGAAGGTGGCGCGGTCGCGCAGCGTCTCGATCACGCGGGCGACGTAGCAGGTGGTGAAGATATGATTCTGGAAATCATAGCCTTGGGCCGAAAGGTCCGCGCCGGCCACCTGGGCGCAGGCGGGGCAGTCGACAACCTTGATTCCGTGCTCCTCCAGGACGGGGGCGTAGAGCTTGGCCAGCTCTTCCGCGGGCTTGGAGCGGAGGTATTCCTTGTTGTACCACTTGGCCTTGTCGGCATTGAAACGGGCGCCGGACTTGATGACGCGCTCCAGCGAGAACACGGGGATCAGCTCGTCCAGGGTATAGAGCTCCGTGTCGTCGCCCGGGTTCCAGCCCAGGAAGGCGAGCATATTGACAAAGGCCTCCGGGAAGTAGCCGTCCTCGCGGTAGCCGCGGGAGACTTCGCCCTCGGCGTTGACCCAGCGGAGCGGGAACACCGGGAAGCCCAGGCGGTCGCCGTCGCGCTTGGAGAGCTTGCCCTTGCCGTCGGGCTTGAGCAGCAGGGACAGGTGCGCGAACCGGGGCATGGTATCGGTCCATCCAAATGCCTCATACAGAAGGTAATGCAGCGGAAGGGACGGGAGCCATTCCTCGCCGCGGATGACCTCGGAAATCTCCATCAGGTGGTCGTCGACGATGTTGGCGAGGTGGTAGGTCGGGAGTTCATCGGCCCGCTTCCAGAGCACCTTGTCGTCCAGGGTGTCGGTGTTGACGGAGATATGGCCGCGGATGAGGTCGTCCATCTCCACCACCCGGCCGACGGGCATCTTGAAGCGGACGGTCCAGTTCGTCGTTTCCTCGAGCAGGTGCTCCACTTCGCCCTTGGAGAGGGTGAGGGAGTTGCGCAGGGACATGCGCGTTACGGCGTTGTAGGTGAAGGTCTTGCCTTCCGCCTCGGCGGCCTTGCGGCAGGCGTCGAGTTCCTCGGGGGTGTCGAAAGCGTAGTAGGCCCATCCGGCCTCCACGAGCTGATCGGCATAGTCCCGGTAGATGGGACGGCGCTGGCTCTGGCGATACGGCGCGTGCGGATGCTTCGCGGACGGGGTCTCGACGACCTTGCCGTCGGCATCGACACCCTCGTCGGGGATGATGCCGCACCATCTCAGGGCTTCGATGATGTACTGCTCCGCGCCCGGCACGAACCGGGTGGAGTCGGTATCTTCGATGCGGAGGATGAAGTCTCCGCCGTGCTGCTTGGCATACAGGTAATTATACAGGGCCGTCCGCACGCCGCCCATGTGGAGCGGCCCGGTCGGGGACGGGGCGAATCTGACGCGTGTTCTTCTTTCCATAGACTGCAAAGTTAATCATTTTCGACGGAATAGCCTTAAAAAATAAAATACATCAAGGGGTGCACCTCACGGCGCACCCCTTGCAACAATAATCGATTATGGAGAAAATTTACTTTTTCGCGTCATGTGCGCGCCGGATGGCCGGGACGGCCTCCAGTTCGCTGATGTTTTCGCCGGGTTCCACGCACAGGCAGGGCTTGGTGTCCTCCGTGTAGTTGAAGCGGCGGGTGGGTTCGGCGGTGTTGAAGCCGACCTTGAGCGTCGTGACGTCCGGCAGGGGCACTTCCTGGCCCTTGTAGGTCGTTTCCCACTGGAAGTCCCGGTCGATGATGACGAGGTTTCCGAGGTTCACGTCCGTGATGTCGCCGAGCTTGCCCATGTCGAAGCCCGTGACGATGGCGGTGATGCGCACCTTGTCGCCGATTTCGGGATCGTCGTCCCAGATGAGGCCCTTCTTGAAGCGGTTGGCGCTGCCGGTGTACTGGGTGATCATCTCGTCGATGGTCTCCAGTTCCTTCATCTTGATGCCGCGCTCGTTGTTGCCGGAGGTGATGTTGATCAGCACGTTCTTCGCGGTCTTGAGGTCGAAGTCGTTCAGGAGCGGGGACTCGAAGGCGCCCTTGACGGCATCCTCGAGGCGGTTGTTGCCCGTGCCCACGCCGGTGCCCATCAGG
>JAEEGF010836248.1_pt1 | contig 10836 bp, 7 predicted proteins | sample 9134171 | NCBI WGS metagenome assembly JAEEGF01 (sample SAMN16246542, study PRJNA631951) | gut metagenome | biome: gut microbiome; feature: rumen; material: AP-attached | host: Bos | place: Iran: Karaj | collected 2018-10 | reverse complement strand
GAAACCGGCATAAGTACCTGAATAATTTGAGAAGTTTGGTGCATTCGAGGACTCTGAGCCAAACACTCCTGCATAAAACGTTGGTGAACCAGATCCATATATTTTTCCTCCAAAAACTCCTACAGCAGTACGTGCAAGACCAGCATATCCACCCATACCAATCGCACGTTGGAATATGCTCATATTACTACCGCCTTCTGCCATACCTCTTACACCAAAACAATGCCATAGGGTATTCCTTGCACGGAAATATCCACTAGTAGTTTCCGTAGAATCGTTAGTAAAATTCATTATATATAATCCTTCCCTTTTCCCATATGCGTTACAATGTATAGCTACACTACTGAGTCCAGAATTCCCAACAGAAAGCATTGATTCTGGTGCTATGGTTCCAACTCCCACTCTTCCCAATGAATCTACTACAAGTTGTGCGTTGATGTTCGTGGCAGCAAATGCCAATGCCATTGAGACAATAATCTTTTTCATATTATATTCTATTATATATAAGTTAGTAATCTGCTGTGTATGAATAAATTGTTCTCGCTATTTGTCTGCCGACTTTTGTCCATTTTCGATGTAACTTCTACCACTCGCCCCAGAGGAGAGTGCCGTCGGAGGCCTGGCCTTCCGCTTCGATGCTCAGAGTTGTCTGGCGAGAGTTGTTGTAGAACGTGACTTCTGCTTCGCCTTCTTCATTCAACTTGAGGTTTGGATTCCAATAGAGCGTTCGGCGATAGTCTTTCTGACCTTCTGGCAATTTGTGCTTGCTGTAGTCGGGATGGTAGAAGTCCTCGGGAATTGCATAGCCATCAAGGACAATATAACGGTCTCTGTAGGTTATGCGTTTCGCATCATCAAGGAAACGACGCAGGTCAACTGTCACTTCCGGCATATCTGCACCCCAGAACAGATCGCTGCCCTCCTTGCGGGGAGAGTAGTCCGTATAGACATACACTTTGTGAAGGTTTGCCAGATGATTGTATTTAAGCTGTTCCTCGGCTACCTGCACGCTGTTCTCCGAAAGGAATCTTCCGTTCCATCGCCTGTCTATTTTCAACTTGTCCCCCGTATGTTGTCCCATATCGCCCACAACCAGATGACACAGTAATTCCGTAAACGACCAAGAGCCGGCAAAGAAGGCTGAGGTCAGTCCTGCATCGACCAGCTGGTTGTAGGCATCATAGACGTCCATCACTATTGCGGGCTTGGTGAGGTCCACCTTTCGATGAATCCTTCTTCTTGCCTTCACCTTGACCTCCTGAAGTCTTGTCACGTCTACCTGCATGCTTTGTTTTGAGTTGGACTCATCTTCTTTTTCCATGAATTGTTGCTGATAGAATTCATAGGGTTTCACCCAACGGGGAAAACATCTGTGTAGCCTGACATTATAGTCCGCATATTCGTCGGCACTGGGTAATAGCCATTGATGCGAAACCTCATAGCCACCTCCTTTGCCTTTCTTCATCAGTTTTTCTTTCTTCTTCTCGTCCTTCTTTTTGGCCTTTGCAAGCTTCTTCGAATCTGTTGACGACAGATGCATGAAGCAGTAACCTCCGAAGTGTGGGGCTTGGAAACTGAACTTGCCATTTGCCTTGAGATTCATTTTCCCATAAACGGGAGACGATCCTGGCTGGATAAATTCCGAATATAAAACAGTATTTTGTGGAATACCATTCAGGAATTCAACTTCGTTTGTATAGCTTTCGTGCTTCGATGAAAGAGTGCTTGTCGTAGTCGAAGCATCTGTCCTTGCATAAGTCGTTTCGCCACTCGTTCTGTCGGATACTGCATTCCCTTGTGCTTGATTTGCTATACCCACACCTTTTAATGACATGTTTCCATAAGTTGTAAGGGCGGACTCATACCCCCCTTCATTATGTCCTTCCTCGTCTCCCAATACTATTTGCCCTCTCAGCCACAGCGGAATGGGAGCTATGCCTGTTTCTCTCATTTCTACATGTTCACTGCCAAACGATTTTAGGTAGAATCCGTCCTCCTGATCGAGAGGCGTGTATTTGCTGACTTCTCCGGTTATTATCTGCGACTTCTCGTAGGGCTCCACTATTTCTGGCACGTTGATGCTGAACCTGCGCCAACCTTGCACCATGAGCAGAAGGTCGAGGTGATGCCGGTGTTCTGCATCGTCCTTCTCGAAGTAATAGCCGGGGTTCTCCACAAAACCTTTTATGTGGCTGGAGAGGAGCATCTCGGTCATGATGTTGCCGTTATCATAAGTAAGGTCGCTCGAGACGTTGTCCCTGACTGAAACCGAGAGGGAGGAGTTCCCCTTTCCCTGTACCTTGAAAGACACTTGTTCCAGAGGTTCGTAGTCCTGTCTCAGGCCCGTTATACGCAAGGGGGCTTCCTGCTGCTCTGATTTATGCACGAAGACAAGTCTGTCTGCCAGAACCTCACCCTTCCTCATAAGCGTCAGCTGAGCGACACCAGCTGGCAGGGAGTCTTTGCTGACCGTCAAGGCTCTTCCCTCGAAGGGAATCTGCATTCGTGGTTTCCCCACAACTGTCACCAAGAGCCGGGCAGAGTCCTGCTCCATACCTTTTATGTTTATGTCAGCCCTGATGGAAGCGACATCCTGCTCCACCTTCATCACGGCTCCGGAGGGGAGGATGTCCGGCAGAGAAACCTTTGTCGTCTCGCCAGCCACCTCTTCGAAGGCTGCCCTGTACTTGCCGTCCCGTTCCAGGCACAGCTCCATGCATCCTCTCCCCCTGTTCTCCGTCGTGGAGGAACTCAGGGTGTCGCCTTTCTCGTCCAGCACAAAGAGTTTGCCCTCCACATACCTGCCTTCGCCGTCTTTCGCTTCAAAGGCCACCCTCTGACGGATTCCGCTTATCAGGTTGCCGCCTTCCGGGAACAAAGAAACAGTTGGTTTCTTGGAAATCTTCTCTGGCGCATAGTCCCGCCTGAGAGGACGTACGGTCATATCACGATAGTATTCTCCAGGCTCTTTCGGTTTGTCGTAGACGGGGAAGACACGACTGTATAGCTTGTCGTAATCGCGGAAATACTCCTCGGCATATTCTTTCTTCAGGAACCACCGGTGCATGTATTTGTCGTGAGGATGCTCCTTCCTGCCGAAGTTGAGTTGCCAGCGCGTATAGGCCCGCATCTCGAAGAAGCCGGCATAGAGCGTGTCTTCGAGGCAGAAAGTGCTGTTCGCCTGCCCTTCTTTCAGCCGAAGGACCTGGCGTTCCACCAGATAGCCGTCCTGATTGAGCAGTTCCACATAGAGCACCTCGCTCAGGTCGGTCGGCTTTCCCGTGTCGCTTCGCTGCACGTAGGCCTTGTAGTATATGGTGTCGCCAAGAAAATAGCAGGTGTTGTCCATGTGGACGAACACCATCTCCTGAGGAATGATCTTTCCGAAGGGCGTAAGACGGTCTGCCTGTGGATTTGCAGTTTCGGATTGCTCAAGGATGTCGTCAACTTCAGGCAGACTTTCGTTCGACAAGTTTTCGCTCTGTCTTTCTCCAAAGGCAACACGCTCTTCCTCGGCAGTTCGCTTGATGATGTCGTACTTTTCCCAGAGCTGAGAGTCGTAGCCGGCATTCTGTATCACTTCGATAATGTTATTCCCCACAAAACCAGAGGATTCACCATACAGGCTATCCTGGACATTGAACATCAGGACTCTGTATTGCAACAGTTCGTTTCCTCCCTCGATGGCAAGGTTGTTTACTGCTGGGTAACCTTTGCTGTAGTCGTAGTTCATGTGAAACTTGATGGCATTCGGGATGCGCTGAAGATTATACAGCATATGGGCATTGTCCACGTTTCCCTCGAAGCGCAACAGGCGAAGCGTCTTGGCATCCACGTACGCAGTACCAATGATGTGACGTCTTTCCTCCAGATATCTTGTATGCCATTCTGCTCGGTCTGTGTCTTTCCATTTGAAGTCGATACGATACAGCTTCTCGTCCTCATTACCGAAGAGTGTTTCCAATTCGATGTCATAGTACTTTTTTGCCATAGAAAGGCTGTAAAGCGGCTTGATTGCAGCTTCCCAATAGTCACTCCCTAAGCTGCTTGGCCCTATCTCAGTCATTTTCTGTATATTGGTGAAATGGAGCCCCATCCTGCTTGAATCACCCTTCGAATTCATTCCGTATATGCCACTGAATGTCTCCTCTTCACGAAGGTTTGAGGCTGAGAGCGCTGCCATGAAGCATTCTATCAGGTTACTGTCCCACTTGTCTTTCATCCATGTACGCATGAAATAGCCCTGTTTCTCAGCCTTGTGCTTCGAGAAGTCCTTCTTCATGTTGTTTATCACCTGCTTTACGACGTCCCATTCGTCTACCGGTACAACCACCACTTCTTTCAAGTCCCGCGCAAAGGGCTTCAACTTAACGACTCGAGGCACGTCGGTAGCCTTCAGCTTCAGCTTTTCATAACCCACATAACTGAAAGTCAATACATCTTGGTATTCTGCAGAAAGGCTGAAATTTCCCTCGGAATTGGTCAGAGTCCCATGACCTGCAGCCACATAAATACTGGCATAGGGCAAAGGCTCTCCCGTTTCGGCATCCCTGATCTGACCTTGAAGCGTCAGTTCCTGTGCCACAATCGGAGGCAGGCAAGCAAGCAAAAGTAGAATAGAAAACAGAGTGTGACGCATCTTATAGGGAATCTGGTGTACAAAGATATATCTTCCCACTGATTTTTCCAAAGAGGAACTTAAAAATCTCACCTTATTTTGCTGTTCTTAATATTAAAAACCCATAATAACGACAGAAAACTAGTTATAATAAGAACCAGGGATATTGTAATATTCCGAGATATTAAATGTTTCAAGAACAGTACCACTTTCATCAACAAGGTTTATCGCTCCAGTAATTCTAACTCGATAATCTCCTTCCCATGATGCATTAAGAGGTAACCCCACATCATTGGTAGACACATAAAATGCTGCACTTACACTTGGCTTATTTAAGGCTGAGAAATATCCCGAGCCCCATGCAACTACAATTCCTAACCCAACGCCCCATCCCATCGGACGGAAAGACCCTTGTCCTTCTCTTAAATATCTATTCCCACATCCACAACCTTCTCCACATCCACAACCTTCTCCACATCCACATCCGCTTTCATCTTCTTGTGGAGGATAATACACGCAATCATCCTCTTCTTGAACATATCCTCCTATCCAAGTATGGTTCCCAAACATCTCATTGTATGCTGTCAAAGAAAAGGGATTTTCTTCACTACCAAGTTCATCGGCACCTTCCTTCTGCTCAACCGAACCATTAGTGGTAATATAAATCTTATCGTGGTTGCTGCCAATAAAAACCCATCCGCCATTCCAAGTGTGATTCCGCCATTCCTCTTCATAATCGGGGTACGAATACGGATTCCAAAAACTGCCTAATACATTATTCATAATTTTACTCTTTAAATAGGTTAATAATTCCGTTAATAATAAGTCTCTCTATAGAGTTTTTTATATATCTCATTCTAAAGTCACTCTTTCTACCATCAAAGTATGAGCAAAGAGTCCTTTCTTTTAATTCATCATATGTCAGCTTTGTTCCTGCAAGAATCTCCATGATTGTTAAATCAATAGGAAGAAGTGGAACTTCAATGTATCCGTATCCGGAAAGTGTTGGAATTAGTGCTACTTCTCGAAGAGGGAAGTGAGGGCCGCATCGCAACCTCTCGCGTAGATATTTGTCGGCTTCTTCACTACGTTTTTCCTTCATGATATATGATGTAATATATGGTGACAAGCACAATATGTTGGAGCTACTTTTCCCTTCAATGACCTTTTGAATTGCATCATTTGTTGGTGCCCTACTTTCTATTTCCATTAATTCTTCTAACTGGAGTCTTCCCCATTCTTTCCGCTTTTTCTCTATAAAATCTAAATATGGGCGTATTTCTTCTATCGAACAGCCGGGAGTGTGTATTCTCTCGAATATCGTAGAAGAGAATTTAGGACATAAACTCATTAGGCGGCGGAACATGTCTGGCTGAAGGCGAATCATTGCCTGCACTAGCATCTTTAACACCTTCGTATTGTACTTGTGACCGCCAAGAAGGTGATGAATAGGATGCTCATCAAAAGCTTTTAGATTACAGAACTCACGAATCGAATAACCCTGATCATACATGGGATGTGACACTACACTCCCTACTTCCTTCTGTTCCTTATCTGCCATCGCGGCTAAAAGGATTTGCTCAAAGAATACATTACATTCAATATTGGAGTTGCGGTGCTGTGCCTCATTCATATGGTTCTCTTCAATGAAACGGAACACCTCCTGGCAATATCGCCCTATAAAATCCAGGTCCCTGCCACCAAAAACGCCCATGTTGTAAGAGGCAAGGCTACCATCGTTCAACCCTTTGTGCACATAATCGGGAAGAATGACATCCGGGTTATGAAACACTCTCCGCATCATCCGCTGATAATAGGCAGTGCCTATTTCCCGGTTCTGCGCTATTAGTGGAGCATTAATAATGTCCTCAGGTATTGGCGCAGGTAGGAACACGTCGCCATCTACATGAAGGAAGGGCTTCGTCTGCAACGAGTATGTCTTTATCTTGGCGTATGCCCAATGCTGGGGCAGGCAGAGTGTTTCGTCATAAACAACGTTAACTTCAGTATAGGGCAGATGCAAGAGGTCAATGAGGACATGCTTGCCTTGCTTGTCTGTGTATAGTGCAACCTCATTGTAATGTTTCCTCAAACACAGCAGGCTCAACGCCCACGACATGAGGTTGTATTCCGGACGTAACCATCCGAAGCTGTGCTCCAGAGGATTACGTCCTGCCGACCAGAAGGTTTGTACTATGCGCATATAAGTAAGAAATCTTAAATATGATTCGCAATTAAGATGCTACAATTGTAGTATATTAATCTAGCCAAAAGAACAATGTAGAATATATGGATTCAGACATTTTACTTAAAATTATAATTGGAATTCTCCTCCATAGACATCGACATCAACTACGATATAAATGGTGTATATGCCTTCATCTAATGTTCCTACATAAACGGATGCTTCTCCTTGTTCTGAGAATGTGACATTGCCGTTACATACTTCCAACTCATCAGCATCATATATATAATATATAACAGATTCTTCAGATGGTGAATACAACAGAAGACTATCAGAAGCCTCACTCAAATAAACACTGACAGGAGACTCTATATCCGGGTCGGACTTCGTCGGTCCAAGATTTCCACCGATCTTATTTTTAAATTTAAGATACACTTGTGTTTGACCTGGTAAAATCGTAAAGCTTTGCATAACGAAAGAAAGCATAATCACTAATACACTTAATAACTTTTTCATAGTCTTTTCTTTTTTTTGTTAATAATTTATTTGTTAAAAGAAATCTGCTACAAAAATACGGACTTTCAATTATCTGACAAATGAAGATTTGTTTCTTTGTGTTTCTTACAGATGTTAAATTATGTTACCACCCCCATATAAAATATACGTAGTCTATTGTGTATTAACTTGTTATGGCGTTTTAATAAAGCGATTATTTATTTGAATCATGAAACAAATGAAACGTTTTTAGAGAAACGTCAAGAAACAGCATTTTGCAGAATTTGGACGGAATTATTGCATTTTCAAGTTTTTTTAGTATCTTTGCATTTACAAATTAATTTACACGACTATGAACAATTACATTATGTGTTGTATTTGCCTGCTCATCACATTATTAATGATGTCATGTTCTAATTATAATAATAATCCATTAGACAAGATGAAGCAGATAAAAGAGATTGGGAACGAGAACCCACAGCAAGCGCTTGCCATGCTTGACTCAATTGAGATTGAGATTAGGGACAAAAACAACTACACCAAAAACAAATATGACCTGCTCCGAATCAGACTCAATGATAAAGCAGACAACCTGCCAACTTCGGACATTATGATTAAAAGGTTGGTCAAGTATTTCGAAGAGCATGGTTCAATTCAAGAAATACAGGAAGTACATTACTATGCAGGTAGCACTTATCGCGACCTGCAAGACACTCCACGAGCCTTGGCGTATTTCTTCAAATCATTAGATTATGCCATCGACTACAGGGAGGAATGTGACCCTATCATGCTGCGGAACACATATTCCAATCTCAACTACCTATTTTATCAAGTGCAAGACTATACGAATGCTCTGAAAATGGGAGTCAAGGAATTGGAAAGCTGCAGGCAGACACAGACCGATGTCATTGTACCATTTGTACATATAGGGGCAGCGTATCTTGCGTTAGACAGTGTATCACAGGCGGAGACGGCGTTAGATTCTGCATATGCACATATTATCCAGTCAAGAGATATTTCTAGCTATCAGGAGTCACTAATCTTTGTGATGTATCACTATTCCTGCATAGGCAAGAAGCAAAAGGCAAGAAAATGTATCAATTTAATAACAGACAACCCATTGGATGAGTTTAACCCCTCTTCCTGCATGGCATTTGCATGGTATTATGAATCTATAGGGAAATATGATTCCGCTTCCATCTATTGCAAGCGGGTTCTTGATGACGGAACAGACTTTGTAAATATGTATGATGCATCAAGAAACCTATTTCGCATATACAACGAAGCCGGAGATGCCAAGAGTGCTTGTAAATATGCAGAAGTCAATATGCTATTAAGCGATTCTATGGATCTTGGAAAACGTCAAGAACTAGCAGCAACAGTTAATAACCAATTCAAATATCATTTGGACCAAAAGAAAGAGCAACAACTGAAAAACGAAAAAGAAAAATACAAGAATACACTTGCAGTTGTATCATTAACGGCATTTTTACTGGCAAGCGTTGGGTACATCCTGCATATCAAGAGAAGAAACAAACATTTACAGGTCATTGCTGGACTTTCATCAGAATTACAGCGTATTTCCGACAATGGCAGACAACTTCAAGAAGACATCAAAAAGAAAGAGAAGGAATTAACGAAATCTAGGAAATCGTTAGAGAACACTTCAAATGAATTGAATAATGTGAAACAAGAACTTCTACGTGTAAACAATGAATTGACAGAGTACAACGAAGCCCTTAAAGAGAAAGAGGAACAACTGGCTGAAAGGATGGAACAAAACAAGTCTTTCATCAAGCTTATACATCAATCGGAACTTGAAGGCAAGGCAGAGGATGTAATCCATGCCATTAGGCAATCCTCCACAGGCAAGAAAAACATGGAATCTACAGATTGGAAACAACTCTTTAAGGCTGTTGACGAACTACATCCGACATTCAAAGACAGGCTATTGAAGGAGTTAGGTAACTTCACAGAGGACCAGAAACGAGTTTGCTACCTTATGCGAATAGGGCTATCCAAGTCGCAGATTCAAAACATGACGAACCTCGCAAGAGTTACCATCTGGCGATGGACAAAGAAATATGATTGGGTTATCACATCGGAAGACTGATTACTAATTAGAGGAAGATGTAGCACAACTGTTTGGTGACCTCCAATAGATACTGCCGTCATTATATCAGACAGAAGTCATCGAAGTTAAAGCACAGAAATTATAAGAGTGTAAGAGTTTAAGATTGCAGCGGTTTGGGACGAGAATTCAAGGCCTCAGAAACCTAAGTTGCATTGGAAAAGACTTCTGCTTGAACGTTATAACAGACTTACCCACGAGCATCTTAACTCCAAAAAGCTTTCATCAATCAAGACATATTTCGGATTGGATGACATCCAACAATTCGGAAAGATTTGCCGCGGCCATGACTTTGTGAAATTGTTGGGATTGGCTATGGTTCACAATGACTACTCCAGCAAACAAATACAAGAGAGGATAAAGTATGGCTATTCGAAGGATGACTTCGCACGGACTAATCTTGCCCATAATATCGTAACTTTTGCTAATCAGTTGGGGATGTTTGTGATGGAATCAGGGAGACCGAAACTTTTATAATCAGTTCCACAAAGTGTTGTAGTCGTCGTGGTGAAACCTTAACCGCGATAACTTTATGATTGAGAATGTCCTAAGGGAGGAGTTCGAGTTGCAGTTCTTCTCGCAGTTGTTTGCCATGCTGAGCTGGGTGGATATGGGAAGTTGAACTCTGCTGATATCAAAGTGCTCCATAAAATGGCAGGGGCAGATGGTCGTGACAAACGGCGTACATTCGACCTGATGGGCGTAACTATCGTATCGAGTGAAGTGTCTTATTTTACAATTCACATGTGGAAGGGTATGTTCGGCCTGCCACATGAGATTCTCTTCATGTTTCCTCTATGAATGACATGTCAAGCTTTACATTCAAGTGGACCAGAGGAGATGTGCCGTACTTAGGCTTGCTTTGAAGTGGCAGACTCCTATCAAACGAAGTGAAGCTAGGGTATTAGGCTGCCCCTCCCTTCATTCGGGTGGCAAATGGAGCGAGTTCCTATGACTCGGAAATGACTCTCAGAAATCTCTCGAATATGCTGCGAATTTTAACGCCTAGGGACGCTTGCGCCTAACAGTGTTTTGAAAAAACGCTAAGCCTAATAAGAGTTAACATAAATTAACTCGGTTCGGAAACGCAAATTCTGTTGCGCGGAGCAAGCTCATCTGAAGTATGGTAAAGTAGCTGTAGTAATGGCAACGTATCACCAAATCCAATTCGCACAGATGGCAGTCACTAGATGAGATTTCAAAGTCACTACAAACCCCATTGCTTGCAATTTTATCTGGTCAGTCTCCCGAGCCTCCAATGGAGGCAGGGGTATTAGGCTACCCCTCCCTATTATTGAGTGGACAGAGGCAAGCCTCTTCTGCATATCTGTCCAGACATGATGTTGCCAGATATTTATCATTTTGAATATCGTGTTTCGAAGAACTATCAAAGTCATATGAACTATA
>JAEEGF010397025.1_pt1 | contig 10837 bp, 9 predicted proteins | sample 9134171 | NCBI WGS metagenome assembly JAEEGF01 (sample SAMN16246542, study PRJNA631951) | gut metagenome | biome: gut microbiome; feature: rumen; material: AP-attached | host: Bos | place: Iran: Karaj | collected 2018-10 | reverse complement strand
AAGAGTCGGCTCTTCCGTCGTCTCATCGATTGCGGGAGTCTCCTCATTCCCGGGCGGCTCCGAAACGTCCGGAGTATCCTCCGCCGGCACAGGACCGGTGTTCTCCGGAACCGACGTCGGCACGGGCTTCGCGACAAAAGAACACCCGCAAGTGAGCAGCAATAGCGCCGCAAGAATCGTGAACAGTAAACGTTTTTTCATCTCTGACAGTCCTTTCCAAACCGGAAACCCCGGGCTTTTACCGTCAATGTCTTTATTTGATTATAACAGTTATTCAGGCGGAAAGCAATTAAAACGAATTAGGCACTTTGGGCTTAAAACCGTCCGGATTGTTGACAAGGTCCATAAAGTCGAGATCATCGAACGCCTTTAAAGAACCGGTTTAGTTTTCGAACCGTTTATTGTATAATCAGGCCAGAATAAACGGTGCTGTCTCTGATTCCGCAAGGCGAAACCCGGGAGTGCCTCCAAGGAGAATAAAATGAACAAACGCACGTTTTGCAACCCTGTGAATATCAATTACCGCTACCAGCCCGGCTATTTTGGTAGGGAGTCTGCCGATCCGCTTGTCGTACTTTACCACGGAGTTTATTTCCTTTTCGCGTCGCACGGCGAGGGCTACTGGACGTCCGAAGACCTGGTAAACTGGAGATTAATTAAAGTCGACATTAAAAGGTTCCCTGATTTCGAGCTTTTCGCGCCGGGAACGTGCGTCGTCGGCGACAGGCTTTATATAACCTTCAGCCAGGGCGGAAACATCCTCTACTCCGACAACCCCTTCGACCCGGACTCCTGGGTGAATATCGGACGGCCGTACGAGTGGCACGACCCGGCGTTTCTTTTTGACGACGACGGCTACGTATATGTTTACGAGGGGCTCGGCGACAGATGCCTTCACGCCTCTAAACTCGACCCTTCCGACAACATGCGTCTCGTAGAGGGACCTGTTCCGATCTTTTATTCCGACTACAAAAACCGCGGCTACGACAGGTGCGGTGACAACAACGAGATCGAACGGATGCCGAGTCTCGAGGGCGGCTGGGTGAACAAGCTGAACGGACGTTACTATCTAACTTACGCTACTCCCGGAACGGAGTTTTCGACGTACTGCGACGGCGTGGCTGTCTCCGATCACCCGCTGGGTCCGTTCGAAAACTGCGACAACAGCCCTACAGTTTTTAAATCGACCGGCTTTATGCGCGGCGCAGGCCACGGCGCACTTTTCGAGGACAAAAACGGAAACCTCTGGAAGATCGATACGGTTTCAATCAGCGTCAACCATATGTTCGAGAGAAGACTTTGCGTCTTCCCCGCCAAGGTCGCCGAAGACGGCCGTCTCTACACAAACGCGCTGCGCGGCGACTACCCGATGTTTTACCCTCACGAAGTCGATGATCCGTTCACCGACTGCGACGCAGGACTGCATCTTCTATCTTACGGAGCCGCCTGTTCGTCGTCTTCCGTTCTGGACGGCGCACACGCTCCCCGCTTTGCCGCGGACGAAAACATGAAAACGTGGTGGAGCGCCGAAACCGGAATGCCCGGAGAATGGATTTCCCTTGATTTAGGCGAAAAGTTTGACGTGTCATCCGTTCAGGTGAACTTCGCGGACCAGGATATCCGCGACACGACAGGACGCGACAACCATTTTTCTTACAGATACACTCTCGAGGTATCGGACGACGGCTGTGACTGGAGGATGCTTGCCGACAGACGCGACAGCTGCGACGACCTTTCGCACGATTATTATCAGTTTGAAGACGCCGGTTTCCGGTTCATAAAACTTACAAATCACGGCACCGTACCCGCGGGAGGAAGGTTCGCGGTAAGCGGCATTCGCGTTTTCGGCTGCGGAAACGGCGACGCGCCTGAGAAAGCACCCGTATTTGAAGCTGTTCGCGACACCGACGGCAGAAATATGCGTGTTACGTGGGAAGAAGTCGAAGGAGCGGAAGGATATTTTGTGAGATTCGGAGTTGACGAAAACGAGCTCCACACCCATTTTCAAATCATTGGCGGAACAGAGGCGAACATCCGCTGCCTTATTAACGGTGTCCGCTACCGCGTCACTGTCGACTCCTACAACAAAAACGGGATCGTAAAAGGAACGTTAACGAGAACTGTTTAGAAATCGACTTAAAACATGTATACCCCGCCCTCTATCTTAAATTTTAATAGTGAGCGCCCTCGTACTTAAGGGCGCACTAAAACCGAAACGGGAACCTTCCGCATCACCGCGGCCGGCTCCCGTTTCACTTCTCTATTTGCCCATTTTCGCCGCCGCAGGATCCGAAAACGCCGGATAGTGCTTCAGCATTACGAGCGGCTCGCTGTCGCTCCTGTTCGTTATCGTAAGTCCGTCTGTCGCGGTCCTTTCCGAAACGAAGAACTCGTCCTGCGAAGTTCCGCCGACTCTCAGCATGCACGCCGTCGAACAGTCGTAGTTCCCCACCTTACCGAAGCCCTGCGTAATGATAAGGCCGTACGCGAAGCCATCCTTTACCGTTACCGTTTTTCCCGGAAATACAGTGAGCTCGCGCGCCGCGATATAATCGTTCCCGTAAGCGACCTGCTTCTGTACGTAACCGTCGTTTTCCTCTATCACCACGGGAGGTCTGAAATACGTGTTCTTGTAGTGCGGGTCAACGTTCGCGTCCCAGTCCATCAGCGACATGATGTAGTCGATGTCGCGCATTTTGTCGTCCGGACAGTTTTCGCACAGGAACTTGTAATCGTAAATTTCGCCGTCGGTTATGTTTTCGTAGACCGAGTTGACGTCGGAGTTCCACTGGGGCTCATAAGTCAGGTACGAACCTGGCGCGTGAAGCACACCGGGAGGCGTATACCAGCCCGTGCCGAGTTCTATGCGGAAAGCCCTTGAAAGCTCCGTGATCCTGTTGTCGCCGCTCTCGTATTTAAGAAGCCTCTCGCGCACCTGCTCTTTAGTCGTGTCCGGGTCGAACCCGAAATAAGTGTGCGGGAATTTTCCGGGGTAGTTGTTGTACTGAGGCGGATAGTAATAGGCCTCGGGCTTCCCCAGCCTGCCGACACGCGCCGCCGCCTCAAAATCGAGATGAAGGTGGAAAAACAACGGTCCTGTGTAGTCGTAAAATTTGGAATACATCGGCCATCCGCCGTACTTTTCGAAAAGCTTCCGCCCGATAAGTTCGGGACCGAGGTCGTCGACAAAATCCTTGAAATATACGCGTTCTTTACGGTCACCGTCTACGTGAACGCGGCTCATTCCCTCGTCAGGTTCCGCGAGCGATCCGTTGTTGGCGGCGATAACGGAAGAAAACCACCTCTCCTTAATGGAGCCGCGCTTCACTCCGTACGCGTAATAATCGTCCGGATGTATCCGGAGCCTTCTTCCGGCGTCGCCGAACTGCCTCGGTATGAAAACCGGGTCGAACCGAAGAACGCCGCCGTTCTTTTCCAGATGCTCTCTGTAATTCATTTTTTCCTCCTAAATTCCAATGTAAGCGTAGAATTTTCCGTCAATCTCCGCAGTCTTTATTATTCTGTTTGAAGACTCGATATTGTCGGTGCGGAAAGGTCCGAAGCGAACGCACTCAGGTTTGACCGCGCCATCAAAACTCAGGCTGTAAAAGTCTGTTCCGTCGCCGGCGTATACGGGCATTCCTTTTCCGCGCTCGTAAGTGTATGATATCTTCTGAATCATTTCGGCGCCGGATACGCTGACGGGAACGTTTTTGGCCTCGATTTTCGTAAGCCCCTTGGGAAGCCTCGGCACAAGTCTGAAGCCTTCGCAGCAAAGGTCATCCGCGCCGGTCAGAAGCCTGACGCCTTTAATGATCTCCGCCTGCTGGACGGCGTTTCCGAGGTCACAGTTTCTGAACCAGTATCCGCCCGAGCCGTGCATTATTACGCCTTCAGGGACTGTATACGGTACGTCGGTGTGGTGGTAGCACATTTTCGCGGCTGCATCGACGCACGCGGAATACTCTTCGTAAAGGTCGAGTGCACTCGCGCAGTTTGTAAGATACCCCTGGCCGTAGCCCATCTGCCTTCCGGAAAACGGATTGTAATAGACGTCTTTTTGCGCCAGGAACGTATTTCTGCACAGCTCATAGAGCTCGCCGTCGGCCTCGTGAAGGTCGTAGCCAAGATAGTCAGTCGAGATCAGCGCGGGAACGAACCTCTTGTACTCGTAAGTCCAGCAGTCGTCCGTCGTATCCGTCAATACCCTTCCGTATTTCGGGTGTTCCATGACAAAACGGTCGAAAATGCCCGCTTTCAGCTCGCGGCAAAAGCCGCGTAGTCTGTCCGCGTATTCTGAGTCCCCGAGCTCGTCGAAAAGCTGAGCGTAAAGCAGTTCAGCGTAGTATGATATCACGTTCGAGTAGAGGTCGTAGCCGCCAAGCTGCTGTGAACTCGTCTCGGAGTGAGTGTAGAGCACCCTGTCAAAGTTGGACTCCTTCGGGTTGTCTCTCTGCCACAGGTAGTAATCTGCCGCGTCTTTCAAATGGACCCGGTTTTCTTCGAGCCAGTCTTTTCCGGCGCCGCCCTTGCGGTACAGATACCAGATCGCGATCATTATAGAAGCATGGCCGTCGTTTTCGTTCCCTTCGTTGTGCCTGTCGTTTTCGTTTTGCGCCGTGAGATTCGCGATGCGCTTCCAATGAGGGATCTTGAACCTGAGCGACGGATAGTATAGCATCTCGTGGAGCTTTCCGACGGCTGCCTTGACGCGTTCGAAATACCCCGCGTTCGTCACTTCAAGGAGCATTCTGCCTGTGTCGCGCGTCCAGACGTGGGCGGCGTAGGATGCAGAGTAGTTGAACGTTCCGAAGCCTATATAGCAGCCGAAGTTGGCAGTCCCCTCGCTTGAGGTGTGGGGCATGCCGTCGTCGGTGATCTTCCCGTACGCCATGTCAATAATGTTTTTCCTGTAGACGTTTGTAAGGATGTCGAGACCGTTTTCGTTGTAGAATCTGATATCCGGAGCGTCGAAATTCCCTAAATCGAGAAGGTCCACGCGATCCGGTATCTCGTCCTTATACTGGTAGATGCGGTGCTTCAACGCGTCTACGTGCTTCCAGTAGCTCTTCCTCAGGAAAAAGTCGAGGTCAACAGACTTCAGCCCGCTCGTGTCTTCACAATCCGCGGTGAGACCGGTAACGGCCGATAAGTTGATGTCGGCGCGCTTCCCGTCCTCCTTGAACCACTCGATACGGATCACTTTTTTGTCGCGGCGCGGTCTGTAGCAGAACACCCACTTGCTGCCCTTTTCGGCGTCGTCGGCGGTGTTCTCGTTGAGAACAAGAGCTTCATCCAGAAGTCTTCTTGCGTTTTCATCCGATCTGAAAGGCTCGTCGTAAGGCGCCTCAAAACTCATCAGATTGCCTTCGTGAGGCTTCGGTTTGTAAAAAAGGTTGTAGTTGAACGCGTTGACACCGAAAATGACTGAGACGAGCTCCATCGTCTCGTCGTCGAAAACGATCCTGAAATTCCCGATCCTGTCACCGAAAAAGAGACGCGTCGAGTGGTCGTAAAGCACCTCCTGCTGTCCCCACCACTCGCTGCACTGCCAGCTTTCTGTGGCCATTCCCAAAAAATAGAGCGACGTGAAACGCCCCTCAATTTGAACGGGCCCTCCGGCGAACCGCTCGATTCTGCCGCCGTTTTTGAAAACCCTGAACGGTATGCCGAGAACACTGATCTCGCTGTCAGCGTTCGGATTTTCCGCGAAACGATACATACAAGCCTCCGTAATAAAGTGAGTCAATATAATCTTGAAGCGGCGCCGCGCGCCTATGTCGACAAGGCGCCGCGATTTAAACGCATGTTACTTAAAAACAAACCCGTAGAGCTCGGAAGGGCCTGTAAACTCGAATATCAGCGTGAATTTTCCTGTTTTTTTGCCAAAAACAGCCTCTCCGCAAGCCGGAACTCGGCACAGAAGCGTGCCGTCAAGATAAACGTTGACGTCGACGCCCTTCCCGTTTAAAGATATTCTGCCGCAATTCTCAAGCGTTACGTATCTGTAGGTAGCTGTGTCTCCTTTTTCCGCGCAAACAAGTCCGGGCTTTTCGCCGCCAATCCGCACGTTTCCGGTAAGCGCGCACGCGAGATTAGCCGGCAAATACTCGTTGCCGCCAAGGTCTCCTGAAGTCATCTCTACCTCTTTTATAAAGCAGTCATCTGAAACCTCGATTTTTTCGGCGCAGACGTGCCTCGAAAACTCGCAGCCGTGCGTGGACCTGTGGTAGAAAACGTACCACTGATTTTTGAAGTTGCAAATGCTTCCGTGGTTGTTCCACGTACCCGGATCGCAGCCGTAGTTGTCGATTATTACTCCCCTGTACTCAAAGCCTGTCTGAGGGCTGTCCGAAACCGCGTAGCCGAGGCACGTCGCCATTCCGCCCTGCTTAACGTCCTTGTGTCGGTGCGTGTCTGTGTAGATGAAAACATACTTTCCGTTGATCTTCTTGACCGAGCTGCCCTCGTGAAAATCGTGTTCCTTCACGGAGAGAGGCTGCGTGACGCTCGACAGGTCGATCGTTACCATGTCATCGTTCAGTTTAGCGCTGCGGACGCCGTCAAACTGGCCCCAGTAAATGTAAGCTTGACCGTCGTCGTCGATAAAAACGGCCGGATCGATTCCCTGCATTCCCTTGATCTGACCAATATCTTTAAAAGGTCCCCACGGGCTCTTGGAAACCGCCACCCCGCACCTGCCGTCGGGAACGCAGTAATACAGATAGTAATTCCCGTTCCTCTCGGCGCAGTCAGGCGCGTAGAGCGCTCTGTAAGGGCAGTCTGCGGCCCATTTCGCGTCCGAGAACGTGAACGACACGCCGTGGTCGGTCCACTCGCGCATATCTGCCGACGAAAATACGTGATACTCTTCGCTGCAGTAGTTCTTCGCCCCGCGGATGTCGTACGACCCGTACAGGTAAATCCTGCCGTCGCTCCACACGTGCGCCTCGACGTCGGGAATGAAGTATTTATCGTCAAGAAGCGGGTTCTTCATGATTGGCTCCTCTATATCCATCATCGATGGCAAAAACTCAGTGAGGCTTCGGCGCTGCCGGATATTATCTCCCGCCGTCGCCGAAAACCGCCTCAGCATCGTCGATATCCGCGCCTCCGAGCGTCGCCGCGTATTCTACCATCACGCAAAAATCTCTCGGACCGTAAACGCGGCCCGTTATCGACGTAACGGTGCCTCCTTTTGCGAAAATGTTTGCGACGACGTCAGGATCAAACGCGTTCCGGACGTATGTTTTCACGCCGTTTTCAGTGGTGATGTAAAGGCACGGCTCGAACGGGTGACACGAGAGCACATATTTATTATCGCCTGCTTTCAGACGCACCGCGCCGCCCTCTAACCCGAGAACGAACCGCTCGTCTTTATATACCGTTGTAGATTCTGTTTTCTTTCCAATGTCTGATTCATTCATAATTCCGATAGTTTAAATCTTAACAATCGCCTGAATATAGGGAAAATCAGCCTTTTCTCCACTTCTCGAAGTCAAGCCAGTAGGTTATGTCCTCGGGCTTGTCTATGACGGCGTTTCCGATTTTTGAAGAAGCGAGCGAAGTGTATTTCTCGCGCTCGTCATACGTCTCGAAAACTGCCGCGCGCTCCACCGGTCTTATATCCATTCTCGGCCAGAGCGCCTTTGCTGCCTCGGCGAAAACGAAAAGCGCGCCGTCGTACTTTTTCAGGTCCGCCGAATCTGCCGCGGGCGGATCTGATTCGCGTCTTTCAAAAACACGCGCAAGCCTGTCGCGAAGCTCTGTCTTCTTTTTTATCTTTATTCCAACAGGCGCCTCCTTCGAATCAGGAAGCTTGAAAGAGATTGCATCTTCCTGCGTTTCTATCATGGCGGAAGCACCCGTCAAAAAGAATACGATCAGGAATTTCATATCGCCGCCGGCTTTTTGAAGCACTTGCGGGCATGATGAAGCCGCAAGTTCGGTCAGAGTTTCATCCTCCGTAAAAACCGCCTTACCCGATAGCCTGAACGTCTCGAAAGCTTCACCGCCCGGCACGCAGAACTGAACGTAAGGCGTTTTAGAAAGCTCGGCGTACATTCGCGAACTCTTAAGAGTCAGAAAATAGAGTGCGCCGCCTCGTTCATACGCAAACCATGCGGGTCTTACCTGCGGCCTGTTGTCGAGTCCAACGGTCGCCGCGTAAACAGATTGCGCATCTTTAAGAATCGCGGCGGTCGCGCCTGTATAATCTTTTTTGTCAAGCAGTTTTTTAATTGTTGCGTTGTCCATATCTCTGTAATGCTCTCCGGATCCTCACGGTTTAAAAGCCGTCCACTCGCCGTCTGTAAGCGTCTCGTAAACTCCCCACTCGGGTTTTCCTTCGTTTCTGCCCTTCACGCGGACGGGAATGAACGCGTCGTGCTGACAGTCCGGCAGCGGGTCGTCTATCAAGATCCAGCCTTTTTCTTCTATCAGGCCGTTCCACTCCTCAAAAAGCTCCTCCAATGTATCGTAGAAACGGTCGGAGTCGCTCAAAACCGCGTCGGGAGAAGAGTACGTGAAAAGATAGAAACCGTTTTCCGACTCATAAAGCATGATCTTGAAAACATACGTATCCTCTTCGATTTTTAAAGGCTTTTTGAGCCTCGCGTACATTCTCATATTTTTACACCTCGCGCACGGTTTTCTCTTGCAGCAGTCAAAAATATGTTTAAAACACGAAGTTCCAAACTTTTCTAAAATGATAGCATAAACGTAGCGTGAAAGTCAATTTAATCGCGCGCGAATTAACGCTTCGTGTGGAAAAAGCGGCAGATACGTGGTATAATTGTGGCGTATTATTAAGCAAGCAAGGCAAAGCGCCTGCGTGAAAGACAGAGAGAAAAATGATCATCAACACGGGACAGAGGACCGACATACCCGCTTTTTATTCGGAGTGGTTCGCGAACAGGCTTAAAGAGGGGTTCGTATGCGTCCGCAACCCGTATTTTCGCTCGCAGGTCAGCAGATACCGTCTCGACCCGGGTGTCGTCGACTGCATCGGTTTCTGCACGAAAAATCCCGCGCCGATGCTCCGCCACATGGATCTGCTTAAAGATTTCGGCCAGTACTGGTTTGTAACGATAACGCCTTACGGGCGCGATATAGAGCCGAACGTTCCCGACAAGAACCGGGTTTTAGATTGCTTCAAAAGATTGTCGGAGACAGTCGGCGTAAACTCGGTCGGCTGGCGCTACGACCCGATACTCATCACCAATAAATATACTGTCGACTACCACCTTGGGAGCTTTGAACGTATGGCTTCAATGCTTGAAGGCTACACTGAAACTGCCGTTATCAGCTTCATCGACCTGTATCCGAAGGTTCGCAGGAACTTTCCCGAGGCAGTTGAGGTGACCTGCGAAGACCGCATGCTGCTCGGCAAAGAAATGGTGAGAATCGCATCCTCGCACGGGATGACTCTGAAGCCATGCGCGGAAGGCGACGACCTTGCAGTTTTCGGGGCCGACTGCGGCGGGTGCATGCGCATCTCAGACTATGAAAAAGCCATCGGAAAACGTTTGAAAGCGGATAAAAAGAAAGGAGCTCGCGAAGCCTGCGCATGCTATCTTTCGTGCGATATAGGCGCCTACAACACCTGTCTTCATTTTTGCAAATACTGCTACGCAAACGCCGACCGCGAGCTCGTTCTCGCCTCAAGCAGAATGCATGACCCAAAGTCCCCTTTCCTGACCGGAAACTACGAGGACGGCGACATTATACACGACGTAGTCCAGAAATCGTGGGCGCCGGATGACAATCTTTTAAATTTCATCGATATTTGAGGTGACGCGAATGAATCACTCCGAGCAGCGAATTTACCTGATAAAAGCACTTCTCGCGGAGAATAAAGACTACAAGGGTATCGCAATTCCGCGGGAAGAGGAAAAGCAAAAAGTTCTTCTCCGCTCGCTGATGAACGTGCGTGAACCGGCACCGCTCAGCGAAGAGTATCTGGACGTCGAAAAGACGTATCTTAGAGACGAAACGGCGGCCAAGGGCGTCACAAGGCTGACGGACCTCGTTCCGGTGTCAAAAGGTCTTTACCTTTGGCAGGGCGACATCACGACTCTCGAGTGCGACGCGATCGTAAACGCCGCCAACTCCGCCCTTCTCGGCTGCTTCCGGCCGATGCACAACTGTATCGACAACTGCATCCACACCTACGCGGGGCTTCAGCTCAGGAACGCGTGCGCTAAGCTGATGGACGAACAGGGTTTTGAAGAGCCTCCGGGCGGGGCTAAGATCACGCCCGCATTCAACCTTCCCTGCCGCTACGTCATCCACACGGTCGGCCCAATCGTGACGGGAACGCTTACCGAAACGCACAAAGAGCTTCTGGCTTCGTGCTACACTTCCTGCCTTAAAGCGGCTACGAATAATAATCTTAAAAGCATCGCGTTCTGCTGCATTTCTACCGGAGTTTTCGGATTCCCGCAAAAACCGGCTGCGGAGATCGCGGTTCAAACAGTGAAGGATTATCGGGCCGGAACCGGCAACAAAATCGAGGTGATATTCAATGTCTTCAAGGATGAGGATTATAAGATCTACCGGGAACTACTCGGATAACGTTAAAAAGCTTAAAGAAGCGCTCTCCCGGTGCGATTCTGTTGTTATCGGTGCAGGCGCGGGGCTTTCCACATCGGCCGGGTTCACTTACAGCGGGGAGCGTTTTGAAAAGAATTTCGGCGACTTTTACAGGAAGTACGGATTTGCCGACATGTACTCGGGAGGCTTTTACCCTTATAAGACTCCGGAAGAGTTCTGGGCGTACTGGAGCAGGTACATTTTCATAAACCGCTACACCGACCCTCCGGAAAACGTTTACAAC
>JAEEGF011994192.1_pt1 | contig 10838 bp, 7 predicted proteins | sample 9134171 | NCBI WGS metagenome assembly JAEEGF01 (sample SAMN16246542, study PRJNA631951) | gut metagenome | biome: gut microbiome; feature: rumen; material: AP-attached | host: Bos | place: Iran: Karaj | collected 2018-10 | reverse complement strand
CAAGGCGATGTGCGCCTTGTACTCCAGCGCCAGGTAGAGCACTCCCAGCAGTGTGGTGAAAAGGTCAAGTCCGTGCAGTGTCAGGAATTCCGTCATCACGCTTTGCGTTTACCAGTTGATGCTCAAATGCACAAGGAAATGAGCCGGAGCTTGGGCGGAATACACGGAATAGCTGTCCCACCAGTCGTCCTGATAGCCCTTCATGCCACCCTTGCCGTCGCTCTTGACAGCCGTGTAGGCCGCGCCAAAACTTTCGTATTTCTCGCCGAAGAGGTTATAGACCGAAACGCCCAAAGTCAGCCCTTTAGCAAAGGGCAGTTTCCCGAACTTATAAGACACGTCGAGATTGCTAACGCAGAAAGCATCAAGCATCAGGCTCACATCCTTTCCGTCCTCCTCGAACGAACGGAGTCCGGTGGCCGTCATGTACTGGTGGTCCACATACTGCGTGTGGAGCGAAGCGGTAAAGCCTTTCCACTTGGCCTTAAACGTATTGTTGAACATCAGGCTGGGCGAGAACGTCAGCGGCGCGCTCTTCACGTTGTAGTATTCACCGGTATCGTCAAGCAAGAATTTCAGGTTTTTTGAGCGGTTGTGGCTCCACGTCACGTTGGCATTCCACTCAAAAACCTTCACCGGTTGCCACACGGCTGCCACTTCCAAGCCGCGGCGGTAACTGTCGCCCACGTTACGGGCTATCATCTCACCGATGGCGTTTTGTTCGCCAGTCAGCACGAACTGGTCCTTGTAGTCCATGTAGTAAAGGTTGGCTTCGGCCGTGAAGCAGGGCAACGTCAGGCGGTAGCCCACTTCGTAGTCAGTCAGGTGCTCGGCTTTGGGCAGGTTCACCATGTTGTCCTCGTAGTCATTGCGTGTAGGCTCCTTGCCAGCCAAAGCAACAGAGGCATAGACTGTGTGACGCGGCGAAACGGTCCAGTTCAGGCCAGCCTTGGGGTTGAAGAAATGGAAATACGTCGACACGTTATAGGGCAACTGCACCTCACCGTCGTACTGGTCGCTGGGTCCCCGCATCCTGTAGTCCACGTAACGGTACTGCAAGTCGGCAAAGGCACTCAGTCCCCGCCAGATGTCGTACGTTGTCTTACCATAAACGTTGAAGTCCTGTTTTTTTCCATTATTATTATAATACGTGTGGTTCAGGCCGCTTTGCTCCACGGGTTTGCGCAGCCAGATAACTTTGCCGATGTGGTCGCCGTCGTACAGGTTCCATCCGCCGCCCAGCGTGGACTGCAGGCGGTTGTTGCGGTAGTTCAGCGAGAACACGGTACCGTAGAAATCGTTGTCCAGTTTCTTCTGGCGCACCAGGTCGCTTTCGTCCACCTGATAATTCAGAATACGGTATTTATAAAGGGTCTGTTCCTTCTTGTACTGCTCATAGTAGCCGTCCCCGTGCGTATAGTGGAGCGCCACGTTCAGGTTGAGCCTGTCGTAGAGGCGCTGGTTCCAGAGCAGATGGTAATGCTGCTGCCAGTAATTGTCCGTCTGGTTCTTGTAGAACACCGTGTTGCCCTCGTCGTCCTTGTATTTGCCGCAAGGATTGTAGGTGCGCCCGTACTTTTCCATATCGGCTTTCGTGGCATAGTCCCAGGCGTGATACGTCTTCTCCTTGCCGCTGAATGTGATGAACTTCACCACGGTGCGGTCGCCGAAGTAACCGCCCTGCAGGAAGTAAGACTGCAGGCGTGAGGTGGCACGGTCGATGTAGCCGTCGCTCCCGATGTTCGACAGGCGGCCGCTCAGTCCCCAGTGGTCACCCATCAGCCCCGTGCCGAACGACAGGCTTTCCTTGTGGGTGCCATAGCTGCCTGCCGAGCCGTCGAAGCGCAGGAACGCTTTGCTGCCGATGGGCTCTGTCTCCAGGTTCACCGTTGCTCCGAAGGCTCCGGCCCCGTTGGTCGACGTTCCGATGCCGCGCTGCAGCTGGATGCTGCCCAGGCTCGAGGCCAGGTCGGGCATGTTCACCCAGAACACATTGTTCGACTCGGAATCGTTAATGGGAATGCCGCCCACCGTCACGTTCACGCGGGTGGCGTCGGTGCCGCGCACACGCAAGCCGCTGTAGCCGATGCCCGTGCCGGCATCGCTCGAAGCCAGCACCGACGGCTGCGTCGAGAGCAACGCCGGTATGTCCTTGCCAAAGTTTACCGCCTCCAAATCCGCACGCGTCAGCGTGGCGAACGCCATCGGCGTCTTCTCCGAGGCACGCGTCGAGGTGACCTGAGCCCCCTCCAACTGTTTCACGGTCACGGAATCTCCGCCCGCAGGTTCTCCTGCAAGCGCCGGGACAGCTGCCAACAGACAGCTGCACAAAAAATACACTTTTCTCATGTGATAATAACTAAAAATTGTTTTCTACGCCGGCATTACCCGGTTCAGATACCAAGGGTCTCATCTCAGCCCGCACAACGGATGCGGACACCCCTCAATTTTCAAGTGCAAAGATAGCACTTTTCAAATGAATAATGAAGAATTCTGTAAGCAAAATCGCAAGTTTCGCCGTCCAACGTCAGCCACAGGCTGGTGGGACAACAGGCGAAACGAGTCAATGAACAATTAAAAATGAACAATGCCGCAGGCATGAACGAAGTTCGGGAGCGAAGCGGCAATGAACTCAGAAGCGGCGTTTCAAAATTTTGAGACGCCGTTTCTGCGGCCCAAAGTCCGACTTTTGCACCCCGGAACCGGACCCTTCAGGAGAACTGTCAAAAAACGGGATTTTTTAAATAGAGAGTTGAGTGTTATCATGGACGGCAGGGCCCGCGATTTCGAATTTCTGACGAAATTCTCAATTCTCAACTCTCAATTCTCAATTAAAGTATGTATCTTTGCAGTTTGGAATGGCAGAGAAGACGGAAAAAGCCGGCAAATCGGCAAGCGACAAACTGCTCGACGACGTGTTTCACGTTTTCGAGAATTATCTCCGTATGTGCAAGATGAGGCGCACGCCCGAGCGCTATGCTGTCATCCGGGCCATACACCGCACGCAGGGCATCTTCACGATTGACCAAATCTACACCCGGCTCATCGGGGAGATGAACTTCCACATCAGCCTGGCCACCATCTACAACACGCTGGAGCTGCTGGAAAAGTCGCACCTGGTGCTGCGCCATCAGGCCAACTGGAAGGGTGACCCGCGGCTGGTGCACTACGAGAAGTGCTTCAGCCAGGACATCCGCCACAACTTCGTGTGCAAGGAATGCGGCAACACGTTCCGCTTCATGGACAAGTCACTCATGGGTGCCATCAACCGCATCAAGCGGTCGGGATTCCGCCCCGAAAGCTACACACTGTTCGTCTACGGCACGTGCTCACGCTGCCACAACCGGCAGGTGAAAGCCGAGAAACAACAAGTCAAAACAACCAGAAAAAAACAATAGAACGAATGAATCCAGGAAAAGTGGATGCCCTGTTGGGCATCGTCTTCGGTGACGAAGGCAAAGGAAAAGTGGTGGACTACTTCACCCCGCAATACGACGTGGTGACCCGCTTTGCCGGCGGCCCCACCGCCGGCCACACGATTATCTTCGACGGCAAAAAATTCGTGCTCCGCTCCATCCCCTCAGGCATTTTCGACGAAGGCAAAATCAACATCATAGGCAACGGCTGCGTGCTGGCCCCCGACCTGTTCATGGCCGAGGCCAAAGAACTGGAAGCCGCGGGCTACGACCTCAAAAACCGCCTGCACATCAGCATGCGCGCCCAACTCATCCTGCCCACCCACCGCCTGCTCGACAAGGCCTACGAAGCCCTGAAAGGCAAACACGCCATCGGCACCACGGGCAAGGGCATCGGCCCCACCTACAGCGACAAAGCCGCCCGTGTGGGCCTGCGCGTGGGCGATATCCTCAACGGTTTTGAAGAAAAATATGCCGCACTCAAAGCCCGCCACCTGCGCACCCTCGAAAGCCTCAACTACACGGACTTCGACCTGACCGGCGAAGAGGCCCTCTGGATGGAAGGCGTGGACTACATGCGCCAGTTCCAACTGGTAAACTGCGAAGCCGAACTGAGCCGCTATCTGGACGAAGGCAAGTCGGTACTCGCCGAAGGCGCCCAAGGCACCATGCTCGACCTGGACCACGGCACCTACCCCTACGTCAGCTCCTCGAGCACCACGTGCGGCGGCGTGTGCACCGGCCTCGGCGTCGCCCCCTCACGCATCGGCGACGTGTTCGGAATCTTCAAGGCTTACAGCACTCGCGTGGGCGCCGGACCATTCCCCGTGGAACTCTTTGACGCCACCGGCGACCGCATCCGCGAAATAGGACACGAATACGGCGCCGTGACCGGACGCAACCGAAGGTGCGGATGGCTCGACCTCGTGGCCCTGAAATATGCCGTCGTCATCAACGGCGTGACACAACTCATCATGATGAAAAGCGACGTGCTCGACAAGTTCGCCACCATCAAGGTGTGCACGGCATACCGGCAGAACGGACAGACCATCACCGACCTGCCCTACGACACATCCGACTGCGAGCCCGTCTACGAAGAACTGCAGGGCTGGCAGCAGGACCTCACACAAATGAAGTCGGAAAGCGAGTTCCCGCAAGCCCTCAAGGACTATATCCGCTTCATCGAAGACTACATCAAGGTGCCCATCACCATTGTGAGTGTGGGACCCGACCGTCATGCCACCATCGTGAGATAACGTCTCCGGCACAATACAAAACGAAGCGCCCCGCTTGCTCTTTGTGGCAAGCGGGGCGCTTCCCTTCCGACCGACAGCCGGTCTATTTCTGATGCTCGGGACGGAGTAAATCGTTGACGGTCTTCACCGGAGTGAACGTAGAAGAGTCGGCGTCAACAAACACCGTATTCCAATCGCTCATGGCACCGTTCCACAGGCCGGGATGCTCAAGCGCTTTCAGTTCACGCCCGTCCTTCGATTTCTGAGAAATGAAGCCCGTCTGCTTATCCACATAACGGCGCAAGTCGAAGCGTTCGCCCTTGTAATTCTTCAGCCCGCACACCAAGTCCACGGGATTGAAGAAAGAACTTCCCAAGAAAATCTTGTCCATTTCCACATCATCGTGGTCTATCTGTGAACTCTCCAGAATCTGCAACTGCAGGCTGCCGTCTTTGCTGTACACTTCGTAAGGACCTCCACCCGGTTCACCGTCGTTGCGTACCATGGCACAGACACGAATGGGACGATTGAACTTATTGAGAAGGAAAGCCTTCAACTCCTCATCAGTGGGAATCAGATCGGCGTCGGGCATGTGGCAGTCAAAGATGGAAGTAAGGAAACCATACATCTCCTCCAGTTCCGCACGGCTGCATTTTCCCTTTTCCAAGCGGCGCAAATAGGCAAACACTTTTTTCTGGACAATCACCAGAAAGCCGGCCAGTGTTTTCTTTTCCTTAATAATCGGACTCTTTGCCCCGGAGTGGGTCACGTTGTCAATATTCTTAATGAACACCACGTCGGCATCCACTTCGTTGAGGTTTTCTATCAGCGAGCCGTGACCTCCGGGACGGAACAGCAACCGGCCGTCGTCGGTACGGAAAAGTTCGTTTTCGGGCGTCACGGCCACGGTGTCTGTCGACGGTTTCTGCTCAGTCAATGTCACGTGATAGGTCACGCCGTAACGCTTTTCGTAAGAAGGAATCTTTTCATCGAGCAACGCCTGGAACAAAGCACGATGCTCCGGCGACACGGTAAACGTCAGGAATACGTCACCCTTGGCATTGCTTGCATACAGGGCACCTTCGGCTAGATGTTCCTCCACAGGCGTGTACTTGCTGGTATTCAAGCGGTGGAAAATGAGCAGTCCTTTGGGCAATTCGCCGTAGCCCATGCCCTCGGGCAGGAGCAACATGCGAACGATATCTTTGTAGCGGCCCGCAATGATCAGTTGCGTGATGTCCTTCTTATACTGCTTGCGGCATTGTTTTTCCAATATTTGATAGAAAGGAAACGACCTGATGTTGTTGAAAAACCTCATCACAGGTAAGTCTTGGGGTATATCACTCGTACCATTTAAGAAGGCGTACAAATCTTTAAACATGCGGCTGGCGGCACCTGAGGCAGGAACAAACTTGGCTACGCGGTGATTGTCACAATACTGCTCCCAAACCTTCACGGCATCGTCCACTTCTTTATTCGTCAAATGCAAAATGCCATCGTACAGGGAAACCGCTCTTTTTACCCGAAGATAAGGAAAACCGTTACGGAAACATTCGAGCTGTTCCTCCAGCCGGGCTTCCGTCATTCCTTTTGCTTCCAATTGCCTTAAATCTTCTGATTGTATCATGGTTTTAAATTATTGAAGTCTTTTCACCATTGCGAATCTTGGCAATGCAAAGTTATAAATAAAGTTTTAAAAAACAAGCAAAAACGAACAATTTATTAATCACAAACCTTCAAAAACATACGTTTTTCTGTCAAAAGGGTGGATTTTTTGTTCTTTTTTCCACAAAACATAAAAGAAATACCGCTGTTTTTAGTTATTTTTGTATGTGAATTATCTGACCCACTATGTCTACACGTATCATACAAATTACAAACGGCCGCATCTTGACCCCCGGCGGTTGGGTCAAGGGAGGCTCTGTCATTGTTGAGGACAACCGTATTTCCGAAGTGAGTTCCAGCGAGAGTCACGTCGAAGGTGCCACTGTGGTAGACGTCGGCGGCGGCAACATTGTGCCCGGCGGCATCGATCTGCACATCCACGGCGGCGGTGGACGCGACTACATGGAAGGCACCGAAGAGGCGTTCCGCGAAGCCATCAGTTCGCACATGATCCACGGAACGACGGCCCTCTACCCCACCCTTTCCTCATCGAGTGTACCTATGATAGAAGCCGCCATCGAAACCACCGAGCGGCTGATGGCCGAGAAAGACAGCCCCGTTCTCGGCCTGCACCTCGAGGGTCCCTACTTCAATCCCGAAATGGCCGGCGGCCAGTTGCCCGAATACATCACGCCGCCCATCAAGAACGACTACGAGCGCATCATCAAGAGCACCAACGTCCTCAAGCGTTGGGACGAGGCCCCCGAGCTGCCCGGCACCGAAGCCTTCGGGCGCTTCTGCACCGAGCACGGCGTCATGGCGGCCATCGCCCACACCAAGGCCGAATACCGCGACGTCAAGAAGGCCTGGGACAACGGGTTCCGCCATGCCACCCACTTCTACAACGCCATGACCGGTTTCCACAAGGTGCGCGAATACAAGCATGAGGGAACCGTGGAAAGCGTTTACGCCATTCCCGACATGACCGTTGAAATGATTGCCGACGGCATCCACGTGCCACCCACCATACTGAAGATGATTTACCTCGTGAAAGGCATCGAGCGCACGGCACTCATCACCGATGCCCTCGCCGTTTCGGCCTCCACGAGCAACAAGGCCTTCGACCCCCGCGTCATCATCGAGGACGGTGTGTGCAAACTGGCTGACCACTCCGCGCTGGCTGGCAGCATCGCCACCATGGACCGACTCATCAACACCATGGTTCTCAAGGTCGGCATTCCTTTTGAAGACGCCATCCGCATGTCGTCGGAGACACCGGCCACCATCATGGGTGAACACGACCACAAGGGCACCATCAAGAAAGGCATGGACGCCGACATTGTGGTGTACGACAGCAAAATCAGCCTAAAGTTCGTCATGCAGATGGGCCACATCGTCCGCAACGATTTTGACGTTTAGAATAAAATGAAACCACTTTTTCTGACAGTCACCCTGCTGGCTGTCACCGCGCTCTCCGCCCAAACACGTCTGCCAACACGCATCTATGTAGAGAACGCCGAAAAGAGTTCACACGTACAAGGCATAGCCATCGACACCCTGCGAGGCCATGCCTATTTTTCGTTCACCACCAGCCTTATCAAGACCGACCTCGAGGGGCACGTTGTCGGCAGCGTGACGGGCCTGACATGCCACTTGGGTTGCCTTGACCTTGACGAACAGACGGGCAAGGTATATGCTTCGGTGGAATACAAGAACGATGAAATCGGGCGCGGCATCATGCGTATCATGGGCAAACAGCTCGGCAAACGCGACAACACGTTCTACATCGGCATCTTCGACACCGACAGAATCGACCGAGTGGGCATCGACGCCCAGACGGGCGGTGTCATGCGCACCGTGTTCCTGCCCCAGGTGGCCCGCTTCTACGAAGACACCGTCGTGAACCAGGGCCGGCGCGTGGCCCACCGTTACGGCTGCAGCGGCATCGACGGCATTGCCCTCGGCCCGCAGTTCGGCAAGCCCGGCGGTCCCAAACGGCTGTACATTGACGTGGCCGTTTACGGCGACACCACACGCACCGACAACGACTACCAAATGTTTCTCGAGTACGACCTCAAGACGCTCAACCGCTATGCACGGCCCCTTGACCAAAGCAATCCCCACCGCACCGGACCGAAACGGGCGCGCCGCCAACTCTTCGTTTTCACGGGCAACACCACCTACGGCGTGCAGAACCTGGAGTACGACCCGACCAACCGCTGGTGGTGGACGGCCGTCTACAAAGGCAGCAAGTCGCAGTACCCCAACTTCCCTCTCTTCACCGTCGACGGCACCGCGAAACCCCGCAAGCAGTGGCTCCGCGGCTTCGACCGCAAGGAGAAAGGCCTGGTGCTCACCCTCGCCAACGCCGGTGCCGCCCATCAGCCCACCGGGCTGCGCGGTTGGCGGCAGAAAGTGGGACAGACGGGCATGCACGCCTTGGGAAACAACCTTTTCTACCTGGCACAGGGAGACCGCACCCCCGAAGGCATACAGACCTGCGAAGTGCGCCTCTACCGCTTCACGGGCAAGGCACGACTGCCCTTTGAACCGGTCGAGTGACACCACACAAAGGTTGTTTATATATAATAAGGATGCATTTCGTCCACCTGAGGTCGGACTTCAGACTGCAGAAACGGCGTCTCAAAATTTTGAGACGCCGTTTCTGTTATTTCAGGTACCCCGTCCGTCGGGGTCAGACGTTTCATATTACCGGCATCACAAATTCGTAACAGCCGGCATCGGCCTGTCCGTCGCTCATGCGCACCACGCCGCGGCGGTCGCGGGGATAGTGGCTCACAGCCACGGTGGCGTCGGCGGCCCCGACGGCCAGTGACTTCTCCACCAGACTGAAGTCGAACAGCAGGGCGTCAAGGTTAAATTTCGGGAAATTGCCCTCTCGCTTCACGGGATTGCCCGAACGGTCCCACTGGCACTGCACGATGCTGGCGTCTTCGAGCACCTCGTCGGTGTCGAGCAGGCAGTTATAGAAACCGTAGTTGAAGTCCACCTCAGGATGGTCTTTCCACTGAAGGCCGAAGACTTCGTCGTCGCTGTAGCCAGTCACGATGCAGTTGATGAAGTGGGCGCGCACCAGAGGACAGGCCACGTCGCCATAGGAGTTGCCGTATTCCAGCGCCGGCCCGCGCATGCCGTCGAAGGGATAGAACTGCGCCAGGGTGCAGTGGATGAACTCGGCGTCGCCGCCATAAAGCTTCACGCAGCACTTGGCGGCATTGGAAATCTGACTGTTGCCGACCATGATTTTCGAACTGAAGGCGCTCAGGCAGTGGCCGCCCATGTTGTGGATGACACTGTTCTCCACCACCAGCTTCAAGCGGGTCACGTCGGACGAGTCGCACACCACGCCGTATTTGCCGCTGTGGATGTCGCACCAGTTGAGGCGGTTGCCGTAACTCTTGCCGGTGAAATGCACGCCCTGCCACTGGTTCGACACACGGTCGTAGGGCTGGTTCTCAAACATCATGTCGGTGCGGTCGCCGCGCATGACAACGGGGTCCGTCATGCTACCCTCGGCTTTCAACGTCCCGTCCACACGCAACCCGGCGTCGCTGTGGAAATAGAAGAGCGTGCCGGCGGCAATGGTCATCGTGACACCCTCGTCCACGGTCAGACTGTCGTAAACCAGATAGGGACGCCGCGAACTGAACGTCATGTTTCTCGTAACGTGAAAACCGCGCATCACCACCACGTCCTGGCTCCATGCCGTGAGCACCACAGGCTGCTGCACACCGTTGGAGAGCGTGAAGAGCAATGTGGCCGTCAGCTCCACGGGGTCGTCGCTGTCGCGCACCTCGGGAGTCAGTTCCACAAAGACACGCAGGCTGTCCTTCTTGGGGCAGTCGATGCTCTGCGACAAGCCTTCGTTGATGTACATGCCGTCCACATTGACACGGTAACCTTTGCTTTCCCCGTTCTCGAAACTCACGTCGGCAATACTCACGCCGTGGTCGCTGCGGTTGTAAACCATAAAGAAAGCCGTAGGCGTGCCCATGCCTGAAATTACCGTGTCGAATTTCAGAGTGTCCACAGAAAAGGCCAGACGGTCGCCGGCTCTTGTGTCAAATTTCTCTTCCTCCATGCAGGCACCCAGTAGCAGCACCGCCAGAAGTATCGTTATCAGTCTATGCATAATTTTCCTTCAGGGAAACAGAAATCCCTCTATTCTAAAACGAACAGAGGGACTTTTTATTATCAAACGGCGCAAGAAAATCGCGTCAAGCTTTCTTCGGGATGTTCTTGAGCACCTCCTGCAGGTGGTCCCAGACCATCTTCACCGTCGGAATGAGCAGTTTCTCGTCGGGCGAATGCACGCCGCGCAGGGTCGGTCCGAAGCTGACCATGTCCATCTCCGGATACTTCTCGCTGAACAGGCCGCACTCCAGTCCGGCATGGATGGCTCGCACCACGGGTTTCTTGCCGAACAGACGCTCGTAGGCATCCACAGCAATCTGCAGCAACGGGCTCTTCGGGTTGAGGAACCAGCCGGGATAGCCCGTGTTGGTCTCGGTGCGGGCACCGGCCAAGTCGAACACCGAGCGGACAATGTCGCAAGCGTTGA
>JAEEGF011412711.1_pt1 | contig 10838 bp, 9 predicted proteins | sample 9134171 | NCBI WGS metagenome assembly JAEEGF01 (sample SAMN16246542, study PRJNA631951) | gut metagenome | biome: gut microbiome; feature: rumen; material: AP-attached | host: Bos | place: Iran: Karaj | collected 2018-10 | reverse complement strand
CGTAGAGCTGCAGAGGGTCTCAGAAGAAAAGACCGCCTATGATCTGATCGTAGAAAACACAGATCCGCAGTATGTCAACTTCGAGCTTGATACATACTGGATGGCAGATGGCGGAGCAGATGCACTTTCTATTATTAAAAAGCTCGGAAACAGAATGGTAATGTGGCACATTAATGACAGAGGTTGTAGGAAGAAAGGCCCTTTCATGACCCCTATTCTAAAGGAAGATGCTGCAGAACTCGGCTACGGAAATATGCCACTTGAAGAGATGCTTGTAATTGCTAAGGAAAATGGCGTTAGGGCAATTGTTCTTGAAACTCACAAAAACTGGATTGATAAGGATCCGATCAAGAGCCTTCAGGTTAGTTCAAAGTGGTTTATAAAGCAAAAAAAGGAGCATGACCAATGTTAATGAATAAGGGAAGCGTGATCGTAGACATATCGTCTAATTCAGCCTATGTGCTTCCTAAATTCCTTATAAGCAGGAAGGTGTATGCTCTTGCAGAAACAGATGAGGAATTATTTGTAAAGAAATTGGTAAAAAAGAGCAATCTGGCAAAAGGTGAGTATCAGAAATCAGGATTTGCATATGCATTGTCAAAGAATTTTGTAGTATGGTATGCACAGAAATCAGCGTTCGAGTATGGAAAAAAAGGCATCAGAGTTGTATCTTTTAGCCCCGGACTAATTGCTACGGGAATGGGGAATCTTGAAGCAAAAGAAGGTGGCTCAATGCTAAAATATGGTGCAGAGGAAAGGATGGGAACCCCTGCGGAGCTTGGATTTGCAATTGCTACCGTGGCAGATGAGAGAAACGGATATCTTGCAGGTGTTGACGTCTTATGCGATGGTGGATGCACAAACGGAAAAATGTTTAAGAAATAATCAAGAGTTTTTACTTTCAATTTACCATTAAAGAATATCCTCATATTATCAACAGGAAACAAAAGCACGCAGGTGCTTAGGAATAGCAAATTGATAATATGGAGGATATTTTTATGTCTAAGAATAACAATAACACAATGATTCTTGTAACAGGCGCAGCAGGCTTCCTTGGCGGAACAATCTGCAGACAGCTGGTAGAAAGAGGAGATAAGGTAAGAGCTTTTGTTCTTCCCAATGACCCGGCAATGAGATTTGTTCCTAAGGAGGCTGAGGTTGTTGAGGGCGATCTTACAAATAAGGAGTCTTTAGAAAAGTTTTTTACTGTTCCTGAGGGAATGGAGAGCATCGTGCTTCATATAGCAAGTATTGTCTCAATAAACCCTGATTATAACCAGAAGATTATGGATGTAAATGTGGGCGGAACCCAGAACATTATCGACCTGTGCCTTTCACATAAAGAGTGCAAGAAGCTTGTATACTGCAGCTCTACAGGGGCGATACCTGAGCTTCCAAAGGGACAGAAGATAAGAGAGGTTGATCATTTTGATGAGGACAAGGTTCTTGGCTGTTATTCGCAGAGTAAGGCGCTTGCAACACAGGCTGTACTTGATGCAGTAGAAAATGAAGGACTTAATGCGTGTGTTGTTCATCCAAGCGGAATAATGGGCCCGGAGGACTTTGCAATCGGAGAGACCACAGGAAATCTTATAAAGATAATAAATGGTGAAATGCCTGCAGGAGTCGATGGCACTTTTAACCTATGTGATGTAAGGGACCTAGCTGCCGGAACAATAGCAGCTATTGATAAGGGAAAAAAGGGACAGTGCTATATTCTTGGCAATGAGCCTGTTTCCTTCAGGGAGTTCTGTAAGCTGGTAAGTGATGAGAGCGGATGCAAGCCGGTAAAGATGTTCCTTCCTATATGGGCAGCAAATCTCATGGGCAAGATGATGGAAAACAAGGCAAAAAGAACCGGAACAAAGCCTATTATGACTACTTTCTCGGTTTATAACCTTGCTCGCAACAATACATTTGATTCATCGAAGGCAAAGAAGGAGCTTGGATATCACACAAGATCCTATCAGGAGACCATACATGATGAAGTTAAATGGCTTAAAGCTGCCGGCAAGATTGCATGATATATGTAAATTGAATTAAAATGGAAAGGAAAGAATACTCATGAATAAAATTGGAATTGGAACTGCTGTTGTAGCTGTTGTAGGTGCGGCTGTATTTGCTATAGTAAAGCTTAGAGAAAGATGTAATGATTAAGATTCTTTTGGTGGAAGATGAAAAAGCAGTACGGCTCCTTACCAAGGTTAAGCTTCGGGATAAGTATGAGATAATTGAGGCTGTAGATGGCAAGGATGCCTTAGATAAACTTGAAGAGACAAAGGTCGATCTTATGATTGTCGATGTTTGCATGCCAAGAATGGATGGTTATGAACTGGTACGGGAGTTGCGCTCTATAGGGGATGCAACTCCCGTTATTATGCTTACTGCCATGGGAGATTTCTCCCACAAAAAGAAAGGTTATGAGCTGGGGATAGATGAGTATTTGACCAAACCCATAGACTATGAGGAGCTTACTTGGCATATTGAGGCGATACTTCGAAGATCCAGGATAAACAGCGAAAAAGAAATTTGTGTTGGAGACTTTGTTATATCAGAAAATGGTATGTATGCAAGGCTGAATGATAAAGATCTGGATCTGACGGATACTGAGTTTAAGCTCCTTTATAAGCTTTTGTCATATCCGGGTGTTACCTTTACAAAACAGCAGATAATGGATGAAATCTGGGGATATGAGACTGAGACTGATTACAATACTATAAAGGTTTACATTAATCGAATCAGGAATAAACTGGAAGGCTGTACGGCCTTTGAGATTATTTCTCAACGGGGAGTAGGCTACAAGGCAGTAATAAACCAATAATTTGTAAATCAGAAATTATTGACCTAAGGGTGAATAGCATGAAAAAATACAAAACAGATGCGAAAAAGTTCAAGATAAAAGGCTTGAATTGGGTATATTATATAGGCATGATGGTTACTATAGGCGGTGTGATGGCCTATGGACTTATTGGAGCTGCGGTTTTTGATTTCGATGACAGAAGCTCTCTCACGATGCTTGCAATGATCCCATTGATGGGCCTTGTTTGTTATTTTTCATTAAGTCCTGTTGTGAAATCCATATCCCGGAGAATGGAGAGACTTGCCCAGGGAATGAATGAGGTTTCCGAAGGCAACCTTTCATATCAGATAGAGCTTAAAGATGCAGGAGAGTATAAGGTTTTATATGAACAGTTTAATGCTATGACTGCTGAGCTAAAGAAAACAAGGCAGGAGATGGAGGATTTTACAAACGAGTTTGCCCATGAATTTAAAACTCCAATCACAGCGATAAATGGGTTTGCAGAGGTCCTTTTGCAATCTGCGGATGGGCTCGAAAAAGAGGAACGGGATGAATACCTTAAGATGATAGAGGATGAGTCACGAAGACTGCTGAATCTGTCGCAGAACACCCTGCTCTTGTCCAAGGTTGAAGCAATGCAGATAGTGGCAGATAAAAAGAGTATTGATTTGGCCGAGCAGCTAAGGCGTTGCATAATCCTTTTGGAAAAGCCAATTGAAGATAAAGAAATTGAGATAGTTATGGACGAGGATTTAAAGCTCTTTTACAATGGCAATGAAGAAATCCTTGAGCATGTCTGGATTAATCTGCTTAACAATGCAGTAAAGTTTACCCCTCAGGGCGGTAGAATTGAAATAAAAGGTAGAAAAGAGAATGACAATGTTATCGTGAGCATAACGGATAGTGGCATTGGAATGGATGAGGAAACATGCCGTCATATCTTTGACAAATACTATCAGAATGACACTGTCAGCCTTAACAAGGGAAGTGGCATAGGACTTGCAATAGTTAGACGTATCGTCACGTTATGTGGTGGAGAAATTACTGTTTCCAGCTGGCCGGGAAGCGGAAGTACATTTACGGTATCGCTATAGTTTCGGTGCGAACACATTGGTGACAGGCACCTTTCGCTTGATATAATAAATGCAGTTGGCCATTGATCCGGTTTCAAGAAAGGGGAATACACATGAGAGCACTATTTATCGGCGGAACAGGCACAATAAGCATGGGGATAGTCAGAAGGCTGTCAGAGAACCCTCTGTGGGAGGTATACCTTCTCAACAGAGGAAACAGAAAGAGCGAGGTGCCGGCATCGGTTAAGCAGATCACAGCGGATATCAATGATGAAGAGGATGTTAAGAAAAAGCTGGAGGGACTTAGCTTTGATGTGGTCAGCGACTTTATAGCTTTCGTGCCGGAGGCAGTTGAGCGTGACTACAGGCTCTTTAAGGGAAAGACAAGGCAGTACATCTTTATCAGCTCTGCATCTGCCTACAACAAACCTGCGGCTTCATATGTGATAACGGAAGGGACTACTCTTGCCAATCCATACTGGGAGTACTCAAGGAACAAGATCGCCTGTGAGGAGTTCCTTATGGATAAGTACCGCTTAGAGGGCTTTCCTGTGACCATAGTACGCCCAAGTCATACCTATGATGAGAGGAACATTCCTCTGGGAGTTCATGGTGACAAGGGATTTTATCAGGTTATAAAGAGGATGCAGCAGGGTAAGCCTGTCATCATTCAGGGCGACGGCTCCTCGCTATGGGCCCTTACCTTCAACAGCGATTTTGCAATAGGCTTTACCGGACTTATGGGAAACAGACATGCCATCGGTGAGGCTTTCCAGATAACCGGAGATGAGATCCTTAGCTGGGATCAGATATACAGCACCATAGCTGATGCCCTGGGCGTGGAGCTCAAGGCCTATCATGTCTCCTCGGATTTTTTGAGCGAGGTGGGCGCAAGATACGGCTACGACTTCAGGGGAGGACTTCTGGGGGACAAGGCTGTTTCGGTGGTCTTTGACAACTCCAAGCTCAAGAGACTCGTTCCGAATATGACCACCAATATTCCTTTTCACAAAGGGGTTCGCATAGCCCTTGACTATGTGCTTTCACACCCTGAACAGTACAGGGAGGACCCTGAGTTTGATACCTTCTGCGACGATTGTATAGCAGCCTTGGAGGATGCCAAAGAAAGACTTATCGCTGCGAAAGAGTAATTATTTTTTCCAAAATCGGAGAATAAAGCGGGGTAATACGCTGAAGCTGTCATGTAACTGTTTAGCTTTTTTGCTTACAATTTATTCATAAAAGCCTGATGTGTTCGGAGTTTTACCAAGGAGGTTTATGTTATGGAGAAAAAATTGTACAGAAGCAATGACAGAAAGATTTTTGGCGTATGCGGCGGCATAGCAGAGTATTTTGACTGGGACCCCACAGTGGTCAGGATCCTTTGGGCGATCTTTTCACTCTCCGGAGGAACAGGAGCTGTACTTTATCTGGTAGCAGCACTTTTGATGGAGAATCGTCCTGATTACGTAAGCAGATACGACAAATAAACAGGTAACCGGCAAGCGGTTCGGAGCTGTAGCACTTTGGTGTTGCAGCTCTTTTTATTGGCTATAATCAGGCTATGATGATATGATATTTGCTGTGAAAAGATGAACATGAAAAGGTAACTGATGACAGAGAAAGATTTTTTAGATAAATTCGCAAGTACGCTTAATGACCAGCAGCTTACGGCGGTGAAGAGTATTGACGGACCGGTCTTGCTGCTGGCGGTACCGGGAAGCGGCAAGACCACGGTCCTGGTCAACAGGCTGGGATATATGCTTAAAGTAAAAGAGATTCCTCCGGAGAATATTCTGACGCTGACCTATACCGTGGCTGCAACCAGGGACATGGCAAGAAGGTTTGAAAAGCTTTTTGGAGAGGATATGTCCAGGGGACTGGAATTTCGGACCATCAATGGTATATGCGCCAGGATAATAAGCCACTACGGAAGACTCATTGGCAAGAAGTCCTTTGATCTTCTGACGGATGAGAAGATATCCGGCAAGATCCTGACGGACCTGTTTGTTAAGACAATGGAGGAGTATCCAACAGAGAGCGATATCAAGAATGTGAGGACGCTGATCACCTACTGCAAGAACATGCTCCTTGATGAGAAGCAGATACGGCAGCTGGGAGATGATGAGGGGCTTAAGCTCTGGGAGATCTATGACGGCTATAACAGGGAGCTCAAGTTAAGGAGCCTCATGGACTACGACGATCAGATGATATATGCCTACAGGATGCTGAAGGGCTCGGAGCAGCTTCTTTCTTTTTACAGGGACAGATACAGATATATCTGCGTGGATGAGGCCCAGGATACCTCCAGGATCCAGCACCTTATAATAGCGATCCTTGCCGGGGAGAGCGGCAATCTGTTTATGGTGGGAGATGAGGACCAGAGCATATACGGATTTCGTGCGGCTTACCCGGAAGCTCTTTTAAACTTTGAAAAGGAACACAAGGGGGCAAGGGTCCTTGTGATGGACAAGAACTACAGGTCCGATGCCAGGATAGTTGAGATTGCAGATAAGTTCATACAAAAGAACTTCAGCCGCCATGAAAAGCATATGTGTGCCACTAAAGAGGCGGCAGCGGATATAAACATAACAGAGCTTGGAAGCAGGAGAGCGCAGTATAAGTACCTCCTTGAAATGGCTAGAAAGAACAGTACCCAGAGGGCGGTTCTCTACAGGGACAATGAGAGTATCCTGCCGCTGGTGGACCTTCTTGAGAGGGAGGGCGTTTCTTACAGGATAAAGAGTGCGGACATGGCTTTCTTTACCCACAGGGTGGTTGTGGATGTGATGAACATCCTGAATTTCGCGCTAAGCCCCATGGACCCCGAGCTGTTCATGAAGATATATTTCAAGTTCCAGACGTTTCTTAGAAAGCCGGACGCAGAGAGGATGTGCTATGTTGCTGACATGAAGCACACAGGGATCCTGGATGCAGCAGAGGAACTGGATATAAACAAGCATATCCTTGGAAGCTTAAGATCCCTGCGGACCCACTTCAGGAACATGGCTTCTGAGACCCCCTCTAAGGCACTTTCAAGGATCGACAGATATATGGGCTACGGGGATTACCTAAGGGACAACAACATGGATGACAACAAGCTCTTTATCCTTGAGATGCTTGCCAAAAATGAAAGTACGATCCGGGGGTTCCTGGACAGACTTGGGGAACTGCGGCTTATCCTTACCGATAAAAAAGAGGATTACAGTTCGGACTTTGTCCTGTCCACTATCCATTCCAGCAAGGGACTTGAGTACGACGAGGTCATTTTGATGGATGTGATAAACGGAGTATTTCCCAGCAGGATCATCAAGGACTTTAAGAGTGCAACAACGCAGGACAAGCGGGACTACGAAGAGGAGAGGCGGATCTTTTACGTGGGTCTTACCAGGGCCAAAGAAAAGCTGACTCTTTTAAGGTATGAGGACGAGCCTTCCATGTTTATCGGAGAGCTTTTTCCCAAGGAAAAGAAAAAGAGCATTGAGTCAGGAGCGGCTGTGAAAAAGAAGGAAAACATCCTGACAAAGCCGACAATTCTTCTTAAAAAGAAGAAGGCCCCTGCAGATAACAGCAAAGTTCCCGACAATCTGGTGATCGGAGAGAGGGTAAGTCAGGTTAAGTACGGAAGCGGCGTTATAACGGATGTGACCTGGGACGACGATGAGTTACCCACCAAGTTTACCGTCACCTTTGATGACGGCAATGAGAGGATATTTATGTATCCCTTTGCCTTTACTACCGGGATGAAGATAAAGTCATAATTATTTTATAAATATGTTCATTTATCTTGATATAATGGTATGGATACATAATTATTAGGAGGATTAAGATGAGCAGGATTCTTATAGATCAGGTCGGTTTTTTGCCGGACAGCAGTAAAAGAGCTGTGCTGGATTTTGAGTGTGAAGAGTTCGACGTAAGGACTGTTGACGGAAAGTGTGTCTACACAGGAAGTGTAAGGCATTTCGGCGGTGATGAGATCTCCGGTGAGGATACATATATTGCGGATTTCAGTGAGCTTACCGAAACCGGTAAATACCGCATCCTTGCAGGCAGTGAGGAATCCTGCATCTTTAGTATAGGAGAAAACGTATATGAGAAGCTCATGAGGGATGTCTGCAAGTGCTTTTACTATCTGCGCTGCGGGGATGCCCTTAATAGTGAGTATGCAGGACAGTACTATCACGATCCCTGCCACATGAGCCTTGCAACAGTATATGGAAGCGATGGCATCAAAAAGGATGTGACAGGCGGCTGGCACGATGCAGGGGACTACGGCAGGTATTCCACGGCAGGTTCTGTGGCAGCGGCACATCTTTTGTACGGCGTAAGGTTCTTTAAGGGGCTGCTTGATGTGGAATTTGATATCCCCAAGGTGCCCTGTAATAGCGGCAATCTGCCCGACATCCTGGCAGAGGTCAGGGTTGAGCTGGATTTTCTTATGAAGATGCAAAGAGAGGACGGAGCCGTCTATCACAAGGTTACAACCTTCTGCCATGCACCTTTTGAAATGCCGCAGGACGACAAGGAGGAGCTGTTTCTTTTTGCAGTGTCATCCATAGCCACTGCGGACGTGGCAGCTGTGATGGCGCTGGCAGCAACTGTTTACAGAGACTATGACAGTGACTATGCTGACAGGCTTATGGATACTGCCCTTAAGTCCTATGACTGGCTTATAAAGAACCCTGAGCCGCTTTTGTTCTACAACGTGGAGGGCTCCAATACCGGACAGTACGATGAGGCGGAGGATTTCTCCAACAGGTTCTGGGCAGCAGCTTCGTTGTATGAGGCTACCGGGGATGACAGGTACAAAAAGGATGCTCTTATCCAGAAGGAGAAGGTTCTGGAGTTTGACAAAAGCGCTAAGACCAAGGGCTATCAGGGAGACGTTCTCACCTGCCTTGGCTGGGCTGAGGTTGCAGGACTTGGAGGACTGTCGATCCTTCTTAAGAATGACAAAGATGAGCTGTGCAGGCAGATAAGCGAAAGCTTTGTGAAGGAAGCTGACAGGCTGACAGGTGTTGCAGAAAAGAACGGCTTTGGCCTTTGTATGAAAAAAGAGGATTTTATCTGGGGAAGCAACATGGAGCTTCTTAAATACATGATGATCCTGACTGTGGCAGATAGACTTTCGGAGGATAAGAGCAAGTATAGAGGCGCTGTCCAGGCGGGACTTGACTACCTGCTTGGCTGCAACAGCATGGATATAAGCTATGTGACGGGTAACGGAGAGAGGGCCTTTAAGAATCCGCACCTTAGGCCGACAGCTGTTGATGACATCGACGAGCCATGGCCGGGACTGGTGTCTGGTGGTCCCAACAGAGGGCTTCAGGATGAGCTGGCAATGACGCTGCCGGGGGACCTGCCGCCCATGAAGTGCTACATGGATCATGTGCAGTGCTACTCCCTCAATGAGATAACGATATACTGGAATTCACCGCTGGTATTTGTACTGGCTTCTATGTGACAGGGCTGGTGGTTCATTTTTCTTAAAATGAGCCACCGGCTCTTTTTTATCTTTCTTAATATTAAATATTATCAAGAAAATGATTAAAATTGCCATGATGTATTTGCACATAATTATGGTATGATAATTACTATCAATCAAAGCGATGAAAAATTATCCACGGGATGCAAAAACAATCAAGCAAACCACAGAATTTATGCTATCTGCAGGATAAAAATCATCAATACATAAGAATAGAGGAGCAGCTATGAAAAATGTAGAGAAATACCAGCGTCAATACTTCATGCCACCGCAGCCTACCTTTGAATGGGTCAAAAAGGACTATATCGATCATCCGCCCATCTGGTGCAGCGTAGATCTCAGGGACGGCAACCAGGCTCTTATCGAGCCCATGAGCCTTGATGAGAAGCTTGAGTTTTTTACCATGCTGGTAAATCTTGGCTTTAAGGAAATTGAAATCGGATTTCCCGCTGCCTCGGAAACAGAGTTTGAGTTTGCAAGAACTCTCATAGAAAAGAACATGATCCCTGACGATGTAACGGTCCAGGTGCTGACACAGGCCAGGGAACACATCATAAAGAGGACCTTTGAGGCTGTAAAGGGTGCGCCCAGAGCCATCATCCACCTCTACAATTCCACCTCAGTGGCACAGCGCGAGCAGGTGTTCAAAAAGAGCAAGGAAGAGGTCAAGAAGATCGCGGTGGACGGAGCAATGCTCCTTGATAAGCTTGCAAAAGAGACCAGCGGCAACTTCTCTTTTGAATACTCACCTGAGAGCTTCCCGGGAACAGAGGTGGACTACGCAGTTGAAGTCTGCAACGCGGTTCTTGATGTGTGGAAGCCCACCAAGGAGAACAAGGTTGTGATCAACATACCCACCACAGTTGAGATAGCAATGCCCCACGTATTCGCCACACAGGTGGAGTATATCAGCAAGAACCTCAAGTACAGGGATGCGGTAACTCTTTCCCTTCACCCTCACAATGACAGAGGATCAGGCGTCAGCGATGCTGAGCTTGGATGTCTGGCAGGTGCCGACAGGATCGAGGGAACGCTGTTTGGAAACGGTGAGAGAACAGGTAACGTTGATATCGTGACCCTTGCCATCAACATGTATTCCCACGGAGTAGATCCGGGACTGGACTTCAGCCACATCGCAGAGGTGGGGGAGACCTACGAGAGACTTACAAGGATGCACATATACGAGAGACAGCCCTATGCAGGACAGCTGGTATTTACAGCTTTCTCCGGCTCTCACCAGGATGCTATCTCAAAGGGATTCTCCTGGCACGAGCAGAAGAGGGACAAGGGCATCTGGTCTGTTCCCTATCTTCCCATCGATCCCAAGGACCTTGGAAGAGAGTACGACGGAGACGTTATCAGGATCAACAGCCAGTCCGGAAAGGGTGGCGTAAACTACATCCTGAAGACCAACTACGGTATGACAATACCCAAGGAGATGCAGGCAGACATCAGCTACACCATCAAGGATATCTCC
>JAEEGF011153653.1_pt1 | contig 10838 bp, 7 predicted proteins | sample 9134171 | NCBI WGS metagenome assembly JAEEGF01 (sample SAMN16246542, study PRJNA631951) | gut metagenome | biome: gut microbiome; feature: rumen; material: AP-attached | host: Bos | place: Iran: Karaj | collected 2018-10 | reverse complement strand
AGGAACTCCCTGTGGGCTATTCTGGATGACACGTGGTAGATGGCGTCTTCCGCCACCAGCCTGTTCTTTCTCGCCATTGCCTTGCTCCTTTTCCGGGCGCCGGTGGAGCGGGGCGCCGCATGCCGCATTCCCTTCGCGCCGCCGGCACCCGCCGGGAACATCGGGGAGAACGCATATATGATAGCAGTTTCCGCAAAAAGTTTTCTGACAATTCACTGATATTTCACTGATATTTCGCTGATAATTTTGTCAGTTAAGCTTTTCGAAAACCGCATGGCGGGATCGTCCGACCTCGACGAAAGGCCTGAAAACACTGGGCGAAACGCATGTGCCCTTCTCGGCTCCTGGACGAAGAGTCAAAATTCACGAAAATTCGTCAACATGAAATTCCGTCAGTTTGGTGTTTTCAAAGGGACTGTCCCCGCCGGTTTGCAGAGGGACAGTCCCCGCCAAAACCGGGGACTGTCCCCCTAGGATCTACCAGGGACTGTCCCCGCCAAAATCCCGACGCTCCTTGAACTAGTCGATAAGTCACATTAGGGCCCGCACGACGACACTTCAGTATCTTCTTCCTCGATGGTTTGCGGAATCGGGCAGCTGCTCATACCGACCCAGCAGAGCAACGCCGTCAAGACGATTACACCGACAGTCACCATGGCGACTTTTCGGATGTCCGCCTTTGCGTTCACAAAAGTGTTCCTTATTCTCACGGACTTGCAAAAATATGTCGACCATATCATCGCAAAGACAACTCCGCGAAACATCCCCCCTACGGCGGAACCGTCGAGTTCCACATTCAACGCACGCGCAGCAAGAATGTCCACCACCGCACCGACAGCCGAAATCCAGAATACCGCCGACGCCATACCCGGATAGGATGCACTACGTCTGGCAACAAGCAGCAGAGCAGATGCGGCGAGTGTGACAAGTGCTATATTAAAGCCCAACTCAAGCATAATAAGACAAGCCAGCGGAAGATTGTAGGATTCTAATCCGCTGGTCAAAAGCGCGCGCATCGTTCCATTGGAAATAACCGGGATCTGACTAGTAACGCCCGTAAACAACGCGCCACACATTAGCAATATCAAATTCAGGATCGGAATGGTGTTCCACCCCCAGATTCCCTGCGGGCCGTCCACATGCGAAACTACATTCTCCCGCCTCTTTACCCGCTCTGGCGCAGCGACACTGCCTCCGCACATCTCACATTTCACTCTGACCATCTCGTTCGTCCTTATTTGATATCGTTGATCGAGCGCATATTATACCACACTTTCCGCGCGTACTTATTATGTCGATGACATTTTTGCGGCGCGGCCGGAGTCCGCGCCCTACCGAGGCGGGCCGCTTCCTGCAAGAGAAATGTCTGTGCATTCCTGGACGTGGCGGCGCGTGATGACGCACCGGGACATATCCTAAGGCGAGCCGCGAATCGGTGGCTGTGCGTCTCCTTGCTGTGGATGCCACATGTAACTTCAGCGCCCAAAGCAGATGTCGGCAGCTCGCGAGGTGGGTGGTTGGTACCTCTTATTTCTCTCGCCAGGCGCAAGGGGAAGTCGAGCGTCAGAAAAGTTCGCCCTGCACCGGCGACGTTGGCTTCGCCTCTGGCACGGGGGATGCCTCAGGGGCGGGAGCCGAACCGCCCGCAGAGCCGAGCATTTCGAGCAGCTTCGCCTCGTCGATGACTTCCGTCCCGAGCTTCCTCGCCTTCTCCGTCTTCGTCGCACCTACATTGGCGCCGGCGATAAGGTACTTCGTCTTCGACGTGACCGCGCTCTGGACGATTCCGCCAGCCGCCTCGATGAGCGCGGCGTATTCGCCGCGCGGACGGCTGAGGGCGCCGGTGAGAACGCATCCGGCGCCCGCGAGCGGGCCTTCCGTCGCGACCGCGGCGCGTTCGCCGCGCGCGGGGTCGATTCCGAGCGCAAGCATGCGCTCGAGAAAAGCCGCGCCGTAGGCGCTCTCGAAGAATCCGAGGACGGCCTTCGCCGCCTCTACCTTGATGGCGAGTATCTTGCGCTCCTTGCCCTTCTTCGCGTCGTTCTCGATGACGTTCCTGAGAACAGTGCTGTCCTTGAGGTCGCTGAACTTCTCGTGCTCCGCGGCAATGTCCTTCGCAACCGTCACGCCGACCTGCGGAATGCCGACGGCGAAGAGCCAGCGCTCGAGCGGAAGCGACTTCGCGTCCGAAACGGCCTGCCTCAGGTTCTGCGCGTTGAGTCCGAACCTGCGCGGCGCCGAGTCGTCCCCGATGTTGAGCGAGGCGAGCGCGTCGTAGTCGAGCGTGAAGAGGTCGAGCGGATCCTTCACCACGCCCTTCTCCACGAAGACGTCCGCGAGCTTTCCGCCGAGCGCCTTGAGGTCGAGCGCGTTGCGGCTCGCGAAATGCTCGAGGCGGCGGCAGAGCTGCGCCGGGCACGCAGGGTTGACGCACCGCGTCGCAACCTCGCCTTCAAGCCGCGCGACGGCACCTCCGCACACCGGACACGCCGTCGGCATTTGAAACACCTTCTCCGCGCCCGTGCGCTTTTCGGGGATCGACGAGTCGATCGCCGGGATTACGTCGCCGGCCTTCACAAGCCAGACATGGTCGCCGATGCGGATGTCCTGACGCGCAATCTGGTCCGCGTTATGGAGCGTTGCGCGCGCTATCACGGACCCTGCGAGCGGAACGGGCTTCAGCTCCGCGACGGGCGTGAGGATTCCCGTGCGCCCCACCTGCACCGTTATCGCCTCGACGATCGTCTCCGCGCGCTCAGGCGCGTACTTGTATGCGCGCGCCCATCTGGGGCCGTGCGCCGTCGCGCCGAGGATCGGGTAGAACCTGCGCTCGTCGATCTTCACGACGGCGCCGTCGATCTCGAAGCGGAAGGTGTGCCTGAGCGTCTGCAGCTCGTCTATCGCGGCGAACACCTCCTCGATCGTCTTGCAGAACCTGGACCACGGCGCGACGGGAAAGCCCCACGACTTGAACGCCTCGATCATCTCGCTGTGCGAGGCGAAGCCGTCGCATCCGACTCCGCCCGCGTTGTATATGACGACGTCGAGCGGACGCTCCGCCGTGATGCGCGAGTCGAGCTGCTTCAGGGAGCCCGCGCAGGCGTTGCGCGGATTCGCGAACGTCTCGAGTCCGGCGGCCTCCTGGCGCTCGTTGAGCGCGGCGAATCCGTCGCGCGTCATGTACGCCTCTCCGCGCACCTCGAGCTCGCGCGGCGCGCCCTTCGGAAGCGTCTTCGGAATCGACTTTATCGTAAGCGCGTTGGCGGTTATGTCGTCTCCTACTAGTCCGTTGCCGCGCGTCGCAGCGCGCACGAGGCGTCCGTTCGAGTAGCGAAGCGAAAGCGACACACCGTCCACCTTCGGCTCGACGAGATATGTGAAGCCCTCGACAGTCTTCCTGACGAACGCGTCGAACTCGGCGAGCTCGCCCTTTGCGTGCGTCTTGTCGAGGGACTGCATGGGCGGATCGTGCGTGACCTTCGCGAAGCCGTCGAGCAGCCCGCCAGCGACGTTCTGCACGGGCGAGGACGCGTCCGCGAACTCCGGGTTCTCCTCCTCCAGCTTCAGCAGCTCCCGCTCCCACATGTCGTAGTCGCGGTCTCCGACCGTCGGCTGGTGCAGGTCGTAGTAGTCGTGGTTGGCCTTCTCGATAAGGGCCCTGAGTTCGTCGATTCTCGCCTTGATCTGCTGCTTGTCCATATGTCGTCCGCTGGAGGGTTCCAAGAAAAAGCAAAGGCGGGCGCAGTTTCCCGCGCCCGCCCGGTGACGGGTCCGTCAGTCCTCGACGGGCACCGCGGGCGCGAGCGTCTCGAACTCGGCCGTCGAGCCGACGTAGCCCGACATGACCTGCTCGAGGCCGGCCCTGACGCGCGGGAACTCGACGTTCAGCCAGAAGTTAAGCGCGGCCTTCTTGTAGTCGTACTTCTCGGCGAGCTTCACGAAGAGAGCGGCGACGACGAGCGCAATCGCGGCGTCCACGAGCTTGCGCGCGGAGAGGTCGTGGTAGACCTTCGCGTCCTCGCGTCCCTTGACGTACTCCACCGCCGCGTCGAGGCTCTCGAGGAGCTTCGTCATGCGCGGATGCTCCCCGTGCCAGTCCTCCTTGCCGAGGATGTCCGCAATGACGTCCTTGACGAGTCCGCCCGTCACGCCCGCGATCGCGGCGACGACCTGGAGCTGCGACGTGCCCTCGTAGATCGTCGTGATGCGGCTGTCGCGCAGGTAGCGCTCGCAGGGGTAGTCCTTCATGAAGCCCGAGCCGCCGAGCACCGAGATCGCGCCCTGCGCGTTGCGCATGGACATCTCGGAGCCGTAGTACTTCGCCATCGGCGTGAGCATCTTGTTGAACGCGGACGCCTTCTTGAAGCGGGCGCGGACGGCCTGCGCCTCCGGCGTGCCCTTGAGGGCCTCGAACTTCTTGCCGAGGCCCGCCTCGAGGTCGACGTTCTTCGCGGCGTAGTAGGTGAGCGCGCGGGACGCCTGGAGCTCGACGGACATCGTGGACATGAGCTCGCGGAGGGCGGGGAAGTTGTCGATCGTGACGCCGAACTGCTTGCGGGACGCGGCGTAGTCGCGCGCGGCGCGGTACGCGGCCTCGCCGATTCCGGTGCCCTGCGCGGCGATGCCCATGCGCGCGCCGTTCATGAGGGCCATGACGTAGGTGATGAGTCCGCGCTTCCTGAGGCCGATCAGCTTCGCCGGCGCCTCGGTGAAGACCATCTCGCACGTGGGCGAGCCGTGGATGCCGAGCTTGTTCTCGAGGCGGCGCACCTTGACCCACGGGCCCTTCTCGACGAGAAGGCAGCTGAGGCCGCGGCCGTCGCTGAACTCGGGCTCGGTGCGGGCGAGGACGAGAAGCACCTCGCCGCATCCGTTCGTGATGAAGCGCTTCACTCCGTTGACGCGCCAGACGCCGTCCTTGTCCTGGTAGGCGGACGTCTTGACGGACTGGAGGTCCGAACCCGCGTCGGGCTCGGTGAGCACCATCGCGCCGGTCCACTCTCCGGAGACGAGCTTAGGGACGTACTCCTTCTTGATGTCTTCGTCGGCGAACCAGTTGATCGTCTCTGCGATGCCCTGGAGCCCGAAGAGGTTCATGAGTCCGGCGTCGCCGCGGCTGACGATGTCGTTGCACGCTGTGAGGACCGTGCAGGGCATGTTGAGTCCGCCGAGGTAGTACGGAATCGTCACGCCCATGAGTCCGGTCTTGCCGAAGAGCTCGATCGCGAGCTTCATTCCGGGCGCGCGCGTCACCGAGCCGTCCTCGTTCAGCGTGTTGCCGACGAGGTCGGTCTCCTCCGCGAGCGGGGCGATGCGGTTCGCCATGATGTCGCCGCACAGGTCGATCGCGCGCTTGTAGTTGTCTATCGCGTCCGCAGCGTCCTTCGGCGCGAAGTCGTATTCCTTCGCGAACTTGAAGTCTTCCTCGAGAAGCGTCGCCACCTCGGTGAGGTCGAGCGCGTCGATGACGTTCTCGATGTCCTTGTTGTCTCTGTAGAAGTTGCCCATCTCTCACTCTCCCTTGGCGCGAATCGCCTTGATAAGCTTCGGAATGACGACGTTCAGGTCGCCGACGATGCCGTAGTGCGCGACCTTGAAGATCGGCGCGTCCTTGTCGGTGTTGATCGCGATGATCTTCGCGGAGTCCTGCATGCCGGCGAGATGCTGCACAGCGCCGGAGACGCCGCAGCTGATCATGAGCGCGGGACGCACTGTGACGCCCGTCTGCCCGATCTGGCGCTCGTGCTCGCAGTATCCGAGGTCGACAGCCGCGCGGCTTCCGCCGACGGCTCCGCCAAGTACGCCCGCGAGATCGTGGAGGAGCTTGAAGTTCTCCTTCGACCCGACGCCCGCTCCGCCGCACACTATGATGCGCGAGCCCTTGAGGTTGACGGACGACACCTTGCGGACGATGTCAACGACTTCGACCGGAATCTCCACGCCGTCGAGATGCGACGAGTGCTTCACGAGCTCGCCCGTGCGGCCCTCCTCGCGCGGCAGCGGCTTCATCACGCCCTCGCGCACAGTCGCCATCTGCGGCCAGTTGCGCGCGTTGACGATCGTCGCGATGATGTTTCCGCCGAACGCGGGGCGGATCTGGTGGAGGACGTTCGTGAAGACTTCCTTCGTCTTCTTGTCCTCGTAGTCTCCGATCTGGAGGTCCGTGCAGTCAGCAGTCAGGCCGCAGCGGAGAGCCGAGGCGACGGACGGACCGAGGTCGCGTCCCATGTGCGTCGCGCCGAAGATCACGATCTGGGGATTGACCTCCTTGACGAGCTCGACCATCGCGTGGCGGTACGCCTTGTTGCGGTAGACCTTGAGCGCCGCGTCGTCGACGAGATGCACGACGTCCGCGCCCGCCTCGAATAGCGGCTTCGCGAGGGGCTCAACGCCCTCGCCCATCAGCACCGCGCCAACCTTTACGCCGAGCTTAGTAGCAAGCTCGCGCGCCTTGCCGAGAAGTTCGAACGGAACGTCGGAGAGCTTCCCCTCCTCCTGCTCCGCAAATACCCAGACTTCGCCGTTTGTGTTTTTCATAGGATTCCTTTACCCAATCGTATGGTCCTTAACGAGCCCCTTCACGAGCTCCGCGATGCCCTCGTCGGTCGCGGCGACCTCCTTGAACTCGCCGCCAGCGAGGACGACGGACTCGATCTTGTTGACGCTCGTCGGCGACCCGGCGAATCCGCAGCGGTCGTCTTCGCATCCGATCGCCGCGCAGTCGAGTACCGTCGGCTCCGCGTTCTTGTACTTCATGACGCGGCGCATCTGGTAGGGCCGCAGGTCACCGAACTTCTCCGTCACCGTGAAGAGCGCGGGGAGCTTGGCGCGGCACGTCTCGACGCCGGTCCCGATGTCGCGCGTCGCGACCGCGACGTTCCCGTCGAGCTCGAGCTTCTCGAGGTATGTCACGACGGCGCAGTCGAGCTTCTCGCCGATCTGCGGACCCGTCTGCGCGGTGTCGCCGTCGATGGCCTGGCGTCCGCAGAAGACGAGGTCGGGGTTGAACTTCTTCACTGCCTGGGAGAGGATGTAGCTCGTCGCGAGGGTGTCCGAGCCGGCCGCCTTGCGGTCGGTCACGAGAACCGCCTCGTCAGCTCCGCACGCGAGCGCCTCGCGGAGTATCGCCTTCGCCGCCGGGAGGCCCATCGTGATCGCGATCACCTTGCCGCCGTAGCGCTCCTTCACGGACAGCGCCGCTTCGAGGGCGTTCTTGTCCTCGGGGTTGAAGATCGCAGGCAGCGCGGCACGGTTGATCGTGCCGTCGGCCTTCATGGCCTGGCCCGTCACCTTCTTCGTATCCGGAACCTGCTTTATGCAGACAACACACGTATATCCATTCATAGCAGAATATTATACCAAATATCCCCGCCGCCGTGTGCCTTCATGCGATGCGGACCGAAGGCCGCCCCGCATCATTTCGCATCGCCGAGCAGGAACACGCGGTCGTAGCTTCCGGCGTGGTCGAAGCTCTTGAAGATGCGGATCGCTATCGTGTTGCGCTCGCCCGGACGGACGAGATCGCCGAGGTCGTACTCGTGCTGGTGGTTGTAGTCGAACCAGAAGTACGAGGGCCCGCGCCAGACCGTGTCCGTGTAGTTGCCGTGGTCGAACTTCACGGGGACGCCGTTCACCCAGATCTGGAGCGCACGGGCGATGAGGCTCGGGAAGTAGAGTTTCACGCCCTTCCCCTCAAACGCGCCAGGTACGTCGCATTCCACGCGCATGAAGACCGCCGAGACCTGCTTCTGCGTCTGGTACTTGACGTCTGGCACCACCGTGATGTCCCAGTCGTCGAGAGCCGAGGCGTCCGTCTCCGGCAGATGCAGCCTGTCGCGCGTCGAGGCCAGGTTGTCCGTGTCGAGGCACGTCTTCCACATGCGCGGCAGGCGCAGCGAGACGGCGGCGGACTTGATGCGCTTGTCCCACGCGAGGTACTTGTTGTACCATCCGCCCGGCTCGTAGATGATGTCGCCGGCCTTTCCTGCGCGCGGGTTCATCGCGTGCGAGTACCTCTCGTGCGACTTCTCGATGATCGCGAACGACTTCTCGAAGAGCTGCGCCGCGGCCGCGAAATCGCCCGTTTCGCGGGCAAGCTCGATTCCGTCGCAGAAGAAGTCCGTCGAGTCCTGAAGCTCGCGCGCGATCGCGACCTGGCGCTTCGCGAACTCGCTATTCGCGGCGGACTCCGCCTTCGCAAGCTCGGCGCGCGCGGTGGCGCGCACCTCGGGTGTCAGGACGAGGTGGTCGCCCCAGATTTCGTTTCCGCACAGCTCCGGAATCTCCGCCATGCGCCTCTCGTAGACGGCGTAGTAGGCGCGCATCGCCTCGCCCGCCTCCAGGTAGCGGCGATTGCAGTAGTCGGCGACTATGTCGCGCCAGTCCTGCTCGGCGTTCCAGTACATGCGGATCATCACCCAGTGGTCGAGCGCGCAGGAGCCCCAGTCGTCCCAGCCCTGCGTCGTATGCCCGGTGAGCCCAAGCTGGTGGAAGTAGCGGTAGTTCTGTCCGATGATGGACCAGCGCGGACATATCATCGCCTTGTTCCAGGAAAAGCCGAGCGGCTCGTAGTCGTAGTAGTAGCTCTCCGCGCCGACGGCCTGGGCCTGTCCAAGCCACGACTCTAGCCAGCCCTTGTAGGCGACGTTGTCCCTGCTGCGCGGATCGCCCACCGGGAAGAGCGGGGAGATGCCGAGCGGAGCCAACACGAGCGCCATCGCGGGATGGACCGTCTCGATGCGCGGGGGAGTGAGGTTGTTGGAGTAGACGAGGACGCCGAACCTGCGTCCGGGCAGCTCCTCGAGGACCTTGTCAATGTAGCGGCGGTGGAAGAACCAGAGGCGGTCCGTCGCGGAGAAGGAGCCCATGAACGGATCGAACTCGTTGGACTCGAGAAGCCGGCTCTCGGGACGCTCGTCGTTCATCAGCGCGTCCTCCGCGGAGATCGACGCGTACTGTCCGAACGGATTGCCCTTCAGCTCGCGCTTGTAGAAGTCGGCGTAGATGTCCCATACCTTCGGATTCGACATGTTCGGGATCATTCCGTTGGGCTGTCCGTCCTTCATCGCGTAGTAGTCCGGGCTCTGGTTCGGGGCGGACTGGATTCCGGACGCCAGGTGGTGCCCCTGCGCGATCTCGGGGTCGCCGAGCGCGCGAATGAAGTTGCCCTTGTTGCGCAGCGTCCAGCGCGGATACTCCGCGCCGTTGCCGTAGGTGCACCACCAGTAGCGGACTCGGTGCGTGGGGTTCTCGCTGCGCGTCCCCTCGGCGACGACCTTGTCGAGCTTCGGGATGAACTCGCCGTCCTTCCCGGGCATGAACCACCTGACGCCAAGCCCCTCGAGAAATCCGTAGACGGCGTAGAGCGTCCCGCGCGCGCGCCTTCCGGCGAGATGGAGTCGTCCGTCCTTCACTGCGACGAGGAATCCGTCCGGCTCCAGCGCATCGAGCTCCGCGCCGAGTCCGGCCGCGCGCGCGAACTCCGAGCCGAGGCACACCGCCGGCGCCGGAGGAAGCGCGGCCGCGTTCGTCACGGCCGGCGCGGCGCCTGCGATCTTCCCGAGATAGTCGCGCAGCTCCTCCGCCGCGAGCCTCTCGTCGTCGCCGGCGCGCGAGGCCTCCCACTTGCGCCACTCGCGGTAGCGCGCGACGATGTCGTCGAGCTCCGCGTCCGTGGCCTTCGGAAACCGCGCGCGCTGCATCTCGCGCGCCTGCGCGTCGTCCATCGCCACAAAGCGCTCGGTCTCGGTGGTTGACGGAAGATACACCGGCGCCGCAGAGCCTTCTGCAACAACGGTAAACACCTCGGCGGCACGGAGAAGTCCGGCCGAGGTTGCTGCGGAAAGGAGACAAAATGCTATGAGTGGATTTTTCATGTTGCAGATTATACCATTTTGCGAAGGGAAAGGCACTTACGAATCAAGATTTGATATAATGTCAGAAATACGGAATCCAGCAAGCAAGGAGAGTAACAAATGGAACGCACTACATTTTCGGTGGGAACATTCGAGGTCAACTGTTCCATCATATTCGAAAACGGGACGGCGCTTGTCGTCGACCCGGGCGCGGAGGCGACGCTCGTCGTGGCAAAACTCGCCAAGCTCGAGCTCAAGCCCGCGGCGATACTCCTAACGCACGCGCACTTCGACCACATCAGCGCAGTTCCGGACCTTCAGCGCAGGTTTCCCGGCCTTCCAGTGTTCATCAGCGAGGAGGATGCAAAGATAGTGTCGCACCCGTTCAACCAGTTCCCGCCGGACTACCCTCCGGTCGGAGAGCTTAAGGACGTCCGAGACGCGAAGTCCCTCAAGGAATTCCTCGCCTCCATCGGCTGGCAGGCGCCGGTCGAAGTCATCGAGACGCCCGGACACACCCCGGGCGGCGTCTGCTACCTCTTTGCCGACGGACAGTCCGGCACGTTGTTCTCGGGCGACACGCTCTTCTGCTGCTCTGTCGGACGCACCGACTTCCCGGGCGGAAGCATGCCGGTCCTGAAGGAGTCGCTGGAGAAGCTGAAGGTCCTCTCTCCGGAGACAGTTGTAGTCCCGGGGCATGGCTGCGAGACCACGATTGCTCGCGAGCTGAAGTCGAATCCGTTTCTGCAGTAGCCCCCCGGACAGCCGTTTTCCCTCATGACAAAATAATGGAGACGCGGCTTCCAGCCGCGTCACTCCCTGACTGCGACGCGGCAGGATGCCGCGTCTCCTTGACGAGCTGCTTGAAGCGGTTCTCGCCGAGTTCCTTCGAGACGGCGTTCTTCGCGAACGAGACCGTGTCGGACTTGTCGGCCGAGTCGAGCTTCACCTTGCCGGTCGTCGGGTTGTACGTCCAGAGCGGGA
>JAEEGF011041896.1_pt1 | contig 10838 bp, 12 predicted proteins | sample 9134171 | NCBI WGS metagenome assembly JAEEGF01 (sample SAMN16246542, study PRJNA631951) | gut metagenome | biome: gut microbiome; feature: rumen; material: AP-attached | host: Bos | place: Iran: Karaj | collected 2018-10 | reverse complement strand
GGAGCAGGCGCACCTCCCCACGTCCCTGTGATCTCAGCGGTATCCGCCCCTCGCCTCTATGATGGTGGTGCCCCGGCCGCACAGCTCGTCGATCTTGTCCGCGGCCGCCTTGCCGTAGTCGGTGACCACCAGAGCCAGCTTGCCGGCGTTCATGCCGTACATGAGCTTGTCCGTGACGATGGCATAGATATAGTCGATGATCAATCCGTAGATCACGCCGTCAAAATCTTTGAAGATCAGACCGCCCAGGCCGATGATGACGGCATCGGTGATGAAGATGATCTTTCCGAGCTGAACGTAGGGCCGAACCGCCTTGACCGCCATCACGATGAAATCCGACCCGCCGGTGGACGAGTTGGTGATATAGATCATCGCATAGCCCAGGCCGCCGATCACGCCCGTACAGATCGCCGCGAGAAGGCGTCCGCCCGTATACAGCGGCAGCAGCGGGGCCACATAGTCGATAAACAGCGACGAGAGCACCATGCACCGCAGTGACTTGAAAAAGAACTGCCGTCCCAGCAGCCGGTAGCACAGGATCGCCACCGGGATGTTGAGCACGATGGTCATAACGCCGATGGGCAGAGAAAACAGTCGGTACAGGATCAGCGCGAGCCCCGAGAATCCGGTCATGGGAAAGGCGGCGGGGACGGCGAAATTGTAAATGGCGATCCCGGTCAGCACGCTGCCGACAAGCTCGACAGCCGTGTCCCGGAGCCAGTGTTCTCCGAAATATTTCTCCATGTCCGCGCCGTCACTTCAGCAGGTTGATCCCGCCGATAAACGGCAGCGGTTCTTTCTTTCCGCGCAGTACGTTGCTGATGCCTTTGATGGTTCCGGCCAGGCCGCCCAAACCTACGAGGAAGCCCAAGGATTCCAGCCCGAGAATGCTCAGCGCCATGCTGGCGACGCCCTCGGCGACCAGCAGCACAAGCCCCTGATTGGCGTGATAGCGGGCGAAGTCGTCCTTGCCCCGCAGCGCCAGGGGGATCAGCGCCAGAGGCCACACATAGGAGAGCACCGAGAGCTTCTGGTTCTCCACCGACTCTTTGGCCCGGTCGCGCATCTGGGTATCGAACCCGGACTGAGCCGCGCCGGACCCTGCCGTCCGGTCCTGCTCCTCCGTCTGGCTCCAGGGCGGCACCCAGGTCTCTTCCCTGCGCTGGGACGCATACTGCCCCTGAGCGGCTCCGCTCTGTCCCGTACGCTGCGAGGTATACTGGGTCTGCGACGATCCGTAAGTGCGCCGGTTATTGCCGGATTGAGCCGCGCGGCGCCGCTCCTCTTCCCGGGCGCGTTCCCGGGCAGCCCAGTTTTCCGCCTCCTGTTTGCGGCGGCGCTCTTCTTCCTCGCGGCGGGCGGCCTCGGCCTGCTTTCTCTTTTCTTCCTCCGCCGCTTCCCTGGCTTTGCGCTCTTCTTCCTCGGGATCGTACCCGCAGGCAGGGCACGCGGTCTCATCTATGGGAATATAGGCTCCGCACTTTTTGCAATAGGCCATGGTGCTCCCCCTTTCTATCGATGACATAGTATTATATCACACGCCGCTCCCTGTTTGCAATGACCGGCGCGCACAAGCGGCCGTGTTTCTGTTTCGGATTAATGTAATTGACATAATTTATTAAAATAATAATTATGTTCCCTCGCAGGGGCCGCGTCCGGATAGGAAAGCTCCCTCCCGAACGGCCGCGCCGTCGGGGAGGGAGCTTTTGCTCTGTCGCTGTCAGATCTTCTTCGTGTCGATCTCGTTCTTGACGCGCGCGATGAACTCGTCGAGCGCCATGGCGCCCTCGTCCCCGGCGCGGGAACGTACCGCCACGGTGCCGCTCTCAGCCTCCTTGGGTCCGATGACCAGCATGTACGGCACCCGGTCCTCGCTCTGAGCCTGACGGATCTTGTAGCCGATCTTTTCGTTGGAGGTGTCCAGCACGGCGCGCAGTCCGGCGGCGTCGAGCCTGTCGTACACCTCGCCGGCATAATCCATGGTCTTCTCGCTCACCGGCAGCACCTTGACCTGCATGGGCGCCAGCCATACGGGGAATTTGCCCTTGGTTTCCTCGATCAGGTAGGCCATGAAGCGGTCCAGAGAGCCGAGGATGGCGCGGTGGATCACCACGGGGCACTTCTCGCTGCCGTCGCGGTCGATGTAGGTCAGCTGGAATCTGGCGGGCAGGCAGAAGTCCAGCTGGCAGGTGGACAGCGTGTACTCCGCGCCGACGGCGGGCTTGACGTTCACGTCCAGCTTCGGGCCGTAGAAGGCGGCCTCGCCGATCTCCTCGGTGAAGTCGATCCCCAGCTCGGTGAGCACCTGGCGCAGAGCCGACTCGGCGTTGTTCCACATCTCGTCGTCGTCGTGGTACTTCTTCTTGTCCGCGGGATCGCGCAGAGACAGCACGCAGCGGTAATCCGTGATGCCGAAGTCCTTGTATACATCGAAGATCAGGTCGCAGACCGCGGCCACCTCATCCTTGATCTGCTCGGGCGTTACGAACAGATGCGCGTCGTTCTGGCAGAAATGACGGCCGCGCTCTATGCCCTTGAGGGTGCCGGAGGCCTCGTAGCGGAAGTCGTGGGCAATCTCGCCGATGCGCATGGGCAGCGCCCGGTAGGAACGGGGGCGGTTGGCGTAAATGCGCATGTGATGCGGGCAGTTCATGGGCCGGAGCACGTAGGCCTCCCCTTCCATCTCCATGGCGGGGAACATGTTGTCCTTGTAGTGATCCCAGTGTCCGGAGGTCTTGTAGAGCTCCACCGTGCCGACGCAGGGGGTCATCACGTGCAGATAGCCGAGTTTGCGCTCTTTTTCCTTGATGTAATTCTCCAGCTCCTGCCATACGATGTAGCCGTTGGGCAGGAACATGGGCAGACCGCGGCCCACCAGCTCGTCGGTCATGAAGAGATTCATCTCCCGGCCGATCTTGCGGTGGTCACGCTCACGGGCTTCGGCCTGCTGGCGCTCGTATTCGGCCAGCTCCTCGGCGGTGCGGAAAGCCACGCCGTTGATGCGGGTGAGCATTTTGTTCTCGCTGTCGTTTTTCCAGTAGGCCCCGGACTGCTGGGTGATCTTGAAGGCCTTGAGCGCCTTGGTGTAGAGGATGTGCGGGCCGACGCACATGTCGATATACTCGCCCTGCTGGAAAAAGCTGAACTCGGTCTCGTCGGCCAGGTCGCCGATGTGCTCGATCTTGTAGTTCTCGTTGCGCTCACGCATCAGCTTGATGGCGTCCTCGCGGTTGAGTATGAAGGACTTGAAGGGCAGATTCTCCTTGCAGATCTTCTTCATTTCCTTCTCGATGGCCTCGAGATCCTCGGGGGACAGCTTGGTCTCGCCCAGATCCACATCGTAGTAAAAGCCGTTCTGCGTCGCCGGTCCGAAGGCAAAATCCGCCTGGGGATACAGCCGCTTGATGGCCTGGGCCATAATGTGCGCCGCGCTGTGGCGCAGTACGTGGACTTCCTCTTCCGGCGGACATTCCGCCACAGTGCCGTCCCGGTAAATGATCTTCATTTTCTTTCCTCCCAATAACAAAACCCCCGTGCCTTATCGGCACAGGGGTGCAAAATACTTTACACGGTTCCACCCTGGGATTTCACTCGCCTGCCCTGTAACGGAGGCATCCGGGCGGGCATTTCCTCCCGCCAGCTCCGGGACGGTCGGATCCGGTCTTGTCCGCTCGCTTCCGCTTTCAGCCCGTGGCGGAGGCTCTCTGTATGGGACGCTGACCGGCCGTTTCCCTTCATCGCATACGGCATGGTATCACCAAACGCCTTGATTGTCAAGGCGTTTGGCCGCAGCGCTCACCACTTCTTTTCAAACGTGGTGATCACCGCGTCGATGACCGCCGCGCGCATGCCGCCCTGTTCCAGGGCGCGTACGCCGCGGATCGTGCTTCCGCCGGGCGAGCATACCAGATCCTTGAGTTCGGCGGGGTCCATATCCGCGTCCAGCAGCATTTTCGCCGAGCCCAGCATGGTCAGCGCGGCGAGCTTTTTCGCCTCGGCGCGCGGCACGCCGCAGGCCACGGCTCCGTCGGCCAGCGCCTCGGCGAACATGGCGGCGAAAGCGGGGCCGCAGCCCGTAACGCCCGTAGCGGCCTTCATGCGGCTCTCCTCCATCTCCACGAAGGCCCCGGCGGCGGCCATGCCCCGCAGGAATTCCTCCTTTCGGGCATCCGTCACATTCCCGGCCGCGCACCACAGTATCACTCCCGCGCCGACCGCGGCGGGGATGTTGGGCATGATCCGCAGCGCCGGAAGTTCCTCGCCCAGATACGAACGCAGAGCGCTCAGCTCCACGCCGGCCGCCATGGACACGACGAGGGGCTTGCTCTCCCGCTCGTCCAGCGCAGAACGCAGCCGGGCGATCACTTCGCCGATCTCCGCGGGCTCCACGCCCAGCATGAGACAGTCCGCGCGCCGCGCGGCCTCCATGTTGTCCGTTACGGTCCCGCCGATCTCGGAGGCGAGAGCCTCCGCCTTCGCGCGCGTGCGGTTGGCCAGCAGGATCTCATCCCAGCCGCCCTTTGCCGCCGCCCTGGCCAGAGCCGAGCCCATGCTGCCTGTGCCGATGAATCCGATCGTTGACATGATGTTAACCCCTTTCCGTTACGGGAATCGTCTGTATACCAAATAAAGGATCCCCATCAGCGCCGGCTGGTGGAGCATGTAAATGAGCAGCGCGTGCCGGCCGATCCACGCCGGCGGCGCCGGCAGGCGGACCTTCTTCCACGCGCCGTCGGAGGCGCGGATACGCCCGCCCAGCGCCGCCCCCGCGAGAAACAGGAACAGCCAGGGGAACAGCGGATAGTAATCCGAGGAATAGAACTCCCTTGTACGCAGGCCGAACATCCACAGCCACGGGACCGTCACATACGTCCCGTAGCAGATCCTGTGGAGGATCAGGAACAGCGCCGTGCATCCCAAAGCCGCCGGAAGATCCGGCAGCTTTTCGAAATATTTCCCCAGGCACGCGTAGAGAAGCATGCAGCAGCCCAGCAGATGCAGCACCCCGAACCACACCGGGTCGCCGATGAGATACATGACCAGGGTGACGGCCGCGGCGCACAGAAGGGTCTGCAGGCCGCGGCGGGCGTTGGACCGGGAAAACCGGCAGGAGATGCCCGAGAGCAGCACGAACGAGCAGATGATGTAATAACGGATGCCCAGCATGGGCTGCTCGAACATGACGCGCGCGGGCAGAGTCCCGTACATCGTCAGGTCCCAGCACAGGTGCCAGAAAACCATCACGATCACCGCCGAGGCTCTCCAGGCGTCCAGCAGCTCCACCCTCCCGGGCTTCACGGAGGGATTCATTTTGACACGTTAAAGCGGAAGTTGGTCACATCGCCGTCCTGCATGACGTATTCCTTGCCCTCAAGACGGAGCAGGCCCTTGTCCCGGGCCGCCGCCATGGAGCCGCAGGCTTTCAGATCCTCGAAGGCCACGATCTCGGCGCGGATGAAGCCCCGCTCGATGTCCGTGTGGATCTTGCCCGCCGCGCGGGGCGCCTTCGTGCCGCGCACGATAGTCCAGGCGTGGACGTCGTCCTCTCCTGCGGTAAGGAACGAGATGTATCCGAGAAGGTCGTAGGACGTGCGGATCAGCCGGTCGAGCCCCCGCTCTGTGAGGCCCAGCTCCTCCATGAACATGGCCGCCTCCTCAGCGTCCATATCGGCGATGTCCTCCTCGAACTTGGCCGCCACGGGCAGCACCGCCGCGCCCTGGGCCGCCGCGACCTCGGCGAGCGCCTTGTAGCACTCGTCGTTTTGATAGTCGGCCATGCCCTGTTCGGACATGTTCGCGGCGTAGATCACGGGCTTCACCGTGAGCAAACCGCCGTCCTGAAGGATGTCCGCGTCCTCCTCAGTGAAGGGGAAGCTGCGCGCGGGCTTTCCGTCGGACAGCGCCTCCAGAAGGGCTTCGCACATCTCGGCCTCCCGTTTGCTTTTCTTATCCCCGCTCTTGGAGGCCTTGCGGGCCTTGTCCAGCCGGCGCTCCACCACCTCCATGTCCGCGAGGATCAGCTCGGTGTCCAGCTCCTCCGCGTCGCGGCGGGGATCGGCGCGGTCGAGAAACAGCTCGTCGTTTTCAAAGCAGCGCACCACGTGCACCAGCGCGTCGGTCTGGCGGATGGTCTGCAGTGTGGCGTTTCCCTTGCCGCTGCCCGGGCTGAGGCCCGGGATGTCCACAAAGTCGATGGACGCGGGGGAGTATTTTTTCGGATGGTAGTAGTCGGCCAGCCAGTCCAGGCGGCTGTCCGGCACCTTGGCCGAGCCCAGATTCGGTTTGGCCGCGGCGTTTGTATAGGCTCCGGTCTCGGCTCCCGCGCCCGTCAGCGCGTTGAAAAGGGTGCTCTTGCCCACGTTGGGCAGACCCACGATGCCCAGTTTCATATATGATCACATCTCCTTGAAATGCAAATAAAGATCCCGCCGGGATGAAACGATCATACCACAGCAGGATCCTTTTCTCAACACGCTTTTTCCCGGGAAGGGAGCTCTGCGCCGATACCGTCGATTTACCTGCCGGCGGCGTTCCCCGCTCCGGGCGTATAGTTGCAGCCGGACTTTCTCGCCTGGGACATCTGATCCTTCCGGGGTATGTGATAGGTCCTGCCGTCCTTTATGAATACCGCTCCGGTCTGCTTGAACGTAAAGGCCACGCCGCACCGGACGCACTGGCTCCGGACCTCCAGGATCCATCGGAAGTCGCAGGGCCTCGCCCGGGGACCCGATTCGCCGCCGCAGGTGACGTGCTCTATCAGCCCCGTCGCCAGGTACTGTTCCATATCGATCCCGCCGAGCATCGGTTCGGAAATGACCTCCCTGTGCCTGATGGGGAGCTCCAGCAGGATCGGCAGCCTGAAGTCGGTCCTGTCCTGGTTTTCACAGGTGCTGCAGATCGTCACGTGCTCCCATCCGTCTCCCCAGTCCGGGGGAAGGCATTTCCCGGCGCGGTCGATCCGCTTGGTGATGATGTGGAATTTCAGGTCCGTCCTCTCCCGTATCATGTCCCAGCATCCGGGGCGCCACTTGTCTGCCTCCTCAAGAAAGAAATCCGAGGTCATACAGGTATAAACGACGCCGTCGTCCGGAGTCAGCTTATAGCCTCCCTGCCTGTTTTTCCGGACAGCAAGGCCGTAATCCCCGGTCTTTGATACGACCGACGCGTCTTTGCCTATGCTCTCGTCGCGCCGGTACACATAGCAGTTGGCGCATCCCGCGCTTATTTTCCGGCAGCCGTGCCACGGATTCCAGATCGTCACAGCCCCGCCGTTCCTCCCGCTCTCCCGGTCCACTCCTTTTTCAGAATGGCGTACTGAAAGGTGTTTTCATAGACCGGCTCGCCGTTTTCGTCGTCAACGAAAGAGACGAATTCCACAAACAGGCCTTCCCGGCGCATTCCGAGTCTTTCACACAGCCGCTGACTGGGAAGGTTGTAGTCTTCCGTATAGGCATAGATCCTTCTGGCGCCCTTCCGGGTGAAGAGATAGTCGAAGAACGCGTGCGCGGCCTCATACGCGTAACCCTTTCCCCGGTATTCCCGGTTCAGCATCCAGCAGGGGCTGAATGTGTCCTTCGGCGTATTTTCGCCGGCATGAGGCTCGCCCGGTTCGGGATAGGCCTCGATCTCTCCGATCACCTTTCCCGTCTCTTTCAGCTCGACGGCGAAATGATACTCCGTCTCGCCCAGCCGACTTTTCACTGCTTCCCTCGCCTCCGAGAGCGAGTTCAGCTTCATATCGGCAAAGCAGTGGACCTCCGGCTCATGCAGGTATTCATATACGTCCTCCGCGTCTTTTTCCGTGAACGGTCGAAGGATCAGTCTTTCGGTTTCTATCATCTTTTTTCCTCCTCATTGCGTCCGCAGCAGAGTGAACCGGTTTTTGCTGCTTGTAAGGACCCCTTCCCTGCGCAGCTTGCCGATCTCGGCGGACAGGCCGCTGCGGTCGACCTCCAGGAAATCCGCGAGCCCCTGCCGGTCAAAGGGGATCGTAAAGGACGGGTTTCCGGCCTGTTTTGCCTGCATTTCCAGATAGGCCAGCAGTTTTTCTCTTGTGGTGCGCCGGGAAGTGATCTGCAGTTTTCTGTTCATCGTCAGGTTCTTTGAGGCCATGACGCGTAGCAGGTTGAGTATCAGCCTGCTGTGGAATTCACACGCGTTGGAGCAGGTATGGACCAGCCGTTCGGCGTTCAGCATAAGGACCTCTGTCTCCCCCGCCGCCGTCACGTCCACGGCCATCTGCCCGGCGCCGGAAAAAGCGAAGGCCTCGGCAAACATCTCTCCCGGCCCCGCCTCGGCAAGGACGCTGCGGATCCCGTTGAAATCCGTCCGGCTTATCCGGACTCCGCCGGAGAGGACGATCCCCAGAGCGTCGGCCTTGTCCCCTTCCCGCAGGACCGCCTCGCCGTCGCCGTACCGGCCGGTCCGGCCGTCCAGACATTTCAGCATGCCCTCGATTTCCCGCTCTTCGATATTCCGGAACAAAGCGCTCCGCGCCAGGACCGGAAGCAGCTCTTTTTTCATAAAAGCCCCTCTTTTGTTGAAAATTCAACATACTTTCCGTCCTCATTATAGTAACCTGTGACCGTAAACGCAAGAGGATATCGAATGCTCTGAAGGAGGGTTTTTCATGATACGCAAGATCATCCATATCGACCGGGATAAATGCACCGGATGCGGCGCGTGCGCCGAGGCCTGCCATGAAGGGGCCATCGCCATGGTGGACGGGAAAGCCGAGCTGATGCGGGAGGATTTCTGCGACGGCTTCGGCGACTGCCTGCCCGCCTGTCCCGCCGACGCGATCCATATAGAGGAACGGGAGGCTCCCGCCTATGACGAATCTGCCGTGAAGGCGGCCCGGGCCGCGGAAAAGCCTCATGTCTGCCCCGGCAGCGCCGCCAAAGCCCTGCGACGGGAAGGGGCCGCGACGGCCTCCGCACCCGCGGCAAGGAGCCGTCTCAGCCAGTGGCCCGTGCAGATCAAGCTCGCCCCCGTCACCGCGCCGTTTTACCGGGGAGCGAACCTTTTGATCGCGGCAGACTGCACGGCATACGCCTACGCCGCTTTTCACGAGGACTTTATCCGCAATCGGATCACCCTGGTGGGCTGCCCCAAGCTGGACGGCGTGGATTACTCGAAAAAGCTGGGCGAGATCATTGCCGGCAACGACATCAAGAGCGTTCTGATCGTGCGCATGGAGGTGCCCTGCTGCGGAGGGCTGGAATTCGCCGCAAAGAAAGCCCTGCAGGAGAGCGGAAAGTTCCTCCCCTGGCGGGTGGTCACCGTGTCCACCGACGGAAGCATACTTGACGAGTAAAAGGAGGATCGGAACATGGCTGTTATCATGGGAGGCTGTCAGGGACGCCCCAAAACTCCGACCATCACCGAAAAGATCTGTCCCAACTGCGGGAGCGTGATCGAGCTGTTCTCCATCGACACGGAAGTCGCCTGCGACAAATGCGGTTTCGTGGCGTACAACGACGAGCTCAGCTGCGTGCAGTGGTGCGAGCACGCCAAAGCCTGCGTGGGCGAGGCGATGTACGAGCATCTGATGAAGATCGCCGCGGCGCAGAAGCGGCGGCGGGCCGGCTGAAGAAAACACGGTCTCATATACCACGGAAGATTCGTTCACAGGTCCCGGCCCCGAAGCAAAACCGGCGGCGCGCTCTTGAATCCCGATCAACCCCGCGGTATAATAGGTTAAAGCTTTTTCGGGGGTACTGACGATGATCTCAACACGCGGAAGATACGCTCTGCGTATTCTCATAGACCTGGCCGAGAACCAAAAGGACGGCTATATCACTCTCAGGGAGGCCGCCGAGCGCCAGGAGATATCGGAGAGATATCTGGAGAGCATCGTAAAGGATCTGGTCAGGGAGAAATACATAGAGGGTCTCCGCGGCAAGGGCGGCGGCTACCGTCTGGCAAAGAGCCCGGACAGGATCAACGTATATGATATCCTTCGGCTGATGGAAGGGACGCTTGCGCCGGTGGCATGTCTCGAGGAGGGCAGCAGGCCCTGCTCCCGCGCGGGCATCTGCCGGACTCTCCCCCTTTGGGAGGGCCTGGAAAAAGTCACAAGAGAGTACCTGAGCGGTTTTACCGTGCAGGATCTTATGCGGAAGGACCCCGACGGATTTGATTTTGTCATATGAACGGGAATTTAAAAAAGCTTCCGGTAACGGATTCGTTCCCGGAAGCTTTTTTAAGTCGGTGTCAATCCTCAAACAGCGGCGTGGAGAGATACCGGTCGCCCGTATCGGCCAGAAGCGCCACAATGGTTTTCCCCTTGTTTTCCGGTCTTTTGGCAAGCTCTGTCGCCGCCCATACCGCCGCTCCGGAGGAGATGCCCACCAGTACGCCTTCGGACCGGCCCACCAGCTTCCCGGCGGCAAAGGCGTCCTCGTTTTCCACGGCGATGATCTCGTCGTACACGGCGGTGTTGAGCACGTCCGGGACAAAGCCCGCGCCGATGCCCTGGATCTTATGGGAGCCGCCCGTTCCTTTGCTGAGGACCGGCGAGCCGGCCGGCTCCACCGCCACCACCCTTACGGCGGGATTCTGTTCCTTCAGGTATTCTCCCACGCCTGTGATGGTGCCGCCGGTACCCACGCCGGCGACGAAGATATCCACCTTTCCGCCGGTGTCCTCCCAGATCTCCGGGCCGGTGGTCGCTTTATGTACGGCGGGATTCGCGGGGTTCACGAACTGGCCGGGGATAAAGGCGTTGGGGATCTCTTTGGCCAGCTCGTCGGCCTTGGCGATGGCGCCCTTCATGCCCTTGGCCCCCTCGGTGAGCACCAGCTCGGCGCCGTAGGCCTTCATCAGCGCTCGCCGCT
>JAEEGF010252250.1_pt1 | contig 10838 bp, 15 predicted proteins | sample 9134171 | NCBI WGS metagenome assembly JAEEGF01 (sample SAMN16246542, study PRJNA631951) | gut metagenome | biome: gut microbiome; feature: rumen; material: AP-attached | host: Bos | place: Iran: Karaj | collected 2018-10 | reverse complement strand
GTACAGGCTTAGCATATGACACACTACCATCAGCAGCAAACGTAGCCTTGGCATAATGGCAGTTCTTAAGACCGAACTTTACCTTGTTTGCGTTTGTCATGTTAACCTCCTTCACACGGTCATCTCGTACCGTACTTCATATAGTTTTTCTGTATCTATCCAGACCTCAGACCGTTCCGGAATGAGTTCATGCTCTGCAAGAACACTCTCAATCCTCTCTTCCAGTTGGGGATCTTTTGCATCTGTATAAAGTTCTATGACAAGTTCATCAAACTTTGCATAGACCATGTCATCAGCATGGAAATTCTCACTCTGTGGAAGAATGAACACCAGAAAAGGTGGGTCCGGAGACTCGCCCTCTTCAAAATGGTCATAGGCAAAAGGAATATTTAATTCCTCGAGCATTTCTATGATGTCTTCGTATTTCATCTCAGTTTCCTCGCTACTTCATTTATCAGCTGGTCTTCTCCGACCTTTTCAGCAGGGGCTATATGAGGAATGGCAGCAACCCTGCCCCCGCCTCTCTTGGCATGGCCGTTTTCAAGAAGATGAGTCAGCCTGTATCTTTTCTTGGAATGGACTACTACCTGGATAGAATCAGATGTCTCTTTCGTTTTCTTTACAGCCCATGATTTTCTGTACTTCCCTGTCCTTTTAGGAGCAGTTCTTTCTATCTCATCCTTAGTTGTATCACCTGCATGCTTTACTGCAGCCTTAAGGTCTTCTGTTGCAAGGGAAGCATATTCTTTAAGGCCTTTCATTACTTCATCAGCCAGATCATCAATCCTTACTGTTCTTCCCATCATTTCTCCTTTCAAGACTGCATGTAAACTTAAGGGAATTATTCTTAAATCCCATAGGGTTCACATAGTTTATGTTATAGACCTTGCCCTTACAGATTATGCGATACTTTGTAGGCTCTATATCCTCAAGTACCTTACACCAGCGTACTGTAAAGTTGAGCGTTTCTTCCGGATTTATGACCGTCCCTCCACTCTCTTTTCCGGAGAATGGACCTGCGGTAGCCCAACAGGTAAAATAATCCGACCATGTGCTTTTATGGTTTGCATACTTGTCTGACCTTACTTCATTTTTCTGGAATGTAATCCGTATGCTCATAGCTGCAATATCCATCAGAAACCTGCCTTTCTCACTCCCATAAGGAGATTACGCAGACCTACCATGAGGTCATGATGATCAGCTTCTTCCCTGTGCTCGTAAAGATACGCCACCGTGTAAAGGACTGCTACCCTTATGGTCTCATTCTCCATCTCCGGTACAGCCTCCTTATCAATCCTTGAAACAGATGCCACTATCTCAACAGCACTGTCTATCAGTCCGCGGATGAGTTCATCTTCTTCGTCATAGTCGACTCTTAAATACTTTTTGGTCTCTTCTACAGAAATGTTCATGTTCACCTCAATAAAGGGAGCCCATAAAGGACTCCCTCATCAAATCATCAGCCGCTTGTTGGTGCTTTCCATCCTTTGAGATGTGTAACCTGCACAGCTTCAGGAAGGATGAGCTTACCATCAACTCTTTCCTTTGCCACATAACCGATCATGCCATTTCCTGCAAAGAGTTCTCTGAGTGTTGCGAGAGAACGTGCTCCACGGTCACCGATGTTGTAGTAGCTGTAATCACCGAATGAGATAGCATTATCAGGAGCATAAGCAGATGTATAAAGCTTATAGCCAAACAATGTTGCAGGCTCACCCTCTTTTCCACCAGGCTGCCAGATATATGTTCCATTGTTGTCCTTAAGCTTACGGAGCTGTGCAACATTGACATCATTCATGATGAATGATGCATGGCTTCTGTAAGGTCTCTTAAGTCCATACACAAGGTCGATGATATCATCTGCCTTGATATCTGCAGTAAGGGTATTGAGGACATGTCCGCCAGACTTTGCATCAAAGATACCTGTAGGCTTACCCTTTCCATCACCTGTAAGAAATGCTTCCTCTTCTGCATTACCGATAGCCTTACCGAACTGTGTGATGATGTAGTTCTCAAGGTTGAATGCGTTATCATAGAGAAGTTCCTCTGTGACCTTGATAGCTACATGGAGCTTGAATGAATCAAGGAAGATCTGGTCAAATGTTGCATCTCCGAATGAAAGAGCCTTACCTTCCTCAATCCATGTAGCAGCAGGCTTGGTAGCTGCGATATTTATCTTGTGCTGACCGGATGTTGAGATAGTTGTAGCAAGCTTTCTCATGATGTTCTCTTCATCAAGTACATCTATGATACGACTGTCCATTTCATCCGGTACGAGATACCCGCCGTCAGCATCCACACCTTCCTGAAGTACGTTGGAAATCTGTCTGAAGTCACTTCTGAGTGCTGTCAGCATAGCCTCTTTATACTCGTTGGATGCACGTCCGGTCTTGACCTCGTCCTTGCCTGCCATAGGCTTTTCCGTGATAGGAGTATTTACAGGCTGTGAAAGCTCTGCCTCTCTCTTTTCTGCCCTTTCTGCTCTCTTGATGGAATCTGTGAGCGCATCAAACTCAGCCTCCATCTTTGCATAGGTAGCAGCATCATCTGCGTTAAGGACACCATTCTTGTCCTCATGTGTATCAAGGAACTGTCTCATTGTTCCGAGCATGTCTGCTCTGTTCTTGATCATCTCGTTAAGCTTCATTTTCATTTCCTCCGTTAGATAAGTTTTTCAATAGCATCAAGGCGGTCCCTAAGGTTCTTTACAGTCACGCCTGTTTCCTGCGGAATCTCTATGAGTGCCGCTTCAGTAAATGGTTTCTTTGGCTCTCCGTACCTGGCGGTGAGCTTATTTACGAGTGCGTTATTTACCGCACTACGTGAAAAGAGCACTGAGTTTCTTTCCCCGGTGCTCTCATCAGCGTTTTCACTATTCTTTTCTATTACCCCGTCTGCAAAGCCAAGCTCTACAGCTTTGGTGGCATCCATCCATGTCTCAGCATCCATCAGATGTGATAGCTTTGCCCTTGACTGGCCTGTCTTTATCACATAAGCATTTATGATGCTCTCCTTGACCTCTTCAAGCATATCTATGGCCTTCTGCATCTCTGCATGGTCACCGAATGCTATGGTCGCAGGATTGTGTATCATCATCATGGAAACGGGACTCATAAGTACCTCATCTCCTGCCATGGCGATAACAGACGCTGCAGATGCTGCAAGTCCGTCAATCTTTACAGTTATCTTTCCCGGATATTCGGAAAGCATGTTGTAGATCTGTGCAGCTGCCACGCAGTCACCACCGGGTGAATTTATCCAGAGTGTTACATCACCCTCACCACTCATAAGCTCATCCTTGAAGAGCTTCGGAGTGACATCATCATCGAACCAGCTTTCTTCAGCGATTGCCCCATCAATATTAAGGACTCGCCCTGCCGGAACGTCTTCCTGGTTTTCTTTCTGTTCCTGATTTATCCAGTTCCAGAACTTCCTGTTCTTCATCGGAATCCTCCTTCTTTTCTTTATTAGCAAATAGACCTGCATCCTCGAGCTTTGTCATGTTTCCATTGATGAGGTAAAGATCCCCACCCTTTTCTTCCGGAATCCGGTCTAGATCCTCAAGTTCCCTTATGTCATTAGCGCTCATCCAGCCATTCTGCCTTGCTACAGCATATCCGTTCATCCTTGACTGATAGTCTCCCCTTAAAAGTCCATCCACATTGAACTTAAAAAAATAGACCTTCTTCTCTTCCTGAGAAAAAAGCCTTCTGCTCATGGCCTGCTCAAGTCTTGTGAGCCATGGTCTCAAAGTGTACTGGACATATTCAAGAGACTGCTGTTCTATGTTGGAAAAGCTGGACTTATCTAGATCCGCAACCATGTGTGGTGGCACACGGAAAATACGGCAGATTTCCGTCACTTGAAACTTTCTGGTATCAAGGAACTGTGCTTCTGCCGGATTTATGCTGATTGGCGTATATTTCATGCCTTCTTCAAGCACCGCAACTTTGTTTGAATTAGAACTTCCTCCAAATGTCTGCGTCCAGCTCTCCCTTACTTTTGACGGATCCTTTAATGTTCCCGGATGCTCCAACACTCCGGAAGGTGCTGCCCCATTGGCATAGAACTTACTGCCATACTCTTCAGCTGCAATCCCTAAACCGATGGCATTACGAGCCATCGCAATAGGGCTGTAGCCTACGAGTCCGTCAAAGGACAGCCCCGGTACATGAAAAACATCTTCAGCCTTGAGCACTACTGTTGAATCCTTCTTCCTTATCGGATCATCATCTGTAAGCTGATACTCATATACAATCCGTCCTTTTGAATCCCTGTCTACAGTCATGCGGTCTGGCATGAGCGGATAAAGTGAAACCACTTCTCCCTTACCATTCCTTATAATCTGGGCATAAAAATTCCCCCACAGCAAAAGATGCGTGAGGGCTGCTTCAAAGAACGAGTATGCAGTCATTTCCGGATTAGGCTCATCATGCATCAGATGATACAGAGGATGTTCTATTGCTTTTTCCTTTCCTCCACCATCCGTATATCTGTACAGATGAAGCGGAAGGCTGGCAACAGATTCTGAAATAACCCTTACACACGCATACACAGCAGAAGTCTGCATGGCGGTTCTTTCGTTTACCCTTTTCCCGGCTGCTGATGGTCCCATCAGAAAGTTATAAGCACTTCCTGCCGTCCTGTTTGTTGGTGCTCTTGATTTGAATAATCCATTTATAAATCCCATTCGTCCTCCTACGCTGCGAACCATTGATACGGCTTACCCGCCACAACAAACATTGTTGTTCCGGTCAATCCGTGGATATATATGTTTTCCTCATCTGCATCAATGAATGGCATATCAGCATTTGAATCATATGTCAGATTGGCTGTTCCTCCGTTTATATTTGTGAATCTGCACCCGTTTTGGCACTTTGCGATATATGTACCTTCGAAATGCTTTGGTATAATTCCATGGACAAAATAATATGCACTCATCTTTGGTATATACACCTTAGATGGATCACCACCTTCTAAATTTTTGTTGTAACCGAAATATACATATAGCGGTGTCCGTCCCAGTTTATGTGGGATAGCCAGATACTGACTGGCATAAACAGATGCTGTTCTAGACAGTGATACATCTTTCTTGCCATAGTAAACACCACTGTCAAAAGGGACAAATGATTCTCCTCCGGAAGTTCCTTCTTGAGGAATGCTCAGAATCCTTGATGGAAAATCCAAAGCAGGAATCTTATCTGTTGTTCCTGTCTTTTCCCTTATGGCATCTGCTACAGATTTCAGATAATCAGTAAGAGCCATTCAGCACTCCTCCAATCTGTTCATCAATATAGTCCTTTATGTAAGCCACATCTTCTTCGGTCATGTAGTCCACGCCCTTCTGAGGTGTGTAACCGTCTTTCCCTGCAGGTCCCTGTATTCCCTGTTTTCCTTGCGGACCCGTATCTCCTTTTGGTCCTTGGATACCAGGTTCTCCTTGAGGCCCCTGTTCTCCTTTTTCTCCAGGATCACCCTTATCGCCTTGTGGACCTTGTGGGCCTATATCTCCTTGCGGTCCTGCAGCACCTGTATTTCCCTTGGATCCTTTAGCTCCCTGCTTACCCTGCGGACCAGTATCACCTTTTTCTCCTTGAGGGCCTTGAGGACCTATATCTCCCTTTTCGCCCTGTGGACCCTGTTCGCCTTGGTCTCCCTTATCACCTTTAGGTCCTTGTATCCCCGGTTCTCCTTGGTCTCCCTTATCACCTTGCGGACCTTGTTCTCCGGTATCACCTTTTTCACCTTTATCACCCTTAGGGCCTTGATAGCCACGTGGTCCCTGCTCTCCGGTATCACCTTTTTCACCTTTAGGACCTTGAGGTCCGGTCTCACCCTGATCTCCTTTACTTCCTTTAAGGCCTTGTTCTCCCTGAGGACCAGTATCACCTTTCTTTCCCTGAGGACCTCTTTCGCCTTGCGGACCTTGGCTTCCGGTATCACCTTTTTCTCCTTTGAACTCATCACGATGTTCACTGACATATGTATCTATCAGTTCCTGCACCCTGCTTTCATCAAATCCATCAATAGGATGTTCTTCAAGGTATTCCTCAACAACCCTCGTGATGACTGCCTCGTCTATCTTGTCAGTCTGTATTGCCTCAAGCTTCTTGATTATCTGGGAATATACAGTCTGTGTCGGAGCAGACGGTGTCCATCCTTCTTCATAACCAGAAGCAGCTATTTCTACCAAAGCACTGTCTGAAGTAATGAAATCCCCGCCAAATACAGATACATAAAGGTAACCTTCCGTGATGACTTCCCAAGGAACTTCACAGATATTAGTCTCTTCATCAATAAGCTGTGTGATGACAGTTGCCTTATTTCTGAATACTACAGTCTTTATCCCTGTCCATTCATCAGAAAATATAAAATGAGCAAACAGATAGTTCTTACTTCCTGCTACTACCTTCTGCTCATCAATCCTCATGATATGCTGTTGTTTGATAAGGAATTCTATCTGCACTACATATCCTCCATCTGGTTCAGTGCTTCCCTTATAACAAGGAAACCTATTATAGAAAGAATGATCATAACTGCCACCTTTCGTTCAAAAAACTATAAGCCCTCTGCTGTCATAGACACTCTCTGAATCAGCATTTCCGTTACGGATAGCTCTGTCCAATGCCATGATGCAGGCAATTGCACCATCAATCTTCTCTGTACTCTTAGCCTTATCAGCTTTGATGTTACCTGCCGGATCCTGTCTGATGAAGATGTTATCCATGTTCCACCTGAGGACCGGATGTCCACCGTGGGCAATCCGCTGTTCAAGTGTAAGCTTCATCAGTTCTTTGGTAGGTGGGCTCATCGAGGCAAAACCCTGCCCCATGGCAACTACCGTAAATCCCATTTCATCAAGATCTTGGGATATCTGAACTGCTCCCCATCTGTCAAAAGCTATCTCTTTTATGTTGAACCGCTCACCGAGTTTTTCTATGAACTTCTCGATAAAGCCGTAATGGACTACGTTACCTTCCGTGGTCTGTATGAATCCCTGTCTTTCCCACAAATCATAATTTACATGGTCCCTTTTTACCCTTAGGTCCAAGGTCTCTTCCGGAAGCCAGAAATAAGGAAGAACATAATACTTGTCATTCTCATCTTCCGGTGGAAATACCAGGCAGAATGAAGTGAGGTCGGTCGTGGAACTCAAGTCCAGTCCTCCGTAGCAGACACGACCTTCAAGGTCTTCCTCATTGACCGGAAATGCACATGCATCCCATTTATCCATGGGCATCCATCTGATTGCCTGCTTTACCCACTGATTTAATCTGAGCTGACGGAAGGTATTTTCTTCAGCAGGATTCTGCTTTGCTGATTCACACGCAGCTACTACCTTTTCCATCTGTATCGTCTCCCCGAGTGACGGGTTAGCTTTCTTCCACACCTCGGGATCAGTCCAGTCCTCATCTTCTTTCGCTCCATATATGACTGGATAGAATGTAGGGTCTGTCTTTCTGCCCTCGATGATATCCAGCGCTTTCTGATGAAGCTCATAGCAGATGCTGTTCGTGTCATTACCTGCTGTAGTAATAAGAAAGTACAGAGGCTGCTCTCTAGCATCTCCGGATCCTTTGGTAAGGACATCATAAAGATTTCTGTTAGGCTGTGCATGCACCTCGTCAAGTACAAGACCGCTGACATTAAGTCCATGCTTTGTGCCTACTTCAGCCGATAAGACCTGGTAAAAGCCGTTGTTATAAATATTGTCTATCCTCTTGGTAGCACTCTTTATCTTGCTCCTTTTCTCCAATGCCGGAGTCAGTTCACACATGACCCTTCCGACATCAAAAACGATACTTGCCTGCTGTCTGTCAGCAGCAGCTCCATAAACTTCCGGAGAAGCTTCACCATCACCGAACAGCAAAAAAAGTGCGACAGCTGCAGCAAGCTCTGACTTCCCGTTCTTTTTAGGAATTTCGATATATGCTGTCGTGAACTGTCTTTTGCCATTTGCCTTAAGGATTCCGAACACGTTCCTTATGATCTCTTCCTGCCATGGAAGGAGCATGAATGGTTTTCCTGCCCATTTGCCTTTTGTATGGCAGAGACACTGTATGAAATTTACTACGTAATCAGCCTGTTCTTCATCATAATGTGACCCTTCAGCCATGAATCTCGTAGGCTTGAACTTCTGCTTCTTAGCCATATTATTTCCTTGCACAAAAATAGGACCATACGGTCCCTATATACGACCAAAAGGCCTGTCGGCCTTAAGGTTTGTTTTCTTCAGTTGTACTGCTCCAGAATGATGCTGTAAGCTATCATGGTTGCTGCATCGTTCTCATTCGGCTCGATATCCCATCCTCTTTCGTAGGAAAGTGTGGTGACTCCGTTAACCTTTATCATCAGCTTGGATATCCTTCCACCGTTGATTCCGAACTGGCTGCCCTCGTCATAAACTTTCGCCCAATAGTGTGCAACCTTGCCTTCGTGCTTTCCTTTCGGAAATCCTATCGTTCCTTCTTTCCAGAGCCTTTTGTATTCATCCTGTTCTTTCTTTGTCATGCTGCTGTCCTCCTTAAGATTCCTTTACCGCTACAAATCCGAACTGATCAAAAAAGCCGTTGTTAGGAATCTGGTAAATGCTGTATCCATCAACCTTACCAATGTAGCGTTCATCGCCTTCAAGGCTTTCTATTATCGCTGCATGACATCTTGTATTATTGTAGGAAAAAATGATCTCGTTTCTCATGTCGTTCCCTCCTTCGGTATGTACATGTTCCCGTAGAAGTCACATAATAGCAAGTCATTTATTATCTTTTTCATCGCCATATAGGATGAATCTGCCATATTCTTTCGAATGTTCATCAAGGAACTCCACCAGTTCCGGCATATCCAGTTCTACGGCAATCTCACGGACTCTCTTTAAGTCGAACATATTTGTAAGTCCTGTGCTCCTTATGTAAAGGATCTGATCCTTGACCTTAGTATTCATCCGTAGCCACCTCCATCCCCAGCTTAAGTTCTGTGACTATCTTCACGTATCTATCCTGCTCACTTCCATCAGACATCATGATGCCTTCCTCAAAATGCGCTATGGCATCTTTCCGGCTGTCCCAAACATCTTCCTTTCCATAGCAGATTGTTGTGACGCTGTCCAGTTTTCTGCAGGAATCCTCTCCATAGACAATCCCGAGATGTGAACCGTTATCCCATTTCACATGGATCGTAGCAGTGTCATCAACAACCTCGACAGTGCCTTTAGTTCCTTCCGGAATCTTGGTATATGGATCATCCATATGGATAAGCTCTACCCTGCATCCCACAGGGTATTGCTTCTTTATCCTTTCAACAATTTCTCTCTTAGGGAAGTTCATTCCTCATCGCCTCCCTTCTTTCCGCTCTTGAATGCAGATGATCCTTCAAGGTTTGCTAAAAGGATCTTTCTGTCATCCTTATACTCCTTGCCAATGAATCCAAGCCGGAGCAGGAAGCAGCGGAATGCGTATTTTTCATTTTCAGCTTCCTTCTCGGTAGCTGTTATCCTCTTCTGCTTGATGCTCATCTCGCAGAGAGCTGAAATGAAGTTGGTGTAGGCTTTCGCCTTGGATGGGTCGATGCCATGGAACCAAGGGAACTTTACCGTTTCCGAATCTGCTTCGATTCTGCAGTCCTCAATTCCCAACGCTTTCTGTATGAGCTTTCCCTTTGCATCGATGATCTTGCCAAGGTTCTCGACCGATACCTTTTCAAGCGGTATCTCAACCGTAAGGTCAACGGGTTCTGTTTCCTCTGCAGGTTCTTCCGGTCTGTACCCTTCCGGAGTAATGCCTGTCGCTTCAATGCATGCAGCTATTACCCTGCTTTCATCAGCATCTAGGGAATCTTCACACTTAAGTGTTCCGTCTTTTTCAATCCTGTAACCGCCAATCTCATATGCGCAGGAAGGAACGCCCAGGTACTTGGCCTTTTCTCCGGTAATCTCCTCGATTGCCTTTACCATCAGTTTTCTTGTTTCCTTGCTAAATGTAAGTTCCATGCCCTTACCTCCTTTGTTTTTTCTAGTACATATATCACTCTGAAAGCCAGTAATATCAAGGCTTTGTGTGAAATATATACTCACAAAAGATCGGGCTGAAACTGTGAATAATAAACAATTCCTGATAACACGAAAAACACATTCGGAAGAGCTACACCATTGCCCCACATCTTATATGCTGCAGAATCTGAACAAGGGTCTTTAAGCCATCTGATTACCTGGTTCTTTGTCTTAGGCTTTGTACCCATGACCTTTGCATAAGTTTCAAAGACTTCCATCCATCTTACTGTCTCTTCATCTGAAGGATCCTCAGAAGCAAGTTCGTCACACCACCAGTCCGGAAATCCCTGCAATCTCGCACACTCGATGGGAGTGAGCCTTCGTACTATATAATATGGTTCTTCCATGACAGCCGGAGGATCCTTATAGTCTGTTGCTACAAGAGCACCGACTGCATCATCATCCGAAAAGTTCATGAAGTATGAAGCCTTGTTCCCATGATATGGATTTGAAGGCTGAGCCACGAAGTTAGCTTCCGGATTTCCAAGCTGCTGACTTGATGGTCCCTTAGGTCCTTCTGCTGCAGAAAGCGTAGCCGACTTATCAGCAAAAGCTACCGCATGGTGTTCGATGGTATTAAGCGTGTACATCACATCGCTTTCCTTGAATCCATCACCATTGTGGCTTGGCCTGCATCCGTTTCCTTCTATAGCTATGACAGCTATACCGCCCTGATTACAGGATGGATTACCGCCATTGGCATCAAGACATCTTGAAGTGTCTGCCTCATAGAATCCGCTCTTTGGATTATCACTGAGCATCGCATTGCTCCCTTTGGAGCAGATACCGAATG
>JAEEGF011754260.1_pt1 | contig 10839 bp, 3 predicted proteins | sample 9134171 | NCBI WGS metagenome assembly JAEEGF01 (sample SAMN16246542, study PRJNA631951) | gut metagenome | biome: gut microbiome; feature: rumen; material: AP-attached | host: Bos | place: Iran: Karaj | collected 2018-10 | reverse complement strand
AGCATCTTTGCGGGTGTTTTGTGGATGTAGGTGCCTCGCCGTCAGTTCTCGTCAACAGAGCTCGTAATATCTTAAAAGCCTGTCGTGTCGACATGTCAATTGTAAAAGTAATTTACGTGCCAGTAAAGAAGAATGAAGGGTCAAGAGCTATTGCTTCGCCAGCTCTGCGACAAGGTGAAGAGCTTGAAATAACTAGACAATTGATACAAGACATTAGGACCAACTATCCGAATGGTTTTGATTTCAAGGAGACCTCGCGGCGATTGGTTGGGGAACGTGTTGGAAAGAGTTTTGGGGATGCAGAGGCGGATCGCCTGAAGGGACAGATGTTCCAGTGTGCAGACGGGCTGTGGCTGTTCTCTGATATGGTGATCAGTGACGATGCATTGCGGAGGATTAAAGAGAGAGCAAGGGGATTCCTGTCTGAGGACGGCTACTTTTCGATGGATGCGCTGCACGCGGAGTTCGAGGCCGAAATGCGGAACATCGACGACGGGCGTGATTTTGATGCGTTCTTTGCGAAGTTCGTCGCGGGAGATGTGCGTTGTGTTGTTCGCGGACATGGTGAGTGGAGAGTCTGCTTTGCCGCGAGCATGTCTGAAGCTTCAGGCTGGGAGACAATAGTCAGGCGAATTCGTGAGGTGTTGAAGGATTGCGGCGACGCCGTCTCGGTCGAGGACATCATTGTTCAGATGCCGTCTCTTGTTCGCGGCGTGGTCGTGCGCCTTGCCAGGGAACAGATGGAAGATGCAGTGGTGTTTGATGCGGGAGGCGTTGAATACATCAAACTGCTCGAGTCGTACTATCTTCCTGACGACTTCTCGGAAGTAGTTTCTGGATTCGTCGAAACGACAGAGGCTTCGCAGAATGTCGTGTCCGTCGTGCTTCTTGAAGCAGAGCTTGACGGTCGTTACGGCGACGGCTTCCGCGTCAACTACGGCCTTGAGGATGATTCCGTCTTCAAGCAGGTCGTTGCCAAGTCATTTACTGGTAAAGATCATGGCTGGAATAGGGACATGTTCACGCTGAATGGAAGACGTGGTGAGTCGAATGTTGCCGAGGTTTTCATGAAAGGACATCGTGACAAATTTCATGAAGAAGATTTCTTCAGGTATGCTTTGGAATCCCGTGGAATGAAGAATCGCGGCATGCTGATATTGACGTTTTTGCGTAAGCATTGCATTCGCTTGTCGAGGGACTGGTGGATATCTACGGATAGTTTTGAGGCGAGGTTTGGAATGGGGGATGCTCAATATCATCAAGTCGGAATAGTCTTGAATGAGGTCGTAGGAAACAACCGATTCGTGCCGATTAGTTCGCTCGGAGAGGATGTGTATGATAGATTTCCACGCCTGGAATGTGAAGGAAAGGAATACCCTTGGAATCCGTATCTGCTTACAAGTGTAGCTGTGCATAAGGTTCGCAACGCCAAGGTTGTTAACGATGAACCAAGCCCATATACAGTTACAGCAATGATACTACCGCATACGGCCGAGATAATTGGTGATGTTGTCGAGTATGTTCTCGGTACATTTCCTAAGGGATATTTTAACGATGTTGACTCAGCTTTTCGATATTTGAAGATGAACAATGTTCGCTTGACGAAGACGGAAAAGCTTGTCGCCAAGATCAAAGTTATATTGGGGATTCAGTAATGTACGATTTCGAGTGGCATCTGAAAAGCAGGGCATATAAGCTTCTCACGAAAACCGGGAAGTTCGTAGCAAGTGAGATTCGCCCTGTATATGCGCAGGAGCTAATGCTTATAGGCGCAGACTCAGCTTTTGTTTTTGATCATGAGGAGACCCGCCCTTTGTTGTGGGGCAAGCACAATTCTTACTTCTACAAGGGAAAGGAGATTGCAAAAATTTCGCGTGGAGATGATGGCTCCTTCAATGTGGGGCTTGTCGATGCAAAGAATCGGATCAAACTTGACGCTGTGGACGTCGATTTGTGGCTCTCGATTAATGCCAAGATTATGGATGCGTTGGTTGCGGACACGCTGAAGCGCATTAAGGAAATGTATGATGAATTCAAGGACAAGACTGATGTTTGCTATATTGGCTTCAGCGGAGGCAAGGATTCCATGGTTCTGCTCGACCTGTGCCATCGGGTGCTGCCGTTAAGTGTCCCGGTTGTGTATAGCGATACGGATATGGAACTTCCTGACTCCTATAAGTTGTGGAACGAGGTAAGACATAGATATCGCGGGCGGCCGTTCAAAATGGTGAAAGCAACTTCTCCTGCATTGGACAATTGGAAGATGTTTGGTCCGCCGTCTCAGAATTTGCGGTGGTGCTGCTCTGTACACAAGAGCACCCCGGCCATTGTTTACTTGCGAGATCTTGCGAAGACGCCTTCTGCCAGAACCTTGGCGTTTGTGGGAGTGCGATCAGACGAGAGTCTTCGAAGGTCGACATACGACGACATTGGCGACGGATTGAAGAATCAGAGCCAAGTAAACGCTATGCCAATCCTCAACTGGGGTGCCCAAGAGTTGTTCTTGTACACATACTCGCAGCTTTTGCTCGTAAACGATGCCTACCGCAAGGGATTGCCTCGAGTGGGATGCCTTCTCTGTCCGATGTCGACTGATAGACAGATCGATTTGATTCGGCGAATATATCCAGCCGCGACCGCTCAGTTTGCAGACATTATTCGTGATACCATAGAGAGAGAGTTTTCTTCCGAACAAGACCTCGACAACTTCATTTTTAGAGATAAAGGGTGGTGCGCGCGTCAAAGCGGTGTATCACTGAGAGAGGTTATACAGCCGCCTACTATGGAACGAAAAGGTAAATGCTATTCATTTTCGTTTGATTCAGTTTCAGAGACAGATTTGTTGGAATGGTTGAAAACACTTGGATCCGTAGTGAGTCCAATTGGCGAAGAATGCGGTGCCATTACAACTTCGAAGGAACGCCTTGAGTTTGTTTTCAGAAAAGCGGGCGACGGAATAATTGGTGTTGATTTTCACTCGGATACAGGCAGGGTAGAGAGGGCTACATTGAAGTATCTGAGGACCTCGATTTGCAAAGCATTAGGATGCGTTGGCTGCCGAGCGTGCGAAAGTGAATGCCCGACAGGAGCGCTCTCGTTTGCGCACGGCATAAAAGTCGATACATCTAAGTGCATTCACTGTATGCGCTGTCATGCAACAGATGACGGCTGTATGCGATATTATTCTTTAAGGTACGCAGGAGGAACAACAATGAACATTTCTGGAATCAATAAATACATGACTTTCGGATTAAAGAAGGACTGGGTCTCCACGCTTATACAAATGAGGGAGGACTTCCGCTCCACAACTGAGCTTGGCAATAGGATGATCCCGTCTGCTATAACTTGGTTCCGCGAAGCATCTCTTATTTTGGAGGCCACAGCGGTGACGCCAACAAAACTATTGGAAGTAGCGGCAAATAATGGCGTTGAGGACGATAATGAATGCTTTTGGTCTATGGTCTGGATGTCATTGACAAACAAATCTCCATTGATTCGATGGTTTGTTTGTTCGACTGAGTTCGGTGCTCGGTACACGACAGAAGAACTCAACGAAAAACTTCATCAGTCTGTTGCTTCTGAATCTGTGCGCAAGGGGGCATTACAGTCCTTATTCGCAACCTTGAAGAATTCGCCACTCGGGAACGGAGCGACGCCAGTTGCAAATGTAGAAACAAAGGGGGTTCGTGTGCTTGCTATAACGCGCACTGCAAGAAGTGTTGATCCGTTTGCGTTGTTATTTGCGTTGTACTTTATCGGAAAGATCGCGGATAGGACGTCATTCACGGTGAGCGAGATGCTGACGGCAGATTTTGATTCTTCGTTTGTTTCGCCGTTGATTGCATTCGGCATGAGTGTGGACGAGTTCAAGGCACAATGCCTTGGACTGTCTTCCGTCCACCCCGATTTCCTTTCGTGCTCGTTCACGCTTGGGCTGGACGAGATAAAGATATTCCCGAACGAGAAGTCGGTTGACGATGTTCTCGGATTGATTCTTGGAGAGTAGCAAAGGAGGCTGACCATGTACTACAAAGACTACTTCACCGTCAATGAAGACTATGCCCCGTGCATGACTCGTGACGCGATCAACCGCGATCCGCGCGTCTGGCTGAGTTTCTATCCGCACCCGACGTTCGTGTCGCTCTTGAAATGTCTGCTGGAGAGTCTGGATGGCGGGCGAAAGTCGCTGTGGCTCGTGGGGCCCTACGGCACGGGAAAGAGCCATGCCGCGCTCGTCCTTCAGAAACTCTTCCTGGATGACGAGTCTCGCGTCCGGGAGTGGCTGAATATGCGCAGCTCGCTCGTTTCGAAAGAGGTCGCAAACGCTCTCATGAAGCAACGCTCCGAAGGCACGATGGTTGTATTCGATTCAGGCACAGCTGGAATCCATACGCCGGCGCAGTTCCTTGTGCGCATACAAAATGCGATTATAGAGTCTTTGAAAGAGAGGGGACTCCGAATTCCGGCTATCGGTGACCTTGAGGCAATCGTTTCGCGAATATCAGAGGAGGAGTCGTCCTTTTTCAGGACACGAGACGAGATACAGGGAAAACTCCCGCATCTGACGGGCGACATCAAGACCGTGGCGGACATACGCCGTAAGCTCGCGAACCGCGAGCTCGTGTCCGGGCTTGTCAGCGACATGATGACGGTATTGCAGGCGAGGTCGATCTACCTGAATCTTTCCGCTGCCAACCTCGTGAAGTGGGTTAAGGACGTGTTGTCGGCGAACGGCATCCCCAAACTTGTCTTCATCTGGGATGAGTTTTCAACTTACCTTGAGCAGAACCGGAACGAACTGAAGACTTTTGAGGAGATTGCGGAAGCAGCGCAGGAAGGGCAGTTCTTCTTTATGCCCGTTACGCATATGAATCTCACGGCGTACATGGCGGCGGGATCGGACAGCGCTAAAAAGGCAAACGACAGGTTCAAGTTCTGCCAGCTCGACATGCCCACAAACACTGCGCTTCTTCTTGCGGCGGATGCTATAAGGGTCACGAATGCGTCGTGGGGAGATGAGCGGGACAGGTTGTGGCATGACATACAGATGGTCGTTCAGAACTACATGGCGAACCTCGACCAGGACTGCAAGGCGAACCCGACTGCGTTTAAGGGCATCCTGCCCATCCATCCAATGGCTGCTTTCGTGCTGAAGTTTCTTTCGACTGTCGTGGGGTCGAATCAGCGAAGCATGTTCAACTACCTCAAGGGCGATCTCGGCGAGAGCGAGTTTCAGAACTTCATCGCCACTGGAGGCCCGGACGTGAGCGGCCGGCAGTTCCTGACGGTTGACTACCTCTGGCATTACTTCATCGAGCGTAGCGACCTCGGGCTCAGTCATGACGTCAATGACGTCAAGGCCGAGTTCTCCGCGAAGGCGCAGGGACTTGACGATGTGGAAAGGCGGGTGTTCAAGACCGTCTTGCTGTACAGTCTCCTCGGCAGGCTTACCGGCAACATCGGGAATGCGCTTATCCAGCCGACAGTCGAAAACATTGTTCGTTCCTTTGAGGGCGACGGGGTGGTCAACAACGTCAAGGCAATTCTTGAGGGGCTTGAACGCAAGCACTGCTTCTCGATCATCAACAACAGATGCGAGACTTTCCGCGCGTCCGGTGACAACGCCGATCTCAAAAAGAAGATTGAGCAGTACGAGCTCCAGTTCAACGAGCAGTTCCTGATGCCCAAGGCGCAGCCGAAGCTGGCGTCGAAAGTAAACATGTTCAAGGACAAGCTGCACTTCGAGGTGCGCGCGGCTACGCCGGACAAGGCTCTTGCCGTATGCCAGAAGCAGAAGGAGGCATTCGGAGAATTCGGCAACAAGGTTCTTCTCCAGTTCGTCATCGCGCGCGATCAGGAACAGCAGCTGACAGTCGGGCAGAGGGCAAGGGAGCTTGCACGGCAGATGAAGGACTTCCGCATGCTTTTCATCGTTGTTCCTGAGCTGCACTTCTGTTCGCTCAAGCTGACCAATTGGAAGGAGTACGTTGAACAGCTTGCACACAAGGAGCTGGCCGTTGACCAGGCGGCGAAGACGAACTACGAAACGCAGCTGAAGCTCATGGACGCAGAGTGGCTGAACAAGCTTGTCAACAACGGGCAGAAGCTTCAGGTTTTCCAGCCCAATCCGACCGGCGGGGAGCCTTATGTAGAGGATCGGCAGTGGAACACGCTTGAAGATCTTCTTAAGAGGTACCTTGACGGGAAGTTCGAGTATTATCTCGACAGGTTCTCCGGTTACAACGTGAGCAGTATGCAGGAGGGCGGAAAAGGACTTCAGGCTTGGGCGAAGGCCGGAATCGACAGGACTACGGCGCAAGGCGCCATGAAGAATGTGTGGGTTGCCTTCGACCGCGCAGGGATCACTGCTGACGACGCCTGGTTTGATGCGAACCCGTCGCATCCGATTGTCAAGCTTCGCGAATTCTGCAAGCAGAAGTTGAACAATGCCATCAACGGGAGCACCGGCACGTGTTCCGTTAGAAAGATTCTGATCGACCTTGCCCGCGCTCCGTTTGGTCTCCTCTATGTACCCTACACGGCATTCGTCATGGGGCTTGCGATGAAGGATTGGCTGAACAACCCACGGCAGCAACTTCAGTGGACGAACGGCGCGATGTCCGAAAGGCTCGACATCGAGTCTCTATCCGAGATGATCGAGGCGGCGGTCAGGGATGCGGGGAACAACGCCATAAAGAACGAGAAGCTTGTTTGCCGTATGTCGCGGGAGGAGAAGTCGTTTATCGAGAAAGCACCTGCAATGTTCGGAATACCTCACATCCCGAACGCAACGGTAGAGATGACGTTGCAGGAAATCGCGGAACGGCTGGAAAAGGTTTCCGACAGGGCCCCCTTGTGGGTGTTGCCCGACTACATCGACAAGACAGGCGAGCCGTCCGCGTCCATTATTCGCGAAATGATTCTCAACCTGTGCACTGCGGAGAAAATCAGCTCCAAAGGCGACCAGCAGGAGCGCACGAAGCGCGTCAAGCGCATCGGCGAAATTGTAACGGCGCATGCTGGCGTTGAGGACGCCTTGCGCAAATACATAGACTCGGAGTGTTTTACCAAGGCGTTCAGGGATTATGTCGACAAAGCGTGTCCCAGACTTCCACAGCTTGCGGAAGTCGTCGGTGACACGGCGGGGCTATACTGCAAGACCGTCAAGGAGCATTTTGCCACGACGGCGGCGTGGCTGTGGAACGAGCAGAATGTCGATGGCGAGTTGGAGACCGTCTGTTTGCAGTACAAGGTCGTTTCTCATGTGCAGAACCTGCTCGCTTCACAGGCGTTTATGTCATACGCTGACGCGATGGAGCGTATGAGGCGGGCTGTCTATGAGGAGAACAAGGTTTCGACCATCCTCCTTGCCGGAGACTATCCATTCCTCTCCAACTTCGAGAAACTGATGGCAAATTCAAATGTTGCCGACGGCATGAGGGATTTTGCGACTATATTCGAGTCGCAGATAGAAAACCTACGCGCAATTTTCTTCGACCCTGCCCATGCTGTTCAGATAGAGGAAATTCGCAGGCATTTCGCTGCGCAGATAGGAGCGCTTGGCGACGCTGAGATGCAGGAGTTGTACGGAAAGCTGTCATGCGGCTCGCGCCGTACGGATGCAGATTTCAAACAGACGGCTTTCTCTGAGATCGAGGCGTATCTTAAGGCATCAACCGCGACCCAGCTTGCAGTGCTATGGCGTGAACGCACAGGCGCAGCTACGCCGGACGAGTGGGCATCGCAGCACAAGATGCCCGTCTCCGTTCTTTTCGTCAATGCCGCGGAAGCAGACCTGGTCGTTCGTGCCGTATCGAATCCGTCGGCATATCAGGCTGATGTGCTGAAGTCCGCCAAGTCCACGCTCGAAATAGCGTCTCTCGTCGAGGCAGGCGAACTTGGCGTGGCTTTTGCAGACAGGTATGTGCCGCCTAAATATGCCGCGCTTGGGCTTGATGTCGCGGCGTTGTGCAACAGTCTGTCGGAGAAACTGCCTGGCAATCCGAATGGATGGGAAGTGCTGGGCGCGAAGTTCCATGGAGCTATTGCGGCATTTGCGAGGAGCAGGTATGCAAGCGATTTCCGCAAACAGGCCGTGGCCAAGGTGAAAACACTCACCGATGAGCAGGTTCGCAATCGCCTGATGAAACTTGTCGAGGAGAATCCAGAGGTCGGGATGGGACTCCTGTCGGAGGGGGTGTCGTAATGTCCATGACAGTTGAATCCTTTTTCGATAAAGCGAAGTCCGATACGGCTTTCGCCTCCAAACCAAGACTGCTAATTATCCGCAGTCGACAGGAACAGACCGAACTTCGCAAGCTGTTTGAGGAACGCCCCGCGCAGTTTGCGTGGGTTAGGGTCAGCAAGTGCGTGTCGGCGGAGGCGTTCGTTCCGCCGGCTGATCGTGTTCTGGCGGATGTGCGAGATGCGGTTGCGGCGGCGAACTCGGAGGGAAAGACTGCGTACGTGACGGGCCTGAGCGCGATGCTTGCGATATGGGATCTTTCGCAGAGGACAGCGGCGTTCGAACGTCTGCGTGAAATGGTGGACGACATAAAAATCAGGTTTTTTGCGATAGTCAACGACTGGTATGACGAGGCGAAGTCGGTTTTTGCGCATCCGAGGTATGCCGAAGGTCAGTCTCTTATGGTTGTGGGAGATCGTCCCGCGGAATCTGGGATCCCTGAAATACGTTTGGTGGCGAAGGGAATAGGGGACCTCATGGATGGCGTGAAATTGCCTTCGCTGTCGGTTTTCGTGAACGATTATGAGATCGGTGGTTTTACAGGACAGTCGTTGAATATCTGCATTTCGCCTTATGCGCATCAACTTGCGTGCGTAGGCGGCGGAGTGAAGCAGGTGTTTCGCGAAGGGGATTTCCTTCGTCTTCTTTGCAACTATCAGGGAGGGCTTGGAGATAGTGCCGAGAGGTGGCTTTTCCTGAAGATGGCGGATGCGGGTGTAAGAAGCGCTGCGAAGGACTTTTCTCAGCAGCTGTTCTTTCAGGGGAATATGGGGTCTGCCTGTCGCGATGCGCCCCGGATGATTCTTCAATGCAAGGATGAAGAACAGGAAGTTCTGATTTGGATGCTGCGTCAGTCGTTGCAAGAGGACTGCTACTTGCGCAAGGTCTTGGACGATCCTAATTTCAACCGTGCGATATTCAAGTCGTCCTATGTGAATGAGGCGATTCTACTTGTCGGCACGGTAAACGAACGCTCGCTCTGCGCGGAAAGGCGAGATGGCATCGCGACGATGTTGCGCGAGAAGATCTCGCTTGATGCAGAAATGGCAGAATTTATCGAGCTCTCGAAAGATATAGATTCTTATCAGCTTGCGCCGTGGTTGACGAACGGGACGAGTGTCGAGGTAGAAGAGTGCGTGAGAAGGTTGAGGAAGTCTGATTTGAAGACATTGCCTGTAGCGTTTTACGAAGCATTCCCGGAGTTGAAGGACTATCTTGCGCCATATGCGCTTGGGGACGCTCGCCTTGAGTCATATTTTACGGAGTACCGTGCCGTTAAAATCTCCAATGAGATCGATCCGGCATTTTGCAGCAGAGCGAGGGATGTTCAGTATCCGATCATGAACGTAAAGTCCCGCGACGATTTGCTAAATGACTCCTCGCTTGCTGACGCGGCGCTTCTGGTCGTTGACGCAATGGGAGTGGAATACATGCCGATGATTGTGTCGCTGGCTACGACGTTTGGACTTGGGATTGCGAATGCGGTTCCAGCAATGGCAAGAATTCCAACGTCCACTAGGTTCAACAAGATTGAATGGCCTGTATCACGGTTGTTGAACGGGATACCTGAACTCGACAACATTATCCACAATGGCGCCCACATGCATGGAAAATCCACTGACGAAGAGAATTTTGTTGCGATGCTGAAAGTGATTTCCGATCATGTCATGCCATGCGTTGCCAAGGCGTTGGCGAAGTACGGGAAGGTAGTGTTGACGGCTGATCATGGCGCCTCGCGGCTTGCTGTTCTTGCGAACAAGGCGGGATTGGCTTCCACGCTGCCCGTCAAGGGCGTCTCGGAGAGCGCTGACGACTGGCGTTATCTCGCCGCGGACCCGAATACTATGTCTCCGGTTGGAGTAGCGTCAAGCATATCCGGCGAGTGGTGGGTTGTAAAAGGCTACGACAGGTTCTCTAAGTCTGGAGGGAAACTTAATGAACTGCACGGTGGCCTGACGTATGAAGAGGCACTGGTTCCATTCGTGGTTTTTGAAAAGGGTGCGACGTTTAGACCGGCGGCTGTGGTTGCCGCTCCGCAGGAACAGTTTGTCGAAAATGAAGACTTTGATTTATGAGGTGAAGCATGATAGATGAAAACAAGCTCAGGGAGGCGTTCCCGAACACAACTGTATACAAAGACCAAAATCTGGTCGCGACGTTCAAAGCAGCGTCAGTACCGGCGTTCCTGCGGGACTGGATTCTAAAGCGGAAGGCTGGCGCAGATGGACGCATTGCCGATGCCGAGCAGTTGCGTAAGTATATGTGCGCGATCATTCCGCGTCGCGAAGCAGTCGGCGAAATCAAGGAAGAAGCGCGCGGTAACGGGCAGTCGCGGAAGTTCCTTGCAAGGATTGACATCCAGTTGAATGTCGGAAAGGGAGAGTACAGGTTCGAGATCCCTGACCTCGGTATAACATTTGGTCAGACGCGAATAGAGGACTATGTCTGGAGCAGAATCAAGGACGATGTGATAAAAACATCAGGCGGATGGGGGCTGGTGCAACTTGGGTACGCACCGCCAGAAGAGTCGCCGAAGCGGCCTGGAGCGTTGACGTTGCTCGACTACAAGAATTTCTGCCCTTATACAGTCAGTC
>JAEEGF011461234.1_pt1 | contig 10839 bp, 16 predicted proteins | sample 9134171 | NCBI WGS metagenome assembly JAEEGF01 (sample SAMN16246542, study PRJNA631951) | gut metagenome | biome: gut microbiome; feature: rumen; material: AP-attached | host: Bos | place: Iran: Karaj | collected 2018-10 | reverse complement strand
TAGTTTATACTCTTCTGAACAGAGGTATCTCCGGTCAGTATACCCCTTTTGAAAGAACGTATTTTATGCTCGGTTTCGGTGCCTTTGTGTTTACTGTTATGGCAGCTTTCTCAGTACACGGAAACATTGCTCTGTATTTAAGGCCATTTGAAGAACAGAGATCTCTGGCAGCTATTTTATTTCTTTCGGTCTGTTGCTCGGTTATTGCTTATTTTCTCTCCAGTTATGTGATTACAGGTTTGCCGGTTGCCAGAGCTACGGTATTTGCAAATCTGACGACTGCTGTATCTGTTTTTGCCGGTACGGTCTTTCTTCACGAACCGTTCTCTGCCCTCGGGTTGCTGTTCTGTATTCTGATTCTGATCGGCATTTACGGGGTACAGCGCGGTGCTGCTTCTGGAGGAGCAGGGAAATAATACAATCACAAGTTGACATTCATGAAAAGCTGCATTTTGCAGAAGCCGCCTGATTCAGCCCGCGTATAGTATAAATAACAAACCCGGGATCTGTCGGATTTCTCCGCCGGATCCCGGATTTGTTTTGCCTGTATGAATATTCTTTTTTCCTGGTTTGCTGTTTTATATCAGTTCTCCCATCAGTTCCTCCAGAGCTCCCTCCAGCCAGTCGTAATCCGGCACAGCAAGATACTCCTTGTTGTCGCGGATCTCCTCAACGGGCGTATCAAAACCGCCGTAATCGCAGAAGTTTGCAAGCACGGCAAGTGCCTGGAGATCCTGCGCCTCAATGACCATACTGTAATTGGCTCTGTGATCTTCATCAGGATCGGCCTCTGAAAGGTCTGCAGCCATACCCCAGTAATATTCGTTCACGGAACCCAAAGCCGCCTGGTATTCCCCTGCCTCAATGCAGGTTTTCCAGAAAACCGTTTTCCCTGCGGCAATCTCCTGTTCTTCCAGATCTCCGAGAATGTACAGGAGCAGATCGCGGTCAGGTGTTGCACCGGTAAGTTCACTCAGCAGCACTGCAACCGCTTCCATATCATACCATATCTCCTGAGCAGCCGGATTACGGGCAAATCTTTTCGGAAAGGTAGTCGTATAGTCGTAGATCTGACAGGTTTTCGTCACCGGGCTGTAGAAATCGACCAGTGCATAGGCCCCGAACTTGGGATAATACGTGATCGATTTGATAACAGGTTGATGCTCCGCGATATACGCCTCCATCTCCTCGATCGTCTCGAACTCGGGAAGCTCTTCATCATCGGAATAGTAGAAATCCGATACGCTGATCGATCCGCTCAGAAAGTATTGGCTCTCAGCGATAATTACGACATCCGCTTCCTCCATGGAGGCAGCGCGAAGCTCTCTCGGAAGCTGGTTCATCAGGTCACACCGCAGCCACACGCGGCTCTCCCCGATATCTATGCCCGTAAAATCATCCGGGAAATCTTCGACAAAACTGTCCGGATAACCTGAATCATACTCCGTGAATTCCTTCTCCGGCAGCCAGCGCTCCAGGATGACAATTCTGAACTGTCCGAAGTCAAATTCCCCGAAGTTGTCCGGATCATATTCCTCCAGTCTGTCCGACACTTCAATTTTTCCGGAGTCCGCATCCATTGTGAAAAGCGCTTCATCAATGCTCGGCAGTCCAGAGCTCAACTCCGCCCGGGCAATGATCTCATGAACCCTGTCAGATATTCTGGAGGAGTTCAGTCCGGAAGCCCATGCCGAACATGTCAGGCACGACAGCAACATGCTTACCAGGAGAACGGTCATCAGAATTTTCTTCGCCATGGCTTTTATCTCCTTTTATTTCTTTTATTATTCGTGGATTCCGGACTTATTATCCCTTATTTATGTCACCTTTGTCAATCATTTTCTGCAGGAACTGCAGCCATGCAGATCACCACAGAGGAGTGCCCGCCACAGCTTGGATTATGGTCTGGACAAACCGGGAATCTGCTTTAAGGGATGTCTGTTTTGAACTGATGTCTGATTGACTTGATAATGAGATATGTTTATAATGAACCTGACAGATCACAATTTGAAGCAGGTGAAGCTCTGATGAAAAAAAATATTGGAAAGCGTTTGCTCTGCTGTCTGCTTGCAGCTTTGTTCATACTGTGTTGTGTTCCCCTGCGGAGTGAGGCCGACGGACAGTACGGTACCATCACCTTCTCCACCATGGAAGAGCTCCGGGGCTTTTGCGATGAGGCAAAAAACTTTTCAGGCAAATCCCTGTCCTGTGAAGAAGCAGATTTCATGATTTCCGAGGATTTGATTGTTCCTTCCGGCAGACTTGTTACTTTTCGGCACTTTACGGTTCCTGCAGGAATTACTTTTACCATCATGGGAGGTGCCGAGGTTATGGCGTATGGCCTCACCGTGCAGGGTGAACTCATTAACCGTGGCACTGTATTTCAGGGGGATCTCTCCGGAGAAGGAGAAATACAGGACACGGAGATCATAGCCCGCATTCCAGGGCATGTCGTAAATAAGGGCGAAATGACCCTGACTGATGTATTCGGACAGCGGAACATACAGTGGCTCGGCAGCCACTTTACCATGATTGAGACGGACAGTTATAGCCAGAAGCTGCAAGCAGAAGTTAGAAAAAATGTGCCGCAACCGGCTGTTTCGCCGACTCCGGAAGTTTCACCTACTCCAGAAAACACACCACAGCCTGCACCTTCCGATGAGCTTAGGAGGCATGTCCTGGAACTTTTTGACAAGCTGGAAGTGATTCTGCCGAGACTGGCGTTTTTCTTTGTTCTTGCGCTTTTGGGGTTAGTTATAAAAACGGCACTGGCAGAAAAGATAAAACAGAAAAAAACGTCGGGAACCCCTTCATCTTCACCGGAGATTATACGCCGTTCTATGTTGAAAAATACCAAACCGCTCAGGCAGGAATATACAGACTTGTCACGTGAGGATCACTTTCGGAGGGATAGGGAAAAACGAATATCCCAACTGGATGACTGGCTGAGAAGCGGAATAATTGATCGAAAAGAGTATAATGAACTGAAGAAGCGATATAAGCAATAAGAATAAGATCCTCCGGCTGATTTTTCAGACGGAGGATCTTTCCGCATAGTTTTTTGAGTGGGGCAAAGAATCATTCCCTGTCTTTTCTGCATGTATTTCACGCAGACGTTCGGCAAGCCCTGCTTCAAATGCAGTATGCCCTTCCGGGGAGAAATGGACGCCGTCAAACGTCAGCGTCACATTCCATTCGCTGGCATCCGCAAACGGAATGCCTGTCCGTTCTGCCAGCTCCCGGTACCGTGCTCTCAGTTTTCCGGATTCCTCTATCAGTTTCGCACTCTGAACCCATTCTCCCTCCTGCATAACCGGCGGAGCAATCAGGAAGACCTTCGCTTCGGCTTCCTGAAGAGCTGCAAGAAAAAGTTCCATCCTCCTGCCGGCTGTTTCGGCATCTGCGCCTTCAAGCAGATCGTTGCTCCCGAGCATTACAATCACAAGGTCCGGAGATTTCCTGCGGATCAGATCCGTAAATGGCCTGCTGTCTTTCGGGATTTCCAGTCCGTTCATTCCGCAGTTGATTACATCATAATCCTCCAGTCTATCTGTCCAGCGGATTTCAGCGGGGTATCGGGAACCGAAGCAGGAACGCGGATCATATCCGAATGTGTTGGAGTCTCCGATACACAGAATTCTCATTTTCTTGGATTTTATCTCCTGCTGCCTGTACTTGCGAACTATTGTTCATCCGGTTCCTTCTCCAGTTCGGCATTCTTTTTCTTCGTCTGTTTCATGGCAACCGAAAGAGCTGCAAAACACAGAACAAAAGTAATTACCGCGCTGATCAGCATGGTGGCAGCTGTACCGGCCGGCTTTTCAAAGCTTTTCAGCGTTGCAAGACCCATAATTGCGCTCAGGGCAAGCGCCGCTATGGCAGAAGTAATCAGATTGGTTTTGGTATTCATCTGCAGATGCCTGTCCCAGATGCCCCTGCGGCAGCATGCTATGGCGAGATAGACAGTCATCACCATAAATACAATCCACTCTCCGGCAAGTGTTTTGAAGTCAACCGGTCCGAAAAAGATGACCTCAGCCACTATAGCTGTCAGCAGCCCCCAGAAGGCCAGCCAGTATCCGTTGTGCTCAATTTTCAGAAGCTCCTGCTCCTGCATCTCATCCAGATTGTTCTTTTTACTCATTTTCATTTTCTTCTTCCTCCCAGAAAATATCATTCAGCGTTACACCGAGCGCCCGGCATATCTTGTTGCAGAGATTGATCGACGGATTAAACTCTCCGGCTTCTATTAAACCGATGGTCTGCCTGGTAACGCCTGTCTTCTTTGCAAGTTCCGTCTGCGACATATCCAGCTCTATGCGCCGGAATTTCATTTTCAGATTTCGCATCCGTTCACCTCCCTGTGGACATTATTCTTTACGGTTGCCTATTATATATTGCATCGTATTAAATGTCAAGTATATATTGCATAAATATTTTTTAAATTGCAAAAGTTAAATAAAAAGCCCGCAGTTGGGTATGGTATTCCCTTGACAGAAATACCGGTTTCGTCTATGATGCTGACAGTGCAAGCCGAAGATAAAAATATGAAGGACAACTGATGAAAACAATAAAAGTAGTCGCCGCTATCATCTGCGACGGGGAAAAAATCTTTGCTACCCAGCGTGGGTACGGGGACTGGAAGGATTATTGGGAATTTCCCGGAGGGAAAATCGAAGCTGGAGAAACGCCGGAAGAGGCGCTCCGCCGCGAAATCCTCGAAGAACTTGATACCGGAATCGCCGTAGGAGAAAAGCTGACAACGATAGAATACGATTATCCGGAGTTTCATCTCAGCATGGAGTGTTTTCCCGCCACCGTGACTGCGGGGAATCTCGTACTGAAAGAGCATGAAGCTGCCCGATGGCTCACTCCGGAAGATCTGGACAGCGTTCGCTGGCTGCCGGCAGATCAAATTATCATAGAACTTCTGAAAAAACGCAAGCCCGGAAGCTAAAGAAAAACCGCTCATGATCTTGAACAGACGGTCATTTTAGCTTATAATAAAACATCATTAACCGGAGGACTAATTCATTATGGCAATCAATTTTAATAAAGACAGTGTTTTTAATCTTAAACCCCTGCCCCGGCAGGAACTGGAAGACGGTATTCTGGAACTTCTCGTTGACGGTGAAAGAATAATTACCGCTTTCAAAACTGTGCGGGATCAGTTGATATTCACCAATAAGAGAATTGTTTCCATTGACATTCAGGGTCTGACCGGAACACGGAAATCCTATTCCACTCTCCCATACTCCAAAATTCAGTTCTTTACCATTCAGACGCCTGGTCTTGCTGAAGTCGTTCCCGATTCCGAGTTGTTCATCATGTTTACGAACGGTTTCACTGCAACCTTTGAGTTCAAGGGCGACGTAAATATCGGAGCCATCGGCAAAATGCTTTCCAATTATGTTCTGAATCAGGGTGCTTTATAAAGCTCCCTGTATAATACAACAGGCAGCAAAAAGATCCGGCAGTTTCCTGCCGGATCTTTTTGCGATATATAGGTTTGAAAATTACAGCACGCGGATTTCCCAGCCGGCCTTGATCACGTTGATGTCCTTGATCAGGGTGGGGTTCAGAGCCTGGATGGCATAGCAGGAAGTGTGGAATCTTGCTGCGATCTCAGACAGCGTATCACCGAATACGATGCGGTAGAAGGTCATGCCGTTCTGGGTCCAGGACGGGCCTGCGGCTGTGCCGCCGGATACTTCGTTCAGTTCTTTCTCGTTGATGATTTCGCTCATGGTTTTAATCTCCTTTTTAAAATAATTTTTCTTATTTATTTCGTAAACCGGAGTGTTCATCTCCTGTTTACGTGCACAGTATATCACACGTTCTGTCACAATACTGTCACATGCAGAAATATTTCTCAATTTTCTTGCGTGTTCGGTTGCCGGACGATATAATGAACTGGAACTGCCGGACAAACACAAACACGAAGGAAAGAGGGTCAAAACAATGCCGTTTCGGATTATAAGAAATGATATAACAAAAGTTGAAGCCGATGCGATAGTAAATACTGCAAATCCTGAACCGGTAGTCGGCGGCGGAACAGACTTTTCCGTTCATGAGGCAGCTGGCCCGGAGCTGCTCGAAGCACGGAAAAAGATCGGTCCCATACCAGTCGGCACTTCTGTGGAGACGCCTGCTTTCCGCCTTCCGGCCAGATATGTCCTGCATACAGTCAGCCCTGTGTGGATTGACGGGGAGTATGGAGAGGAAGATCTGCTGAGAAAGGCCTACGATTCTGCGCTGGCACTGGCAGACAGGCTAGGATGCCGGTCCGTCGCCTTTCCCCTGATGGCGGCGGGTACCTATGCTTTCCCGCATGACATCGCCCTGGCAACTGCTATCCGTGCTTTCACAGATTTTCTGATGGATCATGAGATGCAGATTGATCTGGTGCTGTTCAATGCAAAAGCTTTCGGGCTGGCGGAGTCGCTCTTTGATGATCTGAAAAGCTATATCGATGACAACTACGTCGAAGAGAGGCAGAAAACAGAGTACCGCATCGACGACGATCACATCTCGAACAGGTCTGAGCGTGCTTATGAGGACGCTCTTCTGTACCGGAGGCGATGGCAGCGTAAAGGTACGGAACAGGCTGAAAACCTGCTGCCAAAGCAGCACAGGCCTTCCACATACTTTAAACCGGAAGAAACGGCTGCCGGCAGCTTTCCCCTGGCAGATGCCGCACCCATTGCTCCGACGGTCGGCAGCTCATTTGACGACATTTTCAGGCACCGCGACAAGACGTTTTCTGAATATCTGTTGGATCTTCTCAGAGAACGGGATGGTAAGGATTCCGAGGTATATAAACGGGCGGAAGTCAGCAAGCAGCTTTTCAGCAAAATCCTGAGCAACAGGGATTACCGTCCGACAAAGGATACCGCTGTTCAGCTCGCTATCGGTCTCCAGCTGGACATAGCGCAGACGCAGAAGCTGCTGGAAAAAGCAGGCTATGTGCTGACACGCAGCAGCAAAGCGGATCTGGTCGTGCAGTACTATATCGAGCGGAAAGTATACAGCATTCCGTTTATCAACGCAGCACTTGACGACTGCGGACTGCCGATGCTGAAAACCGGAGCTGTCAGAGACTGAAAAGTCAACCGATAATTGACGGAATTCCCCTTTTGATGTGTTATCATGCAGATATAACACAAAGAAAGGGGAATTATTCTATGAACAGCAACCTGACAGAAATGGTATTCATTCTTGACCGCAGCGGTTCCATGGCCGGCCTGGAGAGTGACACCATAGGTGGTTTTAACGCCATGGTGGATAAGCAGAAGAAGGAGACCGGAGAAGCCTATCTGACGGCGGTCCTCTTCTCCGACCAGAGCAGCTTCCTGTATGACCGCACCGATATCCGGAAAGCCGAACCGATGACGGACCAGCAGTATCAGGTAGGCGGGTGTACCGCTCTTCTGGATGCGCTCGGAAGCACCATTCATCACTTCGCCAATATTTACCGTTACGCCAGAAAGGAAGACATCCCAGGCAAAACGGTCTTTGTCATCACGACGGACGGCATGGAAAACGCCAGTCGTTTCTACAGCTATGAGGATGTGCAGAGAATGGTAAAGCATGAGCAGGAAAAGTATGGCTGGGAGTTCCTGTTCCTGGGTGCCAATATGGATGCCATTTCTGCTGCGCGCAGCTTTGGTATCCGGGAGGACCGCGCCGTACGGTATAAATGCGATTCGGCCGGTACAGCGCTGAACTATAGCGTTCTCTCCAAAACAATCGGTAAACTCCGGAAAGGCGCTCCTATTGAAGCGGACTGGTGTGCAGACATCACCGAGGATATCCGCAGGCGCGGGAAATAATCTCCGGAAGTATAGATCAGGCTGAAAAAAACCGGGCTCCGGCAAAAGTATGCCGGAGTCCGGTTTGAATGATTTATTTTATGATCTCCAGCACCAGCAGGGCAACAGCAAGCAGAAACTCCAGGCAGCTGATAAACTCCAGAATCCTCAGCAGCGAGCGGGTTCTCCGCTTCTTCCATGCCGGAGGATCACGCCGCCACGGGGTAGGGTTATCCGCCTCGTATTCTTCATCTGTTATTTCATCCTGCCACTGAGGCCTGTGCTTCACCTGCTCGTCTCTGCCCGTTTTCAGGAGGACAATGCAGCAGATAAGAGCGGCAAGTGCCGAAGCGGCGAGCAGTACATAAAGCATGTTCTCTCTCCAATAAAGCCGGGGAAGCTGTTGTAAATGCTTCTCCGGCTTTTATGATCTCTGTTATTAATCAGAGCTGCTTCTGAGCGTTGACTTTTACGCCGGGGCCCATGGTGGAGGCCGTTACGCAGGAGCGGATATACTGACCCTTTGCGCTGGCAGGCTTTGCCTTAATAATGGCACCGATCAGAGCAACATAGTTCTCCATGAGCTTCTCTGCACCGAAGCTGACCTTGCCGATGGGGCAGTGGATGATATTCGTTTTGTCCAGACGATATTCTACTTTACCGGCTTTCGCTTCGCGGACAGCCTGAGCGATATTCGGGGTAACGGTACCGGCCTTGGGGGAAGGCATAAGGCCTTTCGGTCCGAGGATTTTACCGAGACGGCCGACAATACCCATCATATCAGGAGAAGCGACCACAGTGTCGAACTCAAACCAGTTTTCCTTCTGGATCTTTTCAACGAGATCCTGGCCACCGGCATAGTCGGCACCGGCTGCGAGAACTTCTTCCACGCGCTCCGGCTTGCAGAACACGAGGACGCGGACGGTCTTGCCTGTTCCGTTCGGAAGAACGATGGCACCGCGGACCTGCTGGTCAGCATGACGGCCGTCAACACCGAGTTTCACATGGAGCTCAACTGTCTCATCAAACTTTGCCTTGCTGGCATCGCAGACGAGTTTGAAAGCATCAATCGGATCGTACTGAACGGATCTGTCAACGAGCTTTGCGCTCTCTTTATAATTCTTGCTTCTGAACATATAGCTTCAATCCTCCCTATCAGTCTCCGACAATAACGCCCATGGAGCGGCAGGTACCGGCGATCATGCTGATGGCAGACTCGATATCCGTGCAGTTAAGGTCGGGCATCTTCTGTTCGGCGATCTTACGGACGTCTTCCTTGCTGATAGTGGCAACCTTGTCCCTCTGAGGAACACCGGAACCACTCTCAATGCCGCAGGCCTTCTTGATGAGAAGAGCTGCAGGAGGCGTCTTGGTAATGAATGTAAAGCTGTGATCAGCATATACTGTAATAACAACCGGAATCATGAGGCCCATATCGCCCTTGGTGCGCTCATTGAAATCCTTAGTGAACTGACCGATGTTGACGCCGTACTGACCGAGAGCAGGGCCAACAGGGGGAGCCGGCGTAGCCTTGCCGGCAGGAACCTGGAATCTAACGTATCCAACTACTTTCTGTGCCAAAATCAAGCACCTCTTTCTTTCATAAAGTTATAAATCACTCATCAGTGAGCGCTTCGACCTGATCAAGCTCCAGGTCGACGGGAGTTTCTCTGCCGAACATGGAAACAACAACATTGACGGAATTTGCATCGACATCGAGCTCTTCCACGCGGCCGATAAAGCCCGCCAGCGGGCCGTCAATTACCTTTACGGAATCACCGACTTCATATCCCACAACAACTTCCTTGTGTTCGACGCCGAGATCATAAATCTCCTGCTCAGTCAGGGGGATTGCGTTGCCGTCAGCTCCGACAAACCCTGTTGCTCCGCGAACATTGTGGACAAGATGCCAGCTGTCATCCGTCAGGATCATTTTAATAAGAACATAACCGGGGAAAACCTTGCGTTCCACTGTCTTTTCACCGGCATCGGTGAATTCGGTGACAGTTTCCATCGGAATCTTGACTTCCTGTATGAGATCCTTCATCCGGCGGTTCTCCGCTGCTTTCATCACAGCGGTGGCAACTGCGTTTTCATATCCCGAATAGGTATGCACAACATACCATTTTGCGGTTTCAGCCATTGTATTAACCGGCAAGTGTCAGCAGAGCCCTGACAAGCAGCTGGGCGATTTCATCGAAGCCCCAGATAACAATGGAAGAAATAATAATCATGCCGACAGAGATAAGGGAGTTCTTGACGAGCTGATCCTTCGAGGGCCAGATCACCTTCTTGAGCTCGCTCTTCATCTCACGGAACCATTTGCCGATCTTCTGCCAGAGGGTCAGCTTGGTATCGTCCTTCTTCACGGCAGTGACGGCTTTTGCGGGAGCACCCTGTGTTTTCTTTTCTTCAGCCATTTTCACACTTTCCTTTCAGAAGTTACTTCGTTTCGACATGCTTGGTATGCTTTCTGCAGAAGGGGCAATATTTCTGAAGTTCAAGCTTCTCGCTCGTGTTTTTCTTGTTCTTCATGGTATTGTAGTTTCTCTGCTTGCATTCCTCGCATCTGAGAGTGATTTTAACTCTTGCATCTGCAGCCATTTACGGCACCTCCTGTTTGTATTGATAAGGTTTTGCCTCTTTGCGAAGCGAACAAAAAACGCCGGACAACCGTCTGAACGGATGCCGGGCGTGCGCAGCACCGACGCAGCTGTTGCGCCGATGAACAGATTGCGGCTCCGCCTTTGGCATGCCTCCCTGCTGCAGCCGAACTTGCGCACTGCACAGGTAGAGTAAGAATACCATAGGCGGAGACCTGTGTCAAGAATTATTTTCGGGAAATATCGAAAGATTTCGGAGAAAATCAGACGCTTTCAAGATCTTCCAGCTCCTGAACAATACGGTTGATCTTTGCTGCCAGATCAGGCGGTGTCTCTTCGTCGCCCTCCGCCTCCGGCAGAGACCGGAGAAGCTGTTTCCAGGCAGTGTCAATGCGTGTAAGGGATTCGGAATGGAATTCCCTTGC
>JAEEGF010941386.1_pt1 | contig 10840 bp, 9 predicted proteins | sample 9134171 | NCBI WGS metagenome assembly JAEEGF01 (sample SAMN16246542, study PRJNA631951) | gut metagenome | biome: gut microbiome; feature: rumen; material: AP-attached | host: Bos | place: Iran: Karaj | collected 2018-10 | reverse complement strand
GCGCTGAAAAAGATCAGCAGCTCCGTCACAAAAAGACCGATCAGGGCCACGATCCCCAGGCGGATATAGCGGCTTACCAGCTCCAGATTGAAAAGTTCCGCAGGCTTTTTCACAACGAAATAACTGTTGTCGTCAATAGCCAGCTTGGAATATTGGCTGCCGCTCACGATGGAAAAGGCCGCTGCATCGGAAGATGCTGTTTTTTCCGGAAGGGGTGTTTCCGCATGCAGGGAAAACAGGGTTTTCCCCTCCGCAGCGGTTACGATATACAGGTTTTCCGTATCCGGATGCCCCTGGGCACTCTTTTTCAGAAATTCATCCATACCGGAAAAGGTTTCCAGTTTTTTGCCAAAGTGCATGGAATACCGGATGTTTTCGATGGAATCCATATATTCCACGCTGGTGATGTTATGATACACCTCTTTCAAATTCGTGTTGTACATCATGCATCCGAGGATCCAGCAAAGCAGCGTGATGAACAGCACCAGAAGTGCAATGGGAAGCCACATGTTCTTATTCTTCACCCTGTTTCACCTCCCTGTACACTTTGTCTGCCACCAGATAGGTGGCCATGGGCACTTTCACCCCGGTCTCTTCCACCGTTTTCTGATTGATGTAGATGCTGGGAGCCACTTCAAATTTCTGTTCCAGATCCGCCACGGTCGCACCGTCTCCGTACTGCACCAGGCATCTGGCCACGTAGGTTCCTTCTTCGATGGGATCCTGCACTTTGATGTGCATGAGTGCACCATATTCCACTTGCGACTCCGAAGTCTGGGCAATGGTTACAACTCTGGCCGCTTTCAGGTCTTCCAGCAGCCAGGGGAGCATTTTATCGTCGATGGTGGCGGTGGTGATATACAGGGCATCCACTTTCTTGGCCAGTTTCGCGTAAGCTTCTTTCAGTTCCCGGTAATACCGTTCATCTTCCCCTTCATTGATGATCTCCTCCACATGAAGCCGGATGATCTCAAAGCCCAGTTCCTCGGCTTTTTTCTCTAACTGACCGATGCCGGAATAGCTGTAGGCATCCTCTCTGTCCGCATACACAACACCCACACTGCGGAACTGAAACTGCTCGTAGGCTGCCTGGATCTGTCTGCCGTAACGGTTTTCATCCAGGATGGCAAAGGCCTTGTCGTTGACCCGTTCTCCCCCTGCTTTCACGATCCCGGCGGATACGGGATCCGCAGAACCGATCACCAGATAATCGTAGGAGATTTCATCCGCTCTCTGGGTCAGATACTGTCCAACGGTGGTGCCGATGGCCAGCATCACATCCACATCCGTCCGGTTGATCGCCACGTCCAGTTCCTCGTCGGTCATGTACAGCTGTTCGTAATAGGCATCCCCTACAAATTCCAGGTTATCCGACTGACAGGCACACAGATCCGCCCAGATCTCCTCCATGGTCTCACGGGGCTTTTCTTCATAGCCTGTTACTTTTCCGTTTCGCTGCAGTTCCAGCGCTATGGCATCCAGTTCATCATGCCAGTAATAATACTCCCCGGTATTAAAGCACCCCACCCGGATATGTCTTTGGATGCCCATCTCTTCCCCGGAGGCGGGCACAGCAGCCTCTTTGTCCCTGTTTCCGCAGCCCCCTGCGAAAACACATACGGTAAAGAAGATCACGGGGAGAAGTCTCCAAAGAAGCCGAAGAAGATCAGTTTCGAATTGCTTCGCAGTCCTCATAAACGTAACCGCTCCTTATCACGTTGTTTCATTTGATGAATACTTTTTGAGCCGCAGTCCCAGCATGGTAAGATCGTCGAACTGGGGAGCCTCTCCCACAAACCGGTCCACATCCGCTCTCATCTCTGTCAGGAATACCTCGGGGGCATCCCCGTAATGCGTCTTCACGACCTCTTCGAGCCGCTCCATGCCATAGAGTTCGTTATGGGCATCCGTTGCCTCCGGCACACCGTCCGTATAAAGGAACAGCATATCTCCCGGCACCATCTTCGTCCTGTTCAGACAGTAAGGCAGGTCCTCCATAACAGCCAGCGGCGGAAGCTTGCTTTCGGGAGCCAGCACATCAAAGGATCCGTCCTGATGGATCAGATAAGGATTGTCGTGTCCCGCATCCGCATACTCCAGTTCACCGGTCCGCAGATCCAGGATACCGATCCAGGCTGTCACAAACATGCATTCCCCATTTCCTTCGCACAGCTGATCGTTGGTATGCTGCAGAGCTTTATCCACGCTTTCCATCAATTGCCCGTGGTTTTTGATCAGGGTCTTGGCGATCACCATGAAGAGAGATGCCGGCACCCCTTTTCCCGAAACATCCGCGATGACGACCGCAAGATGGTCCTTGTCCGTCATGAAAAAGTCATAGAAATCGCCGCCCACTTCCTTGGCGGGATCCATCTTTGCATACAGATCAAACTCCTCCCGTTCGGGGAAGGCCGGGAAAATACTGGGCAGCATGGAGGCCTGGATGTTGGTGGCAACCGAAAGCTCCGCACCGATCCTCTCCTTTTCCGCTGTGATGCGGGTGATATCCTCGATATATGTCTTCATGCGCCGGGTCATGGAAGCAAAGGATCTTCCCAGAGTCTCGATCTCGTCCCCGGTCGCCTGTTCCCAGGTAAAGTCCAGTTTGTCGCCCTCTAATCCCTGCACTCCGTCGGTGAGCTGCTCAATGGGCTTCACCAGGCGATCCGCAAGACGCATGGCAAGGAGAGCCACGACTCCCAATAGCAAAAGCAGGATCACCGCAAATACCGTCAACAGCACGAGCACCACCCGGTTCATGGTACCGGTGGTCTTTTCCGTATTGCTAAGGAGCATGGAATAAAGAGCTTCCGTAGGGGCTGTCACTTCCTTTTCCGGAAGGATGGCCAGATAGGACCAGCCCACCGTAGGCATGGGGGCAAACGCCACATAATACTGCTGTCCCTCGATGGGGATGGAGACAATGTCCTGTTCTCCGTCAACAGCCCGCTTTGCCACCTGAGCCAGCTCGGAATCGGAACTTGTCCGAAGATCCGTACCGTTTTTCAGGCTGTCTCCCATTTCACCGATCTCCCTTCCGGAGAACAGCACCTGCCCGTCCTGATTGACGATACAGAAAAATCCGTTTTCCCCGATCTGGTAATCGGAGATACTCTGCTGCATGGAATCCAGGTACATGCCGGCTCCGGATACTCCGAGAAATGTCCCGTTTTCCCCGTAGATGGGAGTTCCGCAGCTGATGGTGGGCTTTCCGGAATCCGCATCCAGAAAGACGGCGGTAAACACAGTTGCCCCCGCTTCCTTTGCATCCTCGTACCAGGGGCGCGTCCTTGCATCAAACAGGATCTGTTCTCCTTCGGGGACGATATGAGCAGGGGTGACTTCTTCCACGGTGAGGAACAGTCCGGATTCCGTGGCGACGTAATCGGAATTGATGTCATCGTACTGCCGGTTCTGACTTAAAAGTTCATTTTGCAGATTGGCAAGAAGGCCCAGTTCCTCCAGGACTTCCGGATTGCCGGCTACGGATGCATCCGCGAAAGCCACCATGGGGATCTTCTGTCCGATCTGGGTTTCTTTTGCAGGCTCCAGAGAAGAGGTTCCGAAACGTTCCGGATGATCATACAAAAGTGCGGTTGAAGATGCCGCCATTTCACATGCTTCCCGCAGATTGGAAAATGCCGCATCGTTTAATTTCGCCCGGTCCGAACTCATCTCCGTAAGAAGTGCTTCCGTCTGGGTCGTCATGGCTTCTCCGCTCATGATCTTTGCCTCATTTCCCGCATCTTCACTGCGGGAGATCAGACCGCTCTTCATGAACATCAGCAGGCAAAATACCGCGATCCCCAGGATCATCAAAGAGGAAAACGTGGTCAAGATCATGGTTTTCAGGATTTTTTGTCTCATCTGCAAGTATCTCCCTTACTTCGCCGGATAAGTATCTTCATCGTTACAATAGTCTTCCAGCTGTTTTTTCCACTGCTCCCGTTCTTCCTCGGTGATGACGCGGATCACCCGGCAGGGATTGCCTGCGGCGATCACATGGCTGGGAATATCCTTTGTGACAACGGACCCCGAGCCGATGACCACATCATCACCGATGGTCACTCCGGGATTGATCACGCACCCTCCGCCGATCCACACATCATTTCCGATGTGCACGGGCTTTGCCACCTCAAGATCAAGTCGTCTTGCCTCCGCAAGAAGGGGATGCTCCCCGGCAAAAATACTGACCCTTGGGCCGATCATACAGTGATCGCCGAATGTCACTTCACTGTCATCGAGGATGATGAGGCCCGTATTTGCATAAAAATGTTTCCCAAAGGAGATCTTGTCCCCCCGGTCGCAGAAAAAGGGGGGTGTCAGTTTCAGATCCTCCTCACAATGCTTGAACAGTTTCATCAAAGGCTTCTGTTCTTCCCGCCCTTTCCAGAATTCGGATTCGTTAAAACGCTTTAAGGCCGCCTGGATCTCCTCCCAGGACTGTCCTTCCACGTGATAGGGCGAATACCATTCCCCCGCGAGCATTCTTTCCCGATCTGTCATGTTTCAGTTCCTTCCTTGTCCTTCCGGATTGTTCATAGATCAAAATCCCTGTTCTTCCTCTCCAAAGATCAGATCCGCGTAAGGCTCGAAGTCGGCTCTTGTCAAAACGCCGCCGACCTTGACGTACTCGGACTGTACTGCCTGAAGGTAATGCTTCATGTGTACCTTGCCGTCGCCGTATTCCGTATCGGCCACAGCCAGGAATGCCGCATTGAGGATACAGTTCTTGATGTTACCACCAACCAGCTCGTACTTTTCCGCAAGGAAATGGATATCCACGTCCTCGTCCAAAGGTGTGTTCTTGGGAATGGTGGTCTTCCACAGCATCTCCCTTGTCGGTACATCGGGTTTTCTGAACTCCACGATGTACTTCATACGTCTGAAGAATGCGGGGTCGATGTTGTGCTTGTAGTTGGTCGCCAGCACGGAGACACCGTCGTAGGCCTCGACCTCCTGCAGCAGCAGGGCGGTCTTGTTGTTGTTGGAGGACTGGTTGGAGCCTCCGTCGTCGGAACGCTTTGCGAAGAGGGTATCGCACTCATCGAAGAAGAGGACGACATTACATTTCTTCGCCTCGCGGAAGATCATGGAGATGGATTTCTCGGTCTCACCGACGTACTTGTCGATGACCTTCGAGAGGTCGACGCGGTAGAGCTCGAGGTTGAGCTCGTGGGCGATAACCTGCGCGCACATGGATTTACCGGTACCGGGCGCACCGAAGAGCAGGACCGAAAGTCCGCGCCCGTAGGGGTATTTCTTGGTATAGTGCCAGTTCTCGTAGACCTGCTTGCGGAAGTTCATCTGGTCGATGGCGTGCAGCAGCGTCTCCTTCTGGCTCGGGTTCATGACGATATCCTCGAAGCCGAAATTGGCCTTGACCTTGGTCGCCTTCTGGGTCAGCTCCGAACTCATCTGCGCGTAGCACCCCTGGAACAGCGTGTTCCTGGAGATCAGGATCTCCTTGTTCATGGCGGCCAGACTCTTCGCGTGCTTGAGCGCATCGTGGATCTTGCCCGGCGTAAAGAGGAATTTGGTGGACATCTCCAGGAGATCGATCTCCTTGTCCAGTGCAAAATCCTTCGAGAAATATTCCCAGCAGACCTGACGCTCGCCGGTATTGGGCGTCGGAAGCTCGAGCTCCGTGAAGTCCTCGTTCGTGATGTCCTTCAGGGAGATCCGCTCCTTGCTCATCGCAAAGGCCAGGATCCCCTTGTCGATCAGCTTGGAAAAGGCCAGGTCCATGTAGCCCTGGAACTTCTCCTTCTCCTCCTCGTGGAAGGCCAGCTCGGTCAGACAGCAGCAGGAATCCGTGAGGATACACTCGCGCACCACCGCCCAGAGGGCGCGGTCCACGAACTGAAAATCGTAGTTGAACAGCTTCTTGCAGTTGATGGCGATCGCGCGCAGCCCGTTCTTTTCACAGAATTTCTTGACGAAGAACTTGCGTCCCGAACCGTCGTCTCCGAAATAGTAGAAGATCCGGACGCCGTCCCCGTAGGAAATCTCCATCGCCTCGAGAATGCTCTCGTTGGCCATGATGGGATCGAGCTCCTCCCGGTCATCGGTCAGCATGCCGAAGAAGCGGATGTAATTCTCATCGAGCCGCATCGGATTGCGGCCGAACAGAAAGTCGATGATGCGCTTGTCGGGGGATACGACGGTCGAGAACGGCATATTCCCGCGTACCTCCAGCGAGAGGATCGGCATCAGCTGCTCGAGGCAGGCCGACATATCGCCGTAAGCGCCGGTGATGGAGAAGGAATCCCCGTAATAGACCTTGGCGGCGGATTCGATCGTCGGGGAGGACAGGTTCCCGTTCTCGTTGATGATCTGGAACACGCCCGCATAATCGGTCTGCGTGGAGGACAGGATCGCCCCCGCGAAGCAGAACACCGTAAAATTCTCAAAGCCGAGCTTTTTGCAGAGCGAGTAGAAGGGCAGCGCTATGCCGGCCTCCAGCGTGGCCTCCGCGCGTCCCTGGATGTAGGCGATCTTTTGCTCCGGGGACATCTCCGCATCGCTTCCGGAGGCGTCTTTGCTCCCGCCGCTTCCGCTTTCCCCTGCCTGTTCCGAATCCCCCGCAAAATTGCTGATCAGCGCCAGCAGGGATTCATCGAGTCCGGTATCCTCCTCGCTCGCCTCCGCCTTGCCCGCCGGGGAATCCTTCGCGCTGCGAAACTCCTCCAGACGATTCCGGCACAGATCGCTGGCGACTTCCAGATCCGGGTACAGCACATTCTTGTACCCGCCCTGCCCGGAGGCGAAGATCACCTTCATCCGGGTGAGATACCGGTCCAGTCCCTGATTGACACAGTCAAACAGGTATTCCATATATTCTTCGTAGCTGTGAAACGGCTGAGCCTTCTGTGCTTCGTCGTATCTGCTCATCCTTGTGCCTCCTAACCCCGGGTACGAAAGACTGCGGTGCGGTCAAACACACTCGGCGCCGTGTTGAGAGAAGTCGTGTCTTTTACTGCAAAAGCACCTTCATCCTCATTCAGAAAGGGCATTTTCTTTCGCTCCATGTAGGAGAGGGTATCTTCCTCATCCTCCGGATCCGTCTGGCCCCTTTTTTTCTTTTTATCCATATCCCTCTGCAGGCGGACATCCAGTTGCATTTTACTGCCTCCCTACATTTTCATTTCATTTTTTCTGTGCTATATTTAAACAAGCAGATCCTCCTGCCCGTAAGGCATCGGCGAAGGTTGATCCGGATCTGCACGGAGGGTGCGATGAAAAGGATACAAACACTGTTTATTATACTATCCTGCGTCTTTTTTGTCTTGACGATTTACGGACTGACACATTTCAGTCTGTATCTGATCCTGCTTCTCCTGATCCTGCATTCCATCTGCCTGATGCTGGTGGCCTACACGGCTGCCGGAAGTGCGGCGGATGAGCAGGAAGTGGAAAAACTCAAAAAGGAGCTGGCCGAGCAGGCCCTGTCCCACGAGAACGAGATTGAAAAGCTCACCCCGTCCCAGAAGCCCCATGAGCAGGAGCTCATTCGGATCGCCCGGCTCAAGGAGCAGGCCACGCAGCGTCTGAAGGATTCCGAGGAATCCCTCGAGGGAATGACGCAGGAGCTCGAAGAGGCCAGACACAGGCTCGAAGCGGACCGGAGCCTGGAGGAACAGGAGCGTCTGAACTCTCTCCTTCCGCCCGCAGGCGATGCGGACGATGCGACCATCAATATCATCGCCGTCGCGCAGGCGGCCGTGGACGAGCTGCAGTCCAGCGCCCGCAAGGCCAATCTTACGGTGCGCATCTCCTCCGCACTCAAGGAGCTGCTGGTGAAGGCCAATCCGGAGCGCATCCGGATCCTCTTCAAGAACATCATCGACAATTCCGTCAAGTACATGAATCAGGCCGGATCGCTCATCATCACGATCTCCACGATCGAGAATGATATCTTCATCGTCCTGAAGGATACCGGCAACGGCCTCCCGCAGGAGGAGACCCGGCACATCTTCGAGCTGAACTTCCAGGGGTCCAACCGCATCAGCGGCAACGGACTCGGCCTCGCCCAGGCGAGAGCCATCGTGGAATACTACGGCGGCACCATCTATGCCAAGAGTGATTCCGGCAAGGGAATGGCCATCTACATTCAGCTGCCGGCCACCTGATCAGCCTGCGTTCCCGTACATAAACCTACCGGAGGGCTTCCCATGAAAAACACCATCAAAATACTCATCTGCGGAATGATCGTCTTCTATCTGATCGCAGGCGTAATCGCCTTACTGCTCTCCCGCCGTGAGGAAAAATCCAATCAGGTCGACGCGCAGCTTTTTGCTCTGCAAAATGACACCATCATCGGAAATGCTTCCGAGGATGCACCGCTTCCCACGGCCGCAGGTTCAGAGGAAGATGCGGATGTGGCCGATGCCGGATCGGAAGGTTCCTCCGAAGCGGATGCAGTGGTTGTGGAAGTACATTACTACGCCTTCTCCCTGCAGGGCGTCACCTCGCACCTGAACGTCCGCGAAGAGCCCGCACTCATCTCCGCTTCCATCGCAAAGTTAAAGCCCGGCGCAACCGGCTATGTGCTGAGTCAGGAGGATTCCTGGTCCAGGATCCTTACCTCCGATGGCATCATCGGTTACTGCTACAATGATTATCTCGTGCTTACGGAGATTCCTGTGGAGGATTTTCCGGCGGAATATCGCTGATCCTTCCGTCCTCGATCCGGCATTCCCGGAAGCGGCTCCCGGAAGCGGCGTCATGATCGTGGCTCGCCACGATGACCGTGGTTCCCTGACGGTGAATGAGATCGAAGAGCTTCATGATCTCTGCGGAGCTCTCCGGATCCAGATTGCCCGTCGGCTCGTCCGCCAGCAGGAGCTTCGGGTTGTTCATGATCGCACGCGCGAGACAGACCTTCTGCTTTTCCCCGCCGGAGAGCTGATCCGGCATCCGTTTGAACAGATCCCTTATCCCCAACAGAGACAGTACGCTGATGATTTTGCGTTCTGTCTCTTTTTTTCCGAGGGAATATACATGCCGCACCAGTTCCAGATTCTCATAGACATTCCGGTTCTCCAGCAGCCGGAAGTCCTGAAAGACCACACCGATGCTCTGCCGGTAGACAGGTACCTTCCCGTCCGGCAGCTCTCCCAGATCCTTCCCGTTCACGAGGACGCTCCCGCGGCTCGCTTTCAGTTCTCTGGTCAGCATGCGGATCAGGGTCGTCTTGCCCACGCCGCTCTCCCCGGTCAGGAGGACCCATTCCCCGTCCGCCACCTTCAGATCGGCGCCGCGCAGCACCTCCGTCCCCGGTTCATATCCTGCCCATACATCTCTCAGTTCTATCATCCGTCTACTGCAGCACGATCAGGCGATCCAGCTGCGACTCCTCATCCAGAATCATATCCCGCTCCACCGGCAGCGCGGCATTCATATCCAGATAGCTGTTGCTGTCCATGGATGCGCTCTTCTCCAGCTCGATCAGACGCAGAGCGGAACGGATCGGCTTGAACTGATTCAGGATAAAGATCAGCTGTGAGCGCTGCGTCTCGGTCAGATGCTGCGGGATCAGGATGGTGACATCAAAGATACCGCCCTCGTCCATATTCGGAGGCAGCTCGCCGCGGTCCCTGCGGATCATTTCGATCATCGCATTGTGCTCGAGCAGGATCACTTCCTTGTCCAGCATGATGCGGAAAATCTGACGGATCACCTCCGCCGTCCCCTTGAAGCGGTTCAGGAGGTACGCATTCGCCACGAGATTGCGCATCACCTTCTCCTCGAGGAAGCCGCCGTTCAGGTCCAGCCCCATCCAGGAGGCATACACCGGAAGGAGCTCCGGCGGGCAGGTCTGCACGTCAAGGAGCTTTGGCAGGCGGTCGATCTCATCCTGAAAATCCTGATACAGACTGGAAAAAACCGACATGTAGCGGTGGAAAAAGCTGTTCCGTTCCTGATAGATCTCGGGGAAGGTCGCCATGAAATTGTCTCCCTGTGCGGAGACCCACAGTCCTTCGAGCGTGGCATCTCCCGCCCCCAGCAAATCGATGGCCAGGAAGAGATACCGGCCGCGCAGGGTGTAGAGCAGGATGTCCCGTTGTCCCACGATCCGCAGTCCGCCGCCCTCACGGAAATAGTCCAGCTTGAGCTCCGAGGGTGCGTTCGGATTGGCCAGGACCTGCGCCAGGGTGCTGTAATCCCCGTCGTAATAGACCTCCGTATCGTCCGCCGCGATGGCATAGACGTAGCAGATCATCTCCTCGGGCATCTCCGCGCGGAAGCGGAATCTTCCCCAGTTGCTGTCCTCCGCGCCCGAATCGATGGGCGGCAGGAATACATAATGATGTCCTTCGCCTCCGTCCGATACCAGGCGTTCCTCCTGCAGCGTCATATGGTCCAGAAATGCTTTGCTCAGGCGGTTCTTTTTGATACTGTAATTATTTTCCGGCATATCCTCAGCCCCTGATCCTATACTTGATCATTCGTTACCAGTTCCAGTGAGATCCTTCCCACATGGAGCAACACATTTTCCTTCGGGAAAATATCCGCTTCGCGCATGGTGGCCAGGCTGGTCTTCTGCGGGCGGAGCGAAAGCTCGTACACATAGTCCACGCACTCGAGGGATTCAATGGCACGGAAGATATCCTCGAAGCGGAGCACCTCACCGAAGTTGCGATCCGAGTGAAGGTAATCCACCTGTGCGCGGAGCAGCCGCTCGATCTGTTCGCGGCTGTCGTTGTAATATACCTTGACGTAGACGGTCGCCTTGATATCCACGGCCGCGTATTCGGGCGGGATCAGTTCAAAGCGCGTCGTCAGCATGCGTCTGGCTTCCAGGCGTTTGGAGATGACATCCCGGTAGATCGGAGAA
>JAEEGF010546385.1_pt1 | contig 10840 bp, 9 predicted proteins | sample 9134171 | NCBI WGS metagenome assembly JAEEGF01 (sample SAMN16246542, study PRJNA631951) | gut metagenome | biome: gut microbiome; feature: rumen; material: AP-attached | host: Bos | place: Iran: Karaj | collected 2018-10 | reverse complement strand
AGGCCGGTGGTGGCAGATATTATAAGACTGATAATGAGGAGTTCAGCAGATCGCGACCAAGGTTGTGAATTGCGTCCTGTGTTTTAATAAAGCCGCAACTGATACTGCAGCTTGAAATCACGGGTGGAGGCACGGAGGTTGAGGCGGTGGGTGGCCTTGCGGCGGCGGTAGGAGACACCGGCGACGAAGCAAAGGCCGGCCTTTCGGCCATACCATGCGGGAACGCTGAAGGAACCGGGAAGGTCCCGCTCGTAGGCATAGATGCGGGAAGTCCAGTTTTCCGTGTCGCAGACAGTCCCCCGCAGATAAGCTGAAATCTGAAGCCGAGCCGTGTCAGACGGGGTTTTGTATCCGACTTCCAGATATGCCAGGCCTCCGGGACGGTAATCCACCGTCTTCACACCGTTCAGCCGCAGGCAGGTCTGCAGCCACTTGCGTGAAACCTTAAAATCGCATCGCAGATCGTGCCTCCAGACGGCCTGAAAGGCATCTCCAGAAGGGCTCAACTGCATTCGTTCAGTCCAGCGGATCATAGGCATGAACACCCAGCCGTCTCGCGAAAACTCCGGAGTCGCATTCAGTATTATCTTAATCTGTTCGTAATTGTTTTTTCGAAGCCGGTATTTCTCTGGATGAATGGTCAGGTCGGCGGTCAGGCTAAGCCAGCGATATTGAAACCCCGCTGCGGCACCGGCATCATCGACCAAAGGCCTGTACCGCCCCAAAACGGAGAAGGCAAGTTTGTACGCCGGTTCCCAGACAGCTCCGGCCAATCCTGAAAAACCGCCTGCATAACCCGCCTCCCCGAACGTGGCCAGATGCCCGAAAGCCTTCTTCCAGTCAATCGAGATGCCGCTACCGCTCTGCCCGCAGAGGGCATTCACCCCTAAACTTCCGCTACTACCAGACCAGGATGCCGATCCCACGACACCCCCGATCACCTCCCCTTCAGCAAAAAGTCCTGCCGACACCTGCCACCTCCGTCCGTCATATGCGGTAGCCAGCCCCCGCCTGCCCGGAGTGAAAGAACCCGTGCCCGAGAATCCGGATGCATTCCGCCGGAACGATGCCACGGAGGGGTATCCACCCAACATGAACCCGTCCCAGACAAGAAGCCCCTGGCCCAGGCGCACGTTGTAATCCCCAGCGATCAGTTTCCACGGTCGCCGGCCATAAACCGTCAGGCTGGCGGTAGGTCCGGTCTTCCACGAAAGATAAAGATCCGCTCTCTCGCCATTCTCCAAATGGTATTTTCCGGCGTAAGCAACCGTGGCAGCCTGCTTCGATCCGTTCCCTTTTTTCACTGTCATCCGCCCCATGGCCTCCTGCCGGATGCGTGTTTTCTCCCTGGCGCCCGCCGGGTTGTAGCTTTCCAGGGATATGAAGTACGCCAGCGCAGACACGAGGCCGGGGGTGAATCCGGGCACCGTGCCAAGTTCCGTCAGCGAAAGGATGTCCCCGGTACGCTCCCGGTAATCCAGCAGACTCGCGACCTGGTACTCGCTGAACAGGCCGCAGGAACGCAGCCTTCCGGCGGATGCTAGGTTTATACACACGGGATGGGCAGCCAGAGCCTCGAAACGCTCAAACTCGCTCTCCGAGAGTTCTTCCGCACTGCCGGCCCCTGTGAGGAGCAGAACGGCTTCCAACATCGATATCAACAGCATCATGCCGCCAATATAGCGAGCCGTAAAACAAATGTCAATCAAATAAATGCATAGCGAAAACTTTTTTTATGTTTCCGTATCGCGAAAAAATTGTAACTTTATGCATTGATTCATTTACTATGGATAAAATTTTTATTCACGACAAAGTTTTCGTACCTTTCATCCCCTACGAGAAAGTCTCGCAAATCATTGACGGTGTGGCAGATAGGTTAAACAAAGATTTTTGTGATGCCGGACTCTCCTATGCAAAAAAGGCAGAAAAAGACATACCGGTGCTGCTCTGCGTGCTTCACGGATCCATCATGTTCACGGGAGAACTATTGAAGAGAATCAATTTCCCCGTTGAACTTGCATCCATGAAATTGTCTTCCTATGTAGGCACGACCTCCACCGGAGTGGTGAAGGAAACCATGCCACTCAGCACGGACATCGTTGGCAAGACTGTAATTGTGTGCGAAGATATCGTGGATACCGGCAATACCATCATCGCCCTCAAGAAGAAACTGTTGGACAAGGGTGCCAAGGACGTGCGCATCTGCACAATGCTCCTGAAGCCCGAGGTCTTCCAGGGCAAGGATAAACTGGATTACGTGGGCGCCGAGATTCCCAACCGCTTCATAGTCGGCTTCGGCCTGGACTACGACGAGCTCGGACGCAACCTAAAGGATATTTACGTATTAGAATAAGTTATATGAAGTACTTTATCATGTTCGGCCCTCCCGGCGCCGGAAAAGGGACCCACGCGGCTCCCATGGTCAAGAAATACAACCTCAAGCACATCTCCACCGGAGAACTCCTGCGCAGCGAGATTGCAGCCGGAACCGAGCTTGGAAAGCAGGCGGCAGCCCTGATTGAAAAGGGTAATCTCGTACCCGACGAGGTGGTGGAAGGAATGATCGCCCAGACTTTCGCCAAGTATCCCGAAGTCAACGGATTCCTCCTCGATGGCTTTCCCCGCACGGTTCAGCAGGCGATGGACCTGGACGAAATGCTCGAAGCACGCGACGAGTATGTAACCGGTGTCATCTCTCTGATGATTCCCGACGAGGAGATCAAAGCCCGCATCAAGGGCCGCGCCCTCATCGAAGGCCGGGCCGACGATGCATCCGATGAGACAATCGCCAACCGCATCAAGACATATCACGCCAAGACGGAACCCCTTATCGAGGTCTATAAAGACAAGGGAATCTATCACGAAATCGATGGCGTAGGCACCATCGAAGAAGTGCAGAAGCGCGTCTTTGCGATGATGGATACGCTATAATTCCGGCAGGACCTTTTCCATGCGGATGCCGCGGGAGCCTTTGACGAGGACCGTGGCGCCGGAGAAGGCGGCCTGATGGTCGGAGATGTATTCGGCCAGGGCATCGGAAGTGAGGAAGCAGCCAAGAATCAGCGGATCTGCACCGGGGACGATGCCAAGCTCCGACAAGGCCTTGCCGAATTCCTCTCCCACAAGATATGATTTCAGTCCGGAGGCAACGAGCTTCCGGACTATGTTTTTATGCTCCTCCACTGAAGCGTCGCCCAGTTCGCGCATGTCGCCGAGCAGGGCCAGTTTGCCGTCAGACCGTATTGCCGCTAGGTTATCGATTGCCAACCCCATGGATGTAGGATTGGCATTGTAGGCATCCACGATCAGGATATTGCGCGCGGTCTTTTCCAACTGTGAACGGCTGTTCGCAGGGGTATAGGCCTCGATGGCTGCGATGGCATCAGCACGCTTAACTCCGAAGTACTCTGCGATGGACAGTGCGGCCAGCACGTTGTCTGCATTATATGCGCCCACAAGCTTCGTATGGATCTCCGAATCCCCCACCTGCATAGCCAGGAAAGGGTTTTCGGCCGTGGTGGGAAGCAATTTCACCTTCATGGATTCCCGGCTGAATTCCCACTGGTGGCAGGCCTGCCTGCGGGCAGCTGCGGCCAGGTCGGTATGGTCCGTATTCACGAAAATGAGCGAGCCCTTATGGCTGCCCAGCCACTTGTACAGTTCAGTCTTAGCAGCCAGCACGCCCTCGTAGGAACCGAAGCCAAGCAGATGAGCCTTTCCTACATTGGTGATGTAACCGTAATCCGGCTGGCTTACTTTTACCAGTTTCGCAATATCGTCCGGGTGGTTTGCACCCATCTCCACGACGGCGATCTCGGCATCCATCGGTATCGAAAGCAGCGTCAGCGGCACGCCTATGTCATTATTCAGGTTGCCCTTCGTGGCGGCCACCTTGAACTTGGCTCCCAAAGCCGCAGCTATCAGTTCCTTCGTAGTAGTCTTTCCGTTTGTCCCCGTCAGCCCTATCACCGGGATTCCCAGCACCTTCCGGTGATGGATCGCCAGCTCCTGAAGGCTCCGGAACGGGTCTGCTACAGGGATAATCTGGCTGTTGGGGGTATGCTGTAGAGAAAAATCCTCATTCACTACAGCATACGAAGCGCCGGCTTCGAGAGCCTTCACCGCATACTCGTTGCCATCGAAATTCTCCCCGCGGAGCGCAAAGAAGATTGCTCCGGCCGGAATAGTGCGACTGTCGGTACTGACTTTGCATCCGCACTCGCAATACAACTTGTAAAGCTCCTCCGTACTCATTTCGTCCCAGTGCTGCCGAATCCACCTTCCCCGCGTTCGGTTGCACCTAACTCTGCAACCTCCTCCCAGTCAATTTTCTCGTGCTTCGCCAGCACCAGCTGTGCAATCCTCTCCCCCGGTTCAACCGTGAACGGCTGGTCCGAAAGGTTCACCAGGATTACATTAACCTCTCCACGATAGTCGGCGTCGATGGTGCCAGGAGTATTCAGCACGGTGATGCCCTTCTTGGCCGCCAGGCCGCTGCGGGGGCGTACCTGCACTTCATATCCGACCGGAATCTCAAGATAGAGGCCGGTAGGGATCATGGCACGCTGGAGCGGGGCCAGTACTACGGGAGAAGCGAGGGAAGCACGTACGTCCATGCCGGCAGATGCCAGCGTAGCGTACTGCGGGAGGGCGTTCAGGCCCTTGTTCACGACTTTGACTGTCATTACTTCTGAGCTTTTTTATAAAGGAAAACGGTTATCAAGGCAAACAGCAGATTCGGGATCCACAACGCAACCCCGGCCGGCATGGTGCCGGCATAAACGAACATCTGAGCGAAACGAAGGAACAGGATGTATGAGAAAGCCAGTCCAATGCCAATGCCGAGATTCCAGCCTATGCCGCCACGCTTCTTTCGCGATGACAGGCACACTCCCATGATTGTCAGGATGATGGCGGAGAAAGGCATGGCAAAACGATTATGTAACTCTATTTCGGCGAACATGACATTTGCATCCCCGCGCATGTTCTGCGTAGCTATCAGCTGATTGAGGTCTTTGATGGGGAGCGTTTCAACCGTCTTTTCATTACGGTAGAAGTCCGTCACGGTCAATTCTATCACGGTATCTTTCCTCTCCCCGCTGGTAATGTGGTCTTCGAGGCCTGAAGCATAGTCCCGGATGAACCAATTCCGCAGCCTCCAGCACTGTTTGGTGCTGTCCCAAACGGCACTGTCCGCCTCCAGTTTGCTCTTGAGTTTATTATGGTCTACGGTTTCCAGGGTGAACTTGTATGCAGTATTGTTCCAGCGGCTGAAAGACTCCACGTATACGAACTGTCCAGGAGCAATCTGGTAGTGGACATTGCGGAATCGGACGGGTTTGTTCTTTATATACTTCTCTTCGAAAGCCGTTCTGGTAACATTCGATTTAGGAATCACGTAAAGATTCAGGCCCAGGGAAAGCATACCGATCAGGATTGCACAGGCCACATAGGGCACCAGGATGCGCGCATAGCTGATTCCGCCCGACAGCATGGCGATGAACTCCGAATTGGACGCCATCCTGGACGTAAAGAAAATCACGGTGATGAACACGAACAAAGGGCTGAACATGTTCATGAAATACGGCACGAAATTCAGGTAATAATCGACTATGATGGCCTTCAGGGGCGCCTCGTTCTTCACAAAGTAGTCCACCTTCTCGGAGATGTCGAAGATGATGACGATGCCGATTATGAGCAGCAGCGCCATGAAGAAGGTGGTGATGAACTTCTTTGATATGTAGATATCGAGTTTCCTCATAATCTCTGAGTCAGTTTGGCCACGGCCGCATCCTTCCAGGCCGCAAAGTCCCCGGCCTCAATGTGGGCGCGGGCCTGGCGGACAAGGTCGAGATAGAAAGCGAGGTTGTGCTCGCTTGCAATCATTCCCGCGAACATCTCTCCGGAAATGAATAGATGACGCAGGTATGCCTTGGTGTATGTATGGTCAACAAACGACGTGCCGTCCGGATCCAGCGGGCTGAAATCGTCTTTCCATTTCTCGTTCCGCATGTTCATGATGCCGCTCCACGTGAATAGCATGCCGTTGCGGCCGTTGCGCGTGGGCATCACGCAGTCGAACATGTCCACGCCGCGGGCGATACCTTCCAGGATGTTCGCGGGAGTGCCTACGCCCATCAGGTAACGTGGACGGTCGTCAGGAAGCAGGGGGCAGACCAGTTCCAGCATCTCGTACATCTTCTCGGTCGGCTCCCCTACCGCAAGGCCGCCGATGGCATAGCCGTCGGCATCGAACTGCACGGCATGGTCTACCGCTTCTTTCCGAAGGTCGGGATAGATGCATCCCTGCACAATCGGGAAGAAGCACTGACTATAGCCGTAGAGAGGCTCCGTCTCGCGGAAACGCTTTGCGAACCGCTCCAACCAGCCCTTGGTCAGATTCAAGCTCTTGCGGGCATAGGAGTGGTCGGCATCGCCGGGACAGCATTCATCCAGCGCCATGCAGATATCCGCACCGATGATGCGCTGTGTATCCACGTTGTTCTCCGGCGTGAATGTGTGGCGGCTGCCGTCTATATGGCTCTGGAAGGTGCATCCTTCCGGGGTAAGTTTGCGGATGGGGCTGAGGCTGAACACCTGGAATCCGCCGCTGTCGGTGAGGATGGGACGGTCCCAGCTTTCGAAACGGTGAAGTCCGCCGGCCTGCTTCAATATATCCAGTCCCGGGCGGAGGTACAGGTGATAGGTATTGCCGAGGATGATCTCTGCCTGCACGTCATCCTTCAGGTCTTTATGATAAACCCCTTTCACCGAACCGACGGTACCGACCGGCATGAAGATCGGGGTACGGATGTCCCCGTGATCCGTATGCAGCACACCGCACCTGGCGGCGGAAGAAAGGTCGGAATGCGTCTTTTCGAATTTCATCTTTCAAAGATAATCAAAATAGAAGAAAAAATGACTAAATTTGTTAGCTGATCATTCAATCGACACCATAATGAAAAACACACAACTCAAGATCAGGCTCGTCCTGATGCTGGTGCTCCAGTATGCCGCATGGGGTGCGTACCTCACTTCACTTGGACGCTACCTCGGCAATTCCGGCCTGGGACCTCAGATCAAGTGGTTCTTTGCCATGCAGGGCATCGTGTCCATTTTCATGCCTACGCTCATGGGCATAGTCGCAGACCGCTTCATCCAGGCACAGAAGACCTTGTCCCTCTGCCACGGCCTCGCAGGCCTGTTCATGCTGGGGGCGGGATTCTATTGCATGAACGCCGGAGGCGCCGTGCAGTTCGCTCCCCTGTTCGTGCTCTATAGCCTGAGCGTGGCATTCTACATGCCCACCATAGCAATATCCAACTCCGTAGCATACAATGCCATGGGCAAGGCCGGCATGGATCCTGTCAAGGAGTTCCCTCCCCTACGCGTGTTCGGAACCGTCGGCTTCATAGTCAGCATGCTTGCGACCAACTTCGTGAAGGTCGGCGGAGTCGCCATGCAGGACAGCTACACCCAACTGTACTCTTCCGGCATCCTGTCGCTTGTCCTCTGCGCATATGCACTCAGCATGCCCGCATGCGAAGTCAACCGCGGTGAGGCCAAGAGTCTTGCGGAAGCGTTCGGACTCAAGGCCTTCAGCCTGTTCAAGGACGGACAGTTCGCAGTGTTCTTCATCTTCTCGATGCTGCTCGGCGCATCGCTTCAGATAACCAACGGTTATGCCAACACGTTCCTTGGTTCATTTGCAGCCGATCCTGCACTTGCAGACACTTTTGCAGTCAAGAACTCCAACGCCCTCATTGCCATCAGCCAGGCATCCGAAACCCTCTGCATCCTGCTGATTCCCATCTGCATGAAGAAGTTCGGCATCAAGAAGGTGATGCTCATGGCCATGTTCGCATGGGTGTTCCGTTTCGGCTTCTTCGGAGCGGGCAACCCTGCATGGCCGGGCGTGCTGCTCTTCGTGCTGAGCTGCATTGTCTACGGCGTCGCTTTCGATTTCTTCAACATCTCCGGCTCGCTCTACGTTAACGAGAACACCACCCCGGACATCCGTTCCAGCGCCCAGGGCGTGTTCATGCTGATGACCAACGGTCTCGGCGCCACCATCGGCACACTCGCAGCCGGCAAGGTCGTAGAAGCTTTCGACGTGTTCAACACTCCCGCAAACTGGGCCACGACCTGGTATGTATTCGCCGGCTACGCCTGCGTGGTGGGCATCCTCTTCGCCATCCTGTTCAAGGATCCGCAGAAGAAAACCGCTTGATCTAGGAGTCGTCCCAGTCGAAGAAAGCCTTCGACGAAACGCTCCACTTTTCTACGGACACGTTCCCTTTATGGCTGACGTGTCCGTTTTCGTCTGCTATCTCCGCATGTCCGCCCTGATAGGTATAAGGGGCATAATAGTACAGCGCCAGGTGCCGCCCGTTTTTCGCTCCGAAGGCATTACCGTTGTACGGAGACACCACATCGTATATGAAATCCGATGAAGAATAGAATGCGCCGTTATTCTCGTTGAATTCCGGCAGCGATGTAAGGTCTCCATTCCAGTTCGTCTCCAGATAGCTTCCATCAGTCATTACTGCATATCCAGAGGATCCTATGCCTGTATTACCACTGAAAAGATTTCCTCCATCCCTGCCCTGATAGACAAAAGCGCCCTCGCTGACATCGAGCACGACGGAAGTATCGTGCGGGCGGAAGCAAAGGCAGGTTACTAAACCGCCTGCATTCACGACCTCGACCAGGACCTCGACTCCTATGGGGTTATAACATGTCGATGCATAATACCCGACACGGGCCTTCACATACTCGTTGCAGTGGGGATTCCTTTTCCCGATAAACAATGGCACAGCCGCTCCGTACTCCATTCGCACAGCCTCTTTGGGCAACTCCCAGCGTATCAGGTTTATGCTATATTCCCGGATGTAACCATCGGCATCGTTACCACCTTCCAACCTGGCACCACCGAAAAAGGTCATCCATCCGTCCGCCTCCCGTTCCTGTCGCGACTTGCAGAATTCTCTCGGGATGCCGGCAGTTATTACTGCCGTTATCGTATTGTGGTTATCGAGTTCTGCTACCGCCGGAAGAGGGTCTTCCACCATACGCATATCAAAAGCTTCTCCGAAGTAGACACTTCCTTCCAGCGGGCCCATTACCTGGTTGGTGATACTGACGTTAAAGTCTGCCGTTATCCCGCAGGAAAGCGTCACCCTGTACGGAATAGTCTTTCCAACGGCTTCCGTCCAATCATGGGACGAACCGCTTCTGTTCCATTGTATCTTGTTTACATAAAGCCTCTCGCCTGACGTGTCTGCATATATGAAATCCTGTCCGTAAAGTCCCGACACCGGTTCCAGAGCCTCCATGGATGCAATGGAATAAAGGCTGCCGAACAAAGCATCCGATTCCCTGGCCGAATAAACTGCCGACAGGCCCTGTATATCCAGATTCACCATATCTCCCAGCACATCCAGTTCTTTGTCGGATACGCAAATGGACGGGAATGATGCTTCAAGAGGCACGGAACCCATCAGCTTTCCCATAGAATCAAAGCAATAAAGTGTATCCGAACCGGCACTCAGCGCAGCCACCTTGACCCCGCTTAAATAATCTCCATATACCTTCTCCCCGATCCTGAACGTTCCCGTGCTGCTTACACCCGGAGTCTTCGACAGAGAAAAAGACACATCAGTCCCGACATGCGTACGGGAATGCAATGTCACTTCCTTTGCTTCTCCGGCAGTGAAAGCGGAGGGTATTTCAAAACGGAAATCGTCTTTCCGCCATGTATTGCTTGCCCCATCGTTACTGAGGGTTACCATGCAAGTGTAGCTGCATCCACCCTGAAGGCCTATCTTATTTCCGTCATTTGCATAAAAACGGCATACCGCACTGCCTTCACTGATATTTCCCGAAGCTTCGTAATCTACCGTCATCTCTATATAGGTGGCATATAAGGTGGACGGCAAAGGCCTGTCGGAATAATCCACATCGGTATAGTTCGGCAAACTGTAAAGATACACTGTCCCTCCTGCCTGCAAAGTTGCGAGGTCGGCGGCGGAGAGGCAGTCTCCGGTCTGGAAAACAGTATTTGATGTGGCTTTGAACAGGCTCGCACTGTCCCAGGCCGCACCTGGCAGGATGGAAAAAGACGCAGGACTGTTGACAAACCGGACTTCCCGTATCTTCACATTGCCACCCAGCACCCCGCCGCCTGCCGCCAGAGAGGAGGACAGTCCGGTTTTCAGCGCTATCCTGCACATGTCCCGCTTAAGCGACACATCGCTCCTCAATCCGGTTGATGTCATCGTCAAAGCCCCCTCGCCCACCATCAGCACAGTTCCGGGTGTTCCGGGAGGATAGTCCATCCTGAACGAGGCTTCTTCTGATTCAACCGGCGGTGCCTGTAACTTTCGACCGGCATTGCCTATCACTATCAAACTGCTGTGTCCGCCTGCCGAAGAATCAAAACTAACACTGCCTGAACCGTGTATGGACAAGTCTTCGAAGTAATACGACTCCGCCAGGACGCCGGATGAACTGAAAACCCAAACGTTCAGGTCGCGGACCCGGCTTTCATCAACAATGATGGAGCTTTTTGACTGAAATGGGCAGTCCACCTTCAAAGACAGCGTAGCAACGCTGCCATTTGTCTTTTCCCGGCACATTTCTTTCGCGCAACCGACAGTCAGGAGCCAGGCAAGGCCCAGACACAATTCCATCAATATCCTTTTCATACCCATCAACTTATGACAAAGTTCCTTTCTTCAAAACCCCAGGGATTGACGGTCACCGCCCACCTCAGGGCATTTCTGTCCACGGGCACGTCCGGCGATGCCGATCCCCAACCTAGCAGTTCCACCTCATCCGC
>JAEEGF010982212.1_pt1 | contig 10841 bp, 7 predicted proteins | sample 9134171 | NCBI WGS metagenome assembly JAEEGF01 (sample SAMN16246542, study PRJNA631951) | gut metagenome | biome: gut microbiome; feature: rumen; material: AP-attached | host: Bos | place: Iran: Karaj | collected 2018-10 | reverse complement strand
CGTCTCGCCGTCGGGGTAGGTTATGGAGGTGGTGCGTCCCCAGCTGTCGTATTCGTACTGCGTGGTAAGGGCAAGGTCGGTGGCAAGGAAAGGCAGCGCGTAGGTGCGGGTCTCGGCGGTAACCTCGCCCATGCTGCCGTAGCTGTAGTCCATGCGTCCGCTCTCGTCCAGCACTGAGGCCACGCGGCCGGCGTAGTCGTAGCTATATACCGTGGGCAGGGTGCTGTCGCTGAGGTCGGCAAAAGCCTCATCCTGAAGCGTGTATGTGGACGAACAGTTGTTCATAAATTATTTTTTTCTCACAAAAACCAATTCTCCAAACTTGATTTTTTGTTTATTACCACATATTTTGTCATAACTGTAACCTGAATATATAGGAACTCTGATTGTATCACCAAACTCTCCGCCTGCGGCATTTAATCCTGTTGTTTGCCAAACATAATAATACCTGCTCATATAAAAAACTGGAATAACTCCACACACAGATTCCCAATAATACTTAAAATACAATTCATTACCCATAAATGATACTGGATGCCATCCCCCACGATAGCATTTTTTTCGTTCTTCAATATTCATTATTATTCTTGGAATATCCGCATATTTTAAAATGCTATCATTATTTGCATACCGTTCATTTTTGATGTGATTTGAGTCATTGTAGAGCGTTATTCCAAGCACACAAGAAGAATCGTATATTCCTATCAATTGCTGGTCCTTTAAAGTTTTACTGTTTTTCCAGAACATACAGTTTTTCAGGGCTGTATCGTTCCATTCAAACCAATGAAACCATTCCGTATAAACCTCCTTGAAAACCAATTTCATGTGAAAAATACTGTCTTCGTATTCAAATGGCAATGCTTCGTAATAGGAAACAAAAACTCCCCGTTCTTTGGACTCTTCCGAAGAGTTTGATGCCCACCATTTAGCAGTGCCCTTTCCAGTTTTAAACGAACAACAATTCAATAAAACACAAAAAACAATAATTATTAGAACAATACTATACTTTTTCATTTTATTTCGGGAATAATGTTTGTTGACCAGGATTAATCATACGTATTTTTTCAAAAGTAATAAAAGGAACAGTACCTTTCCCAACATAAATAGCTGGCTGATATAAAACACTCATGGGATCACCAACAGGTGGGGAAAATAATTTTACATCGGCTTTTTTCAAAGCATATGTTACCGCCTGAGAACAATTATTGAAAAAGAAATTGTAATCTTCATTCAATTTTTTTTCCATCCCTTTTACGATTTTGCTATCTTGCTCATGTGTTGTTGGTAAAATGTACGCTTTTGTATAATATGTACCTCCTTCACCATCATGTTTTTCTGTGTTTTCTGTTGAATTATTTAAAAATTCTTGAACAGAGTTAAAACCATATTCTTTTTCCCCTCCATATCCAATATCATCCGTAGTTCCTCTCACTCTACCAGAAACTTGTTTTAAATTACCGTCATCATCTCCATTTTTTGAATATAAAAACCATTTATAAGTATCTCCAACTTTTTTCTGTATCAAAATAGCCATATGCCCCAATCCTCTAACGGCATTTCCTGCTAAAAGAATCGCTACACTATCCCCACTCGGGTCTATGTATTTGATTGGGTTGTTCATGCAGTAGCCGTATGGAGACATAAAAGGATATTTTTCGAACAACCTGTCCCTACTCACAAACACCGGTGGCGCATAATACCTCGCCTCGTAGTAGTACATCCCAGTCTCCTCATCAAGTTCCTTGGCGTTAAAGGAGTACTTGGGTATTACACCATTTCCAAAACTACTATTATGCTCGTTAGTAATCTCACCAAACGGAGCATACAAAAAGCCTTGCTGTACTGTAGCATTCTCATCCGTAACATAACAAGTAGAACCAAGGTGGTTGGGGTGGTAGTAGAAAACATCCCCACCGCCAATTGGCTGCAAACCCGTCATTCCCACTTGTGGCAGTTCAAACACCGGTTTCGGGTCTTCGAGGGTTTGTTCCTCACCGGGTTCTAAAAATTCATATCCCGTTATTTCCACAATGTTTTTCCGTATTAAACTATCTTGCCAATCTTTTCTGTCCTGCAGTTCTGAGTCGTGGGTGTGTATTGGTAAGTTTTGGTCGCCCAACCTGCTTGCAATCCTTTCCATGCCGTTGTAGTAGTGTTTTGTGTAATGGCCGTCATTATTAAAGTTCAGATAGCTGTTGGGGTAGAACATGGCGGTGTGGGGGTTAAAGCTTACGTTTTCCAAACGGCCGTTCACCCAGTTGGGGTTTAGGTCAAAACTGTACTTGTAGGTTCTTGTAGTGCCGCCGTCGTATCCGTACAAGGAGTAGAAAAGTCTGTCGTAGCTGTACAGCCGCATATTTCCGTCCGCACCGAAACGGTAGAATTCCTCGCTGTCGCGTTGCCGGGGGTAGAAAACTACCGTTGTGTATGTACTAAACAGAGGAGTCATTTGTACAACATCTAAATACCCACGAAATCTGACCCAATGTATTCCCATTTGTTTAAATCATTATTATATTTATAATAATATATAAATGCATCCGAATACGCATAAACAACCATGTCTTCCTCTATATCATAGCGAACATAGTATAAATTATATAAAATCTTTAACCGACCTTTTTCATCGACATCCCAGCTAAAAATGAATGTGGGCAAACTCTTATTATCCTTGTTTTCACGAACTATCTGCTTTATGGAATAAACCCATTGAAAATCGGTTTTATATATGTTAAAAATGCTGTCATTAATACTAGTAAAAGTAGGAAAAGTTGAGAGGTCAAAATAAGTTTTTCTATCGAATAATCCTTTAGTAGTATATTTTCTGAAGTCATAAAAAAAGTGTTCGATGGATGAATCTATAATACTATCAAGATATGAAACTTCACTTCTCATATCTTGCCCTTGTACAATGCAATTTGCTGCAATAAAAAACAGGGTTAAAACTATTTTTTTTTCAAGACATTTCTTCATATCAACAAATTTTAAATAATTATTTAATTGCTTAATAACCCCTTGGTAGATATTTTAGCCTGAATACCGGATGAATTATAAATATAGAGAAATCCATCCCCCATACCAAAAACATAATTTGTAGTTTCTCCAGCATTTTCTTTATCTCTCTCAGAAGGTTTTTGTTCCCATGCATTTCCACTTGTAGTTTCTCCATTTTTTAATGAAACACCACTCCAAGGATCAGTATTTATAAGATTTGTTCTTAAAGTGCCACTTGCATGACTATGATATTTTATTCGTCCGGTTTTCAAACCGGGAATTAGCAATTCTTTGTCTACTTTAAGATTGCCAACTTTTGATTTTTTTTCAGTTTCTTCCCATGCAGTGCCATCTTCATTTGCATAGCCACCATATTCCATATTATTTTTAGAGTTTCTTCCACCCCTACCGTCATCTTCTATTGTAGAATATGCCTCTTTAAGCATATCTATAGTCACTATTTTTATAAACTTGTCGTAAACAGAGAGATTGTTTTTGAAAGCCTCTGTATTTCCGTTGTTATTGACAACAAATCCACGGGCAATAGACAAGTCATCATCAGAAAATGGGGAATTTTCACCATTCCGAATCACATAATGTTGATTATCATAAGTTCCATCTGTTCCAATCAGTTTACCGTTTTCATCATAAAAATTACCATATTCCCTCCCATCCGGGTCAACATACTTCACCGGATTATTGGCACAATACGCATAAGGCGTAAATGTCGGGTACTTCTCAAACAGCGGATCCCTGCTAATAAACACCGGCGGTGCCATATAACGTGCCTCGTAGTAGTACATCCCCGTTTCCTCATCCAATTCCTTAGCGTTAAAGGAGTATTTTGGAATTACAGAAGAACCAAAACTGCTATTATGCTCGTTAGTTATCTCTCCAAAGGGAGCGTACAAAAATCCCTGTTGTACTATAGCATTTTCATCCGTTACGTAACAAGTAGAACCAAGGTGGTTACTGTGGTAGTAGTAAATGCCATCGGCAGAAGGCTGCAAGCCGGCAATTCCCACCTGCGGTAGTTCAAACACAGGTTTGGGGTCGTCTGGGTTCTGTTCCTCGCCAACGGGTAGAAAGTCGTAGCCTGTTATTTCGGCTACGTTCTTTCTTATCAGACTGTCCTGCCAATCTTTGCGGTCTTGCAGGTCGGGGGCATTTACATTTATAGGCAGGGCTTGGTCACCAAGCCTGCTTGCAATGCGTTCCATGCCGTTGTAGTAGTGTTTGGTGTAGTAGCCGTTGCTATTAAAGTTAATGTATGCATTGGGGTAGAACATAGCATTATGTAGGTTAAAGTTTACGGCTTCAAGTCTTCCATTTACCCATTGCGGGTTTAGGTCAAAGCTGTACTTGTAGGTTCTTGTAGTGCCTCCGTCGTAGCCGTAGAGAGCAAAGAAAAGCCTGTCGTAGCTGTACAGCCGCAGGTTGCCGTCCGCACCAAAGCGGTAGAGTTCCTCATTGGGCTGTGCATTGGGTATAGTTGTCTCTCTCCTTAATAAACTGCCGTTTATGCCGTACTGCTCGTTTACATTGGTGCCGTCGGCATAGCTTATGTTGTTTGGGGCAAAGGTGGTCTGCCCTTCGTTCAGGCTGCCGTAGCTGTAATAGCGTGTCTGGCTGGTGGTTACGTTGTTGGCAAGGTCGGTCTGCTGTAGGCCGTACTGCTGTATCCTGCCCCAGTCGCCGTAGGTTACGCTAAGGGCGTAGGTCTGAGCGTTGGCGGCGCTTACCAGCTGGTTTGTGCTGTCGTAGGCAAAGTTTTCGGTAAAGGTCTGTCCAGGCAGCCACGGGTAGCTGCTCACGGCCTGCGTAATGTTGCCTACAAGGTCGTAGGTGTATGCCGTGTGCGACAGCTGGCTGTTGCACAGTCCTTCGGTTTGTTTTATTGCAAACTTCGTTTTATTTATTTGCCCAGAGACCATAGTTGCGGAAACTTCAAATTTGTATTCCTATTTTCAAAGTCATTTTTTATTTGTCATTGTTCATTGAAAACAGATGAACAAAACGACACTGCAAAATTACAAATTTATTTTGAATAAAACAAATATTCTTAAAAACTTTTCATAGGGGGGGTAAATGGCTGATAATTAATAATTTACAAACAATAATTAATAATTGGAAATAAGTTATACATATTGCTAAAAGATTAACGCACCACTATTATTTTGAGAAAAAAGAAATCGAAGAAGACTTCAAGGGAAGAGCAATCTGTTCAATTATCATCTATAGCATCAATTTGTTTTACTGCGACATACATTGTTTATACAATCCTAATCGGACACTGATAGATCTTTTTTTTGCCACAAAAAAAGGCCCCCGAAGAAACTTCGGGGACCCAACCTAAAAATTGTACTATGAAAAAGAAAACATCAAGATACGCTTTGGTTTTGGGAAAACCTCTAACGTACCTTTCTCTTAAAGTCGTTTGTTTTTGTAAGAGCTTTCTGCAACAAATGCGTCATAAAAACGGAGCGGCGTTTTTTTTATTGTGCGACGAAGCAATTTTTTTTCGAAAAAAATGCTAACTCATTGACAATGTGTCTCTGTTTTTGTCGATTTTTTCCTCCACCATCTTGGCGGTGATACGCACTTTGGTGGTATCTTTTTTCGACGGCAGGTCGAACATAATGTCGGTCATCACTGTTTCCATAAGCGAACGCAGTCCGCGGGCGCCGAGTTTGAACTCGATGGCTTTGTCCACCACCATTTCGAGGGCGGCCTTGTCATAGGTCAGCTCCACGCCGTCCATGGCGAACAGGGCTTTGTACTGTTTGGTGATGGCGTTTTTTGGTTCGGAGAGTATGCGTTGCAGGGCCTCCCTGTCGAGCGGGTTGAGCGAGGCGAGCACGGGGAAACGTCCCACCAGCTCGGGTATCAGTCCGAAACGTTTCAAATCCTGCGGCTGCACGTATTTCAGCAGGTTGTCGTCCTTTTTGTTGGTGCGTCCCGTGGCCTCCTTGAAGCCGATGACGTGGGCTTTCAGCCTTGCGGCGATATGGCGTTCGATGCCGTCGAAGGCACCGCCGGAGATGAACAGAATATTCTGTGTGTTGACGGCAATCATCTTCTGTTCTGGGTGTTTGCGTCCGCCTTGCGGGGGGACGTTCACCACGGCACCTTCGAGGAGTTTGAGCATGGCCTGCTGCACTCCTTCGCCCGACACGTCGCGGGTTATGGACGGGTTGTCGCTTTTGCGGGCAATCTTGTCAATCTCGTCGATGAACACAATGCCGCGTTCGGCGGCTTCCACGTTGTAGTCGGCCTCCTGCAGAAGGCGGGTGAGTATGTTCTCCACATCCTCGCCCACATAACCGGCTTCGGTGAGGGTGGTGGCGTCAACTATGCAGAAAGGCACGTTGAGAATCTTGGCGATGGTGCGTGCAAGGAGTGTCTTTCCGGTGCCCGTCTCGCCGACGATTATTATGTTCGATTTTTCTATCTCCACATCGTTGGCGGAGCGTTTTTTGTCGCTTTGGTATAGCAGTCGTTTGTAGTGGTTGTACACGGCCACGGAGAGCACGCGCTTGGCGGCGTCCTGACCAATCACATAGTCGTCGAGGTATGCTTTTATCTCCTGCGGGGTTTTTATTTCAAGCTGGTTGGGCTGCTTGTATTTGGAGTTGTTTTCGTTTTGGCGTACCATGTCGAAAATCTCGGTGGCGCGCTTGCTGCAGGAGTAGCAGATAAAGCCGTTGACTCCGTTTAAAAGCGGTCCCACCTCTTTCTCACTTCTTCCGCAAAAAGAACATACTTCCTGTTTTTTAGCCATATATATAATGTGTTTGTAAAGTGTTTTAAATCATAATGTTGTGTGATGCATCCTGACGTAGGAACACAAACAGCAGTGCCGTGAACGACAGCATCGAGGAGCCTCCGTAGCTAAAGAAGGGTAGGGGCACGCCGATAGTTGGCAGGAGGTCGAGCACCATTCCCAAATTTATTATGAAATGGAACAGCAGAATGCCCACCACGGAATAGCCGTAAACCAAGGCGAATTTGGAGTACTGCCGCTCGGCCATGTTGATAAGCCGCAGAAACAGCACCACGTACAGTATCACGAGGACCGCCGAGCCAAGAAATCCCCATTCCTCGCCCACGGTGCAGAAAATGAAGTCGGTCTCCTGCTCCGGCACGAAGTTGAACTTGGTCTGAGTGCCTTTCAGGAAGCCTTTTCCGATAAGTCCTCCCGAGCCGACGGCAATTTTCGACTGACGCACGTTGTAGCCTATTCCTTGCGGGTCGTCGATTTTTCCGAGCAGTTGCAGGATACGTGTCTTCTGGTGAGGCTCGAGAACATGGTCGAAGACAAAGCCGGTGGACAGCACGAAAGCCGAGCAGGCGGTCACAATGAGTATGGTGCGCACCACTATTTTGGTTGTCCGCTTGTTGAGCCACAAAAAGAGGTAGCCAAGGGCTATGGCCACAATTATCCCGATAAGGATGAAGTTGTTGTCGATAAGCAACGCCAGCACAAACAGCATCACGGCCAACACACCGTAGATGAGCACTTTGCCCGAAAGTCCCATCCTGTACAGCGGTACACAGAAACTGGCAAAGACTATCGCCGAGCCGGCGTCGTGTTGTAGAAGGATAAGGGCGGCGGGTATCAGAATCAACGCGAAGGTGATGATTTTGGTCTTGAAATCGCGTATGTGTATATCGATGGAACCCAAGTATTTGGCTATTGCCAAGGCTGTGGCGAATTTGGCGAACTCCGACGGCTGCAGCTTGAGCGGACCTATGGGAATCCACGAGGTGGCTCCTTTCACCGCCGACATCGACAGCACCACAAGCAGCAACACCAGCACCAGCCCGTAAATCACATACGCCGCCGTGCTGAAGAAATGGGCGTCGGCAAGCAGTATCACCAAGGCGAGTAGAAACGACAGCCCTATCCACAACAGCTGTTTGCCGTGCTGCGAATTCATGTTGAATACATTCGCCGTGTCCTGCTCGTAGGTGGCGGCATATATGTTCACCCATCCGAAAAGGACTATCAGGACATAGACAAGAACCGTCACCCAGTCCACGCTGCTAAGTATGCTGTTGTTTCGTGCTCTCATCTCTAACGGCGTTTTTTCATTTTTTTATACACTCGTTTCAGCGGCAGGCTCTGGCAGGGACGCGCTTCCATATATTGTCTCTCCACGTCGGTGCGTTCCACCTTCTTTTTCAGATATTTCTCCACCACAAGGCTGGCGATGGGAGCGGCCCAGGTGCCACCGGCACCGGAGTTCTCCACATAAACCGACACGGCTATCTTAGGGTTGTCCTTGGGTGCGAAACAGATAAACACCGAGTGGTCGATGCCTATGTTTTCGGCGGTACCTGTCTTGCCGCAGATGTCGATGCCCGGAATGTTGGCGCGGTGTGCCGTACCGCCGGCACCGTGGATCACATCATACATGCCGTTGGCGGCAATCTCGAAATATTCGGGATCCACACCCGTTTCGTGTTTCTCGTAAAATTCCGACGGACGAACCGAATCCTCGCCGTAGAAACGCACTATGTGAGGGGTGTAGTAATAGCCGCGGTTGGCCACTATCGCCGCAAGGTTGGCCATCTGCAACGGTATTATCGTAACCTCGCCCTGACCGATGCTGTTGGAGTAGATTGTGGAGAAGGTCCAACGGCCGTTGTACCACTTGTCGTAAAAAGCTGTGTCGGGTATGTTGCCCGAACCCACATTGGGGAGGTCCAGCCCCAGCCGCTGTCCGAAACCGAACTTGAGCATGTGTTCGCGCCAAAGTGCCAGGCCGTAGTGGCTGTCGCGCACATCGTTGCTGTACTTGCCCTGCTGTATCATACGGCGGTAGGTGAAATAGAAATAGGGGTTGCACGACATCTTGATGGCGTCGCGTACGCATCCCGCGCTGGGGTGGTTGTGGCATCCCAGTTTCGATTTGTCGCACGGGAAGCCGGTGCTGGGGGTTATCACCCCTTCGTCGAGGGCTATCATTGCCTGCGCCACTTTGAAAATGGAGCCGGGGGGATAGGTGGCCTGCAAAGCCCTGTTGAACAACGGCTTGGCAATGTCGTCCTGAAGCTTTTTGTAGTTCTCGCCGCGCACACGTCCCACAAGCAGGTTGGGGTCGTAGCTCGGTGCCGAAACGAGGGTCAGTATCTCGCCGGTGGCCGGCTCTATGGCCACGATGCAGCCACGTTTGTTGGCCATCAGTTTTTCGGCGTACTCCTGCAGTTTTATATCGATGGAGGTGTAGAGGTTCTTACCGGCGATGGCGGCGGTGTCGAAACGGCCGTTCTCGTAACGGCCTTTTTCGCGGTTGTGCACATCTACAAGGGTTACCTTCTGGCCTTTCTTGCCACGGAGCACGCTCTCGTACGACTTCTCCAGTCCGCTTTTGCCGATGTAGTCGCCCTGACGGTAATAGTTGTCGCTGTTGATATTGGTGTCTTTCAGCTCGTCTTCGTCAATTTCGCCAATGTAGCCGAGCAGGTGTGCCGCTATGGGCTTGGGATAATGCCTGAGGGTACGCTGCTGGGCGTAGAATCCTTTGAATTTCCACAGGTTCGACTGCAGTGCCCCGTAGGTCTCCTTCGAAATCTGTTTTAGGAACGGCGACGGCGCCTGCATGGAATATTTGCAGGCCTTGGTCATGTTGGAATCGAAAACATCGCGGGTGATGTCGAGGATCTGGCAGAACTGTGCGGTGTCGAAATCCTCGGCGTTTTTCATCTGCGCCGGCACCACCATAATGTCGTACACAGCGTCGTTATATACCAGCAGTTCGCCGTTGCGGTCGTACACAAGGCCACGGGCGGGATACTGCACGATATGGCGCAGGGCGTTCTCTTCGGCGGCTTTTTTGTAATCTCCGTTGAAAATCTGAAGATACATCAGCCGGACGATAAAGAGAATACCTACGGATAGTATCAGTATCTTGATAATCTGTTTCCGATTGGAATACGCGTCCGTCATTGGCGAAGTGGGTAATTTTTTATCAATAAAACAATTGCGAAAAAACACAGCCTTTTTCAAAGCTTTGCAAATATACGCATTTTTTTATGTATTATTGCGGTTGTTGGAAAATATTTTTTTGTGTGTCGGAAACCATTAAAAAAACTCGGTTTTTCGGTACGAAATCCACCCCAAAAAAGGATGTCAAAAACACAAAATAATGCCTCTATAACTTATGGATTTATGAACTGTGAACAGTGATTCGTGAAGATATGAAGGTTTAAGATGTAGAAATGTTTATTTGTTGAGTTGTTGAATTGTTTTACTACAAACTCCCAACTGAAAAAAATTCTTGCATTTCCCGACTTTTTTTCGTAACTTTGCACATTTGTGATTAACGAAAAACTACGCAAGTGAAAACGACAAAACTCTTGGCAACCGCCGTGCTTACGGCCTTGTGCATAACACTTTGCGCCCGTTGCGGAGACGAAAGCGGTGGCGACGAAGTGCAGATAAAACGTTTCGAAAAGGTGCTGTTCGGCACTCCGGCAAACGACTTGCCCAAGGTGCTGAAAGAGCAGGAACCGGAATACCGTCCCCTTATCAGCGGCGACCTCAACGACCCCTATTTTATGCAGAACATCGTAGGTTTCGCCACCGACCCGCAGATGGTCGACGTGTACAACACCGTTATGCGCCGCTATCCCGACCTCGGCTGGCTGGAGAAGGGTCTCGCCCCCGCCATGGAGAAAGCCCGCAAGCTGTTCCCCGACCTCAACGTTAAGGCCTTCTACACCCTTATCCTCGGCAATTTCGACTACAATATGCGGGTGGTCTGCACCGACACTTTCCTCGCCATCGACATAAGTCAGTATGTGATAGACGAATACAAGTCGTTCAACTACTACAACATGCC
>JAEEGF010095990.1_pt1 | contig 10841 bp, 10 predicted proteins | sample 9134171 | NCBI WGS metagenome assembly JAEEGF01 (sample SAMN16246542, study PRJNA631951) | gut metagenome | biome: gut microbiome; feature: rumen; material: AP-attached | host: Bos | place: Iran: Karaj | collected 2018-10 | reverse complement strand
CTCCCGGAGAGGTGGGTGAGTGGCTGAAACCACCGGTTTGCTAAACCGACGTACGGGTCATTCCGTACCACGAGTTCGAATCTCGTCCTCTCCGCTGAAATCCCTTACAGAGCACTCTGTAAGGGATTTTTGGTAAAAAGTGGCCCAAAAAATGTCCCAAAAATCGAAAATTTGAACTAAAAAAAGGTGCTCGCAGGTCGGCACCTTTCGGAGAAGGACTAAAAGAAGCGGACAAACTGCTCGGTACTAAAAAACAACCCTTTGATATCCGCGTTCCATTCGTTCTCGAATTCAGAAGGAGAGAATAAATCGTGGGGAAGCTTTTGTATTTGTTCCTCGTTCATCTCTATTATTTCTAGATAACCGATTTCGGACGGCAGTTTGGTTGCCTGTAATACGTAGACTCTATTCATGGTCCAACTTTAGTTTTCTCGTTTCTTCTATCACTTGCGAAAATAGCGATTCTTCTTTGTGTCTGCAAATCACTTGTACGTTTCCACGCACAAATAATACAACCCAAAGAATACTATCCAAATAAAGCGAGACTTGTCATTTGCTTTTCGATAGGAATAATAGCCTTATCAGAAATATATTCCTAACTTTGTGTATTCCAACGCCCCATTTATATGAAGACGGAAAGATGCCTCTACTTTGCTCCCTTTTCGGAGTTCCTTCTAAGCAACCCATCTTCCGTGCTTGGCGATCTTGTGTCAGCCAACCACGGGATGGACTTGACGACCACGATCGAAGCATGGGAAGGGGAAATCCGGATTATGCAGGATGTCTTGACCGCATGGAAGGACGAGGATGCCTATATCATATTTGAGTATGCCATTCCTCGTTTAGGCAAACGAGTTGATGTTGTTTTGCTCCTGCAAGGTGTCGTCTTCTGCGTTGAGTTCAAAGTTGGAAAGAAAGACGCTCTACAAGAGGATCTGGAGCAGGTCCTTGATTATGCTCTCGACTTGAAGAACTTCCATTTATACAGCGCAGATAGGCCCATTGCTCCAATTCTTGTCCCGACAAACTATTCCAGTGCTACGGAGGTTGTAAGGTCCTCTCCCTATGACGATGATATTCTTAACCCGTCCATAACCGGAGAAGCCGCCCTTAAAGATATTATCGAGAAGACGTTGAATGTTGCAAGAAAACCTTGGGCTCCTGAGTCTTGGGGAAAGCAGTGGACTATAAGCCCTTATGCGCCAACACCGACTATTATTGAAGCAGCTCGGACTCTTTATGAAAACCACTCTGTAGAAGACATCACGCGCCATGAGGCGGATAAGGTCTCTACAGATGCAACCATCGACTATATTCTTCAAGTCATTCGTACGAGTAAAGAACGAAGGGAAAAGAGCATCTGTTTTGTAACGGGTGTGCCAGGGGCGGGGAAAACGTTAGTAGGACTGGATGTAGCCATCAAACAGAGCTATAAAGACGGGGAGAAAGATAAAGAGAACGGCGCCGTTTACCTATCGGGCAATGGCCCCCTCGTAGCTGTTCTAACTGAAGCCCTCGCGGCGGATAATCAGAAAAAATGCAAAGAGAAAGGCGAAAAGAAGAACCTCTCCGATTCCCGTCGTGAGGTTAGCGAGTTCCTCCAGATCATCCACCGCTATCGTGATAACATGCTCGCCAAAATCAAGAATCCTGTAGAAAATGGAGTGCTTGAGATTGACCCTTCCAAGGCCGTAGAAATGGAGCATGCCGGTTACGGCGAGGTTGAGCATGTCGCTATTTTCGATGAGGCGCAGAGAACATGGACACACGAACGACTCGCTAATTACCTTAAACGAGGAGGAACTTATGGAAATAAACTGAAGGTTCCCAATTTCCCTGTTTCAGAAGCTTCTTTCTTGATTTGGTCGTTGGATCAGAGAAAAGACTGGGCGGTTATCATTTGCCTTGTTGGCGGTGGACAGGAAATTAATACCGGAGAGGCCGGTATCTCGGAATGGATAGACGCCCTCAATAACCATTACCCACATTGGAAGGTATACATCTCCAGCAAGTTAACTGATGTTGAATACGCAGAAGGCAAGGTCAACCAGTTGCTAGAGAAGAATTCTAACGTGGTGTATTCTGATTCCTTGCATCTTGCGGTTAGTTTGCGCTCCTTCCGGGCGGAGACACTTTCGGCCTTCGTTCATTCTTGCCTTAGTTTCTCCCCCGATGCAAATCAGTTGTATCAAGATGTCTCCCAAAAAGGCTATCCCGTCTTGTTGACTCGCGACATCAATAAGGCACGTGCCTGGTTGAGACGAATGGCGCGAGGCTCGCAGCAGACGGGCATATTAGTAACAAAGGTCGCCGCTCGATTCAAGCCACAAGCTGTTAATGTCCTTGCTCAAGGAGACGAGAATGCCGTCCATTGGTTCCTTGAGGATAAAACCGATATCCGGTCATCCAACTATCTTGAAGAAGCGGCTACAGAGATTCAGGTTCAAGGACTGGAGCTCGATTATGCTTGTGTCTTATGGGATGCCGATATGCGTTATGAGAATAATCAGTGGGCATACTACAAGTTCAATGGAAAAAACAAGTGGAACCCGGAAAAGAACGAGGAACAACGGAAATATATGTTGAATGCTTATCGCGTCCTTCTCACACGGGCGCGGCAAGGCATAGTCATTTGCGTTCCGGAAGGCAACTCGCGACTTAACTCTGAAGGATTCCCTGAAGATGCAACGCGACTCCCAGAGTTTTATGATGGGACTTACGAATACCTAAAGAATATAGGGATAAAGGTGATATAAAGCCGTGTTATACCTTCTAATAATACTATTTGTTGCAGCCATCATCTTTGGAGTGATGATGTCGTTTCGAACCCAACGAACAAAAAAGCATAAATACAGGCTAGAAACTATTGTTCGGTTAAAGCCCACAGTTGAAATCGCATTTGACGAAATCAGTTCCTACTTCAATTACGGTCATTACATCACAGAGACCGAGCGCCTGATGCTGGCAGAGAAGTACGATGCCCTGGACCGGGAGGTAGAGTCCGTCCTAGGCAGCAAGGAACTGGAGGAATCTGCCGAAAAAGAAGCTTTCCAGCGTTTCCATACGGCGATGACGGACACCCGGGCGCACAAAAAAGCCAACAATCAACACTTCATCGAGAACGAGCTTTCCCGCTGCAGCCAGTATTTCGATACCGTCCTGGCCTATCCTCTCGACACCCAGCAGCGGGAGGCGGTTGTTTCCCTGGAAGATAACGTTCTCGTTATAAGTAGCGCCGGCAGCGGAAAGACGATGACTACCGTCGGGAAGGTCCGCTACCTCATCGACGTACAGCACGTCCTGGCCGAGAAGATTCTACTCATTACCTTTACCCGGAAAGCCGCCGAGTCACTCTCGGAGCGTCTGGGCGAGAAGAAACTGAAATGCCGGACCTTCCACAAACTGGCTCTGGACATCATCGGCGAAGCAACTGGAGAGAAACCGACCATAACGCCACAGGATTTCTCCGTGCAAGTCTATCACAGGCTTTCGGAAGAGAATCCGGCATTCAAGGCCGCCATCGCCGACTACATCATCCGCTCCCGCTACACGATGCGGGACCAATTTGAGTATTCCTCGATGGAGGACTATATGCTGGACCGCCAGAAGCACGGCATTCAGGCATTCTTCAAGGATATGGACGGTCGCCCGGTCTTCTGCAAATCCGACGAAGAGAGCCAGATCTGCGATTTCCTCGGTTCCCGCGGCATCAAATTCCGCTATGAGGAGAAATATGAGGTGAACACGGTTGATGCGGATTACCGGAAGTATTGCCCGGATTTCTCCATCTACATCGACGGGCCGGACGGGACGCAGAAACGTATCTATCTGGAGCATTTCGCCGTCAATGAGGCTGGCCGCTGCCCTTCATTCTTCTCACCGGAAGACGAAATCAAGTACCAGCAGGGAATATCATGGAAGCGAGACCTCCACCATCAGAACGGCACCATCCTGCTGGAAACCTCCAGCGCCGGATTCCACCGTGGCGATGTATTCCAGGTCCTCACCAAGCAGCTGCTGAATCTGGGCACCGTGTTCAGCAAAGCCACCCAGCAGAATGTCGCCAGGGAGTTGGTCCGTCAGGAAGAAAACATTCTGGCGATGCTTACCGCCTTCAATTTCTTGCTGAAATCCCGTGACACCTCGATGGAGAATATACGGCAGCAGGCAGGCCAAGGCCCAGACGCCGTAACGGTCAATGACATCGTGGCACCTTTCGTGGAGGCTTACCACAGGATGGAAGAGGAGAATAATGAGATTGACTTTACCGACGCCATCATCCGGGCGACCGAGCTATGTAACAATGGCCACCGTCCGGACTACGATTACATTCTGGTCGATGAATTCCAAGACATCTCTATGGACCGCTATCGCTTCCTCCAGGCATTGAGGCGGAAGGAGCCGCTTACGAAGCTCTTCTGCGTCGGAGATGACTGGCAGTCCATCTACCGCTTCGCCGGCAGCGATATGGCCCTGTTCAAGACATTTGACAAGTATTTCGGCTATACCAAGAAATGCCTGATGGAAACCACATACCGCTTCGGAGAACCCGCAATCGCTGAATCTTCAAAGTTCATACTGGCGAATCCGGAGCAAGCGGTCAAGAACGTCCATTCATTCCGTGACGATGCCGAGACCACGTTGGATTTCCTGGCAACCGAAGGCCGCGAAGGTGTAGTGGAGACAGTGAAATATCTGGCAGACCAGATCTCGGCAGACAAAGAGATCCTGCTGCTTGGCCGATATGGGTTCGATGTCAACATCTTCAAGAATACGGAGCTGGCGGTACACGAAGGTCAAAATGGCACCTATGTGACTTATGGCCGCCGCAAGATGAACTTTATGACGGTCCACCAGTCCAAAGGCCTGGAATGCGACTACATCATCCTACTGAACTGCAATGGTGGCACGATAGGTTTCCCGTCGCAGATCAGCGACAGCCCCGTGCTGAAATACGTCCTCAGCGAGCCGGATGCCTACGCTTTCAGCGAAGAGCGCCGCGTATTCTACGTAGGCATTACCCGGGCAAAGAAACACACCTGGGTACTCTACGACATCAATAATCCTTCGCCCTTCGTGAAGGAATTCGTCCAGACGCTTGAGCCGGAAACAAAGCCGGGCGCCGGCATCCCCGAATCGGAACTTTGCCCGAAGTGCCATTGCGGCCGCATCCGTGTGATCAAGAAGGGCCGCGCCGTGAATGGGAACCCCTACACGACGTATGCTTGCTCCAACGAGAAATACGGCTGTGACTATCTGGAAACCAAGTTCGTGAATCTCAATTCAACGCACCGAACTATACGTAAGAAAGTAGGGTATTGACAGTATTTGATAGATTAATGCCCTTACGTGAACTTGCTCTTCGCATAGTAAAAAGCAACGACTCCAACCTGTAGCAACATAATCTCGAATATTACGATTGTCCATGTCCAGGCCTTGAAGGAGGCCAGGCTCATTACCGTCTTCTCCCTCTATCTTTCTTCTTCGTCCCATCCCAGTTGGTGAGATCATCGTTGGAGCCGCCTCCGCCACCCCCGACTCTGACACCACCTTTTCCGCCGGCAGCGAGCAATAACGTTGCCACAATCTCCTTCGGAACGGTTATCTCTTCACAGAACTGTTCGGTGCGGGTCTCGGCCAAATCACAGCTGGATTGATACGTTCCTTTCCAGTTGACCTTGCCAAGCAGGCTTTTCTTAGTAAACAACCTTCTTTTCCGCTTGAACTAAAGGGAAAAGAAATCCCCCGGACAGCGTCCGAGGGAGAGGTCGCGCGTCTTGATCAAGACCTGAAATACTTATCCAGGAATTCTTTCTGCTCTTTGATCGAGAGCGTCTTTTTCATGGCTCCAAGAACGGCCTCATACTGCTCGTTTTTCTTCGTGAAGACACGCCTTCTTTCCTGGCCGTCAACTGCCGCATAAAGGTGGATGTTCCCTGAGTCGGTCATCTCGAACCGGATCAGATCGGAAGTGACGATAGCCGGTGCAAAGACATCCGGAGACAATTCGCGGAGCCGTGACTCTATTATGTCGATGAAGAGAGAGGCGACACCGTTCGCGGAAGCCAAGGGCCGAAAGTCCTTGAGCGCATCCTTCACCCTGTCGATGTACTTCGCGGGATTCTTGATGTCGTTCTGGGCGGCAAAGGCCAGCAGGTCCGCGGTGGTTATATCCTCGAACTTCCCCCGCACGGAGAATTCGTGACGCTTCTCGGGAACTGCGGCTGTTTTTAGGATGAAGCAGAGGTCGTAAGCCGGAGAGAGGTGCCAGGAACCGTCCTTCTCCATGATGAAGGAGAAGTTCTTGGCGTGGTCGTCCGTGTTGTTAGAAAGGATATTGAAGACCATCCGTAGGAAGAGCTCATTCAGTTCATCCTGGGGGATGGAGAGCTGTCTGCAAGTGGAGAAGAGATCCTCATAGCAATATGCTTCCGGATTGGCGGCGGCGAGCGTCTGGGTGAACACCTTCTCACCAGCGCGACGGTCGAAACGCTCCGTCAGGAAGTGACTGACACCTTCCACCTCGATCAGGCGGGAGGGCATCATCGTGATTCCGGCCCGGGTCGCCAGGTCATACCAGGTCTTCTCGATCTCGGAGAGGCAGAACTCAGGGGTGTTGAACTTGAGGATGTAATACTTCCTGTCGCCCCTTGCCGAGGTCTGGCCGGAGAAGATGTTCCCACCTTCATCCATCGCGATGATGGCCTTCTTAAAGCGTCCTCCGGCGGATGTCCCGACTGCCATCAAGGCCTTCTGCGTCAGTGTCTCTTCCGGGGAAATGATAGCGTGTTCGCGGTCCTGCTCAATCTTCTTCGCCAAATCGTACAGTTTCGGGATCATCAGTTTCTCATTCGTGCTGAATGCATCTTCGCTACACGGGACGAATTCGAGCGCACCCATGGCGCGGCTTCCGACGAAGGAGAGTTTCGCGAGCGGAGTCTTGTCTTTCTCGTGATAGTGGTGCTCCGCAAACCACTGGTCAAAGAGAGTGTTTCCCCAATCATCCGGAAGCGAATCCGCGATGAACGGGGGGAGTTTCTGATACTTTGCGGAGTCCGTGTTGCCATAGATGGCGAAACGGGCTGCGGGGCTCTTCGAAGAGGCGGTCAGCGGTGCAATGTCGAGCCCCGATGAAAGGTATTCGGGTGAAAAGAAGAAATACGAGTTTCCCTTCGCCGGATTCCAGCAGAGCTGTCCGATCTCCTGGCCCCAGAGCATGACGCTCAACCTGCCGCTGTCTATATTCCTAGCCATTGTTCTTCCTCCTTACCCTTTGTTGCTGATGTTCCGGTGCCGTCAGATATGGATTCGCGGGCTGCTCCGGAATCAGGTCATCGAACCGGTCCAGCAGGCCGACCGGCCGGAGCAGGGCCATCAGGTTGGTGACATTCATATTCGTGATCGTGCCCGTCTCGAACTTGTGGACGGTGGAGACGGAAACGCCCGCAGCCTTGGCCAGGTCTCCCTGGGAAAGGTTCATCATCAGCCTGTAATCCTTGAACCGCAGCCCGAGCAACTGTAGGATCTGGGTGTTCGAATACTTCTTCAAGTCCATAAAGCATCAGTTTTTGTCGATGCAAATGTAATTAATTATAGTTAAAATTCAAATAGCGCAGTTAAACTTTATTTTATTATAGTTTATTGCTTAGCGTCCGGCAGATATCTTAGTGCCAGGGGATGTTGGCAGTCCTCACTTATTCTTTTCCCTTTGTTTTGTGCCAACTCGTTGGCATTTCTGCTGAAGAAGAGAGCCGGGCTTGCCCGGGGCTCTGCCACCCTGAAAGGGTATCTGGTAACTCAATACCAACTTGTGTACAACAAGATGGGAGTCTGCCAGGGTGCAAGCAAGCTTGGGTTGGCAAATGAAGATTCTTTTCGGGTTAAAAGAAAAAAGATTTTTCATGTTGAACATGATGAAACGTTGAGCCGACGGCATAGTTCTCTGCCACGCAGCGTGTTAAGAGGTCGACGTGGATTCAACAAATCGAGGTTTATATCCCTTTTCTTTTTACCAGAGAAATGTTGAGAAGGGTTGAAGCATCGTTGAGTCATTGGAAAGCCATAATCGTTTGATAGAAGCGTCATTCCCGGACTGTGTTCAACAATTCAACAGAATCAACAAAAGGGTTTGAGGGAATCGAGGCTCGCAGTGTAGAACCTTCCCACTCCCTTGTGTTCCCGGTATCCTGTGGGAGAGCCTTGATCGACTTGATAGAAGGTGTATGAATGGGCGTTGCCTTCATGGGGAAGCTTCCAGCTGTCATTCAGGATACGCCGCAGCTGGCCTTCGTCCATCTTGATGTCGTGATAGCGAAGGATCTGTATCAAATCCCTCTTGCAGAAGGTCAGTTTCTCTACATCCAGGACGGTCATCATCTCCACGAGCAATTCAGCGAGATCGCTCTCCGCACGGTTGCGGCTGGCCCGGACTATCCGGTCCAGGGCAGCAGTATGGAGGTCCGCTGCACTGAACCACATCCTGCTGCTCCGTTCCGTCGAATACCGGCGCCGCTGTAAATGGCTCAAAAAGGCCGGTATTTCGCTTTTAAGGTGATTCAGGTAGTCCGGGTCCTCCCGGGACAACGGATGGACCTTCCTGACCCAGAAACGGGTCTCCTCGCGGTCAATGATGATGGGGAAAGACTCGTTGTTGGAACATAGGACGAATTTGGCGAAGAATTCGACCTCCTGTCTATCTTTTCCCTTTGCTTCCATCTTGTAGCTCAATGCCGTGCTGAGGTTCTTCAAGCGTTCGGTATCCTCCCGGCGATTCAGAAGCACCTCGTCAACCATTACCAGCAGTTTGCCTGCCCAATCCGAGTTGAACTTGCTGTGGAAATCCTCGTTGGTGTTGAAGGTGACGTTGTGCTGGAACACAGCCTTCAGGAAATTAAGGAAGGTCGTCTTGCCGGTATTGCGTTCCTCGGATACCAGGAGAAGGATGGGCAGTTTCTGGATTGGCTTGAGGTAAAGCAACTGCAGATAATCAAGTCCCAACTCGTACTGTTCCTCGAATATGTGATGGATCAAGCCCTCGATATGGGGGAAAGGGCCTGGAGCGAGATCGTGATTTACCGGCTCATAGCGGTTGTAGAAATTGTTGATCTCGCGATTGTAATGAGTATGGCTGGGGACAGTGCAGAACCCATCGTATTTGGGGATGGTAGCCGCATAGTCCTTCCCTTCGTCCTGACATAAGGTGCTGTAACGCCACGGAAGCAGCGTTTTCTGGCATTCACCGTCGATGCATGGTCGGGTGACGACTTTGTAGATGGCCGTACCGATGCGAAGATATTTGACGTCTTCTTCCATGGCTCTATTTTCCAGTTATGGACCTGGGCTTGTGACGGACTCCGCTTTGAATCTCCTTTAGGATGGTTTCACTGTCGATGACACGGCCGCTGCTCTGGACCCATGCCTGGAGATCCGATCGTTTGAACATAAGTTTCTTGCATCCGGCCGGTTTGTAGGACTTGATTTCCTTGCGCTGGGCCTTATGGTAAACGGTCGGTTTCTTGAGCCCAAGGATGCGGCAGGCTTCGTCCACACCGATCAGTTCATCATCTTCATCCTTTGATGGAGGTGAGTCTAGCTTAGAAGCTAATAATTCTACACTTGCACGAAGCGCCTTGACTTCGGATTTGAGCTCGGAGGTTGCCTTCGGAAGGTCCTCGAATTTGATTTGTTCTTTGTCCATGTCGGTATCGATTAAAGATTAACAACGACTGCAAAGAAACAAGGTGAAAGCCGGGTGAAAAAGTTATGCGGCGGTTAACCGGAAATAACCTTTTCCTTCAACCCGAATCGAGAAATATCTGCTTTTCTAGGAACAACGGGAATCGTGATATCCCCTTCATCAGAAGTAAGCTTACATCTGATGGTTGATTCTTCAACGCAGACCGTATATGCAGGGAAGCAGACCTTGATAAAATGGGAAATGTCACTTCCGTTCTTTTTCCTTCCGACATGATATCCTATTGCGTGACATAGGTGGTAAATGTCATATAGGCCGTAACCGTTGATTTTTCGATCCAGGATAGGGAAGAGCTCTGGATGATCGGAGGATGCGAAGGCTTGGATATTCCGGCTCAGATGGTCCTTCTCTTCATCTTGGAGGAAGGGACCAAGATAGGAGAGGACATAATCATTGATGGGCTGTAAATCCATCTGGGATTGCGCTTGGGTGATGAGAGTATTCCCGTTTTGCAGGACAGCCCCAGTTTCATTCTCGCACTTCTCCTGTCCGACCCTGACTTTGATCCATTTGCACCAGACGAAGCGACCCGCGCGATAGATGAGGTAGTATACTGCGAAATCTATGAAGAAGCAGAGGACCGGACTGAGAGGACTTTGGATCCTCCCACTGTGAAGATCCACATACGTCTTGGCCGTCGCAATCGCGATGCCCAGGTACGCTATCTTCTCAAATATGTCCGGTTTTCTGTCCATTCGTGTCCGATTCTGACCTCAGTGGCAAATGTACAACACGGATTTTGCCCCTCCATGAAACAATAGTAGTAGCTAACGAACTGTTACTCAAATACTACTGTTTTTCGTTTCTCAATACTGAAGCCGCAGTCAGTCTCGGATGCAAAAGTATCGTTGAGAATCGATTGTGCCAAGAAAATGACTTGATAGCAGATTCTCTATCAAGTCTGCTATCAAGTTGCCCAGGCAGAAAATGCCGAAAATCAAATCCCCCGCAGCAACAATGATGATGGCGGGGGATACTCTTTGCCACTTTTATTACTTCAGCTTGATTCGGTCTACTGTATCACGTTTCTTTTGACTGACCAAGTCAGCATAGATTTGGGTAGTCGCGACATTTTTGTGCGTGAGCA
>JAEEGF012521352.1_pt1 | contig 10842 bp, 8 predicted proteins | sample 9134171 | NCBI WGS metagenome assembly JAEEGF01 (sample SAMN16246542, study PRJNA631951) | gut metagenome | biome: gut microbiome; feature: rumen; material: AP-attached | host: Bos | place: Iran: Karaj | collected 2018-10 | reverse complement strand
CACCCGCATGGGCTCGAAGAGCACCGCCCGGATGGAGAAGGCCAGCACCACCATGAGCAGGAGCGTGATAATATATTCCAGTATATTCCAATACCGGCTGCCCTTCAAATGCTCGTTCCGACGGGCCACCAGCTTGAATAGCTCGTTCTTTTCCTTCTTCGTCAGCATTCCGTGTCCTTCCCGGCGGGCGCCAGCTTCTTGACCCGCTTCAAAAACGCCAGCCGATCCAGCATGACCACTCGGCCGCAGTGCATACATTTGAGCTTCACGTCCGCCCCCACCCGCACGATCTCCCACAGGTTTTCCCCGCAGGCGTGGGGCTTCTTCAAGACCACCTGATCCCCCAGGGCAAAGGTTTCGATCATACCCCGTCCCCCCCGTAGAGAATATACTTGTCGATCATGTCCGAGAGCACCTCCGCCTTCTCCTCCTGGAAGAAGTGGCCCGCGTTCCGCACGGAGAAGAACTCGCCTCGCCGCAGGACCGCCTGGGCCTTTTCGATGTTCTCGAAGGGCTGCACCCGATCCTCCTCTCCCCAGAGGACGAACACCGGATGGTCGGAGGTCTTGAGCCCCTCCCACACCAGCTCCTCGTCGAAGTTCCGGAGGCAGTACATGAGGGATTGCCGGGAGGAATAGCTGTCCAGGGTCTCGAAGTACTGTTCCAGCACCTCCCGCGTCAGCACGGTGCTGTCGTAATAGCAGAGCTGCAGGGCATTCTTCACGTCCTTCTTCGTGTACCCCTCCCGGACGAAGGGGCCGATGAAGGGCGCCGCCATGCGCCGGATCTTCCGTGGCATCTGCTTTGTGATCCCGCCCGGGCACAGGACCGTCACCTTGTCGAACATCTCCGGAAACCGGGTCATGGCCCGCAAAAGATACATACCGCCCAATGACGCGCCCACGGCATGGACGTGATCGATGTGGAGGGCCTTGACGAACTCCACCAGGGTATCCGCCATCTCGTCCATGGAGTAGTTCATGGACACGGGCCGGCCGGAGAAGCCGAATCCCACGAGATCGAGGGCTATCACGTTGTATTTCTCCGCCAGCAGGGGGATCAGATCCCGCCAGGTATAGAGGCTCTGTCCCAGGGAGTGGACCAGCAGCAGGGGCTCGCCCTCCCCCAGGGTGATGTAGTGGATGGAGCACTTTTCGGGCCGGCTCGCCCTGAATCCGGGCAGCTGGATGGTGAGCTTCTCCCCGATCAAGTCGGAATTGACGATGGGACGATACCAATAGGGCATAGTTGCACATTCTCCTTTATGGTACTATACCGCAAATGCACCCCCATCGCAAGCCATGAAATTGTAAAGGTATTTTTACGGAAACAGGGCGGTCCGACACCTATATATTGTGTCTCGAACCATACCTGTTTCTATATATTGTCCGGCGTTTTTTTTGCCCCTTTCCTCCAAAAAACCCTTTGCTTTTTGGGTTTTTCTCTGCTATTATAGTTAAGCTTCACTATACTTAGGGAGAATATCGAATGGAACAGATCAAAGGCATTTGGGCCCTGGCCCGTGAAAATATGCGGCGGGATATGTCCGCCCTCAGCTTCAACCGCTGGATCGACGTTTTGGAGCCCGTGACCATCCAAAACGGCATCCTGGTCATCCAGTGTCCGGACGCCGCCACCAAGTCCACCATCAGCGAATACTACAAGGACACGGTGCGCATGGGCGTCAAGCAGGCCAACACCCAGATCATCGACGTGATGCTCATTTTGCCCGACCAGCGCCGGGACTTCGACGGCAGTGAAAATACCACTACCCCCAGCATCTACGCCCTGAACCCCCGGTATACCTTCGATACCTTCGTGGTGGGCAACTCCAACCGGATAGCCCACGCCGCCGCCCAGGCGGTGGCCAAGGCCCCCGGCCATGCCTATAACCCCCTGTTCCTCTATGGAGGCGTGGGCCTTGGAAAGACCCACCTGATGCACGCCATCGGCCACGCGGTGAAGGAGAACTATCCCACCGCCCGGGTCCTGTACGTGACCAGCGAGACCTTCACCAACGAGCTCATCGAAGCCATCCGCATGGGCAAGAACGCAGAGTTTCGGCATCGGTTCCGGAACGTGGACCTGCTCATGATCGACGACGTCCAGTTCATCGCCAACCGCCAGTCCGTCCAGGAGGAGTTCTTCAACACCTTCAACACCCTGCACAACGCAGGCAAGCAGATCGTCATCAGCTCCGACCGTCCGCCCAAGGAGATCGCCAATTTGGAGGAGCGCATCCGCTCCCGGCTGGAGGGCGGCCTCATCACCGACGTGCAGGAGCCGGACATCGAGACCCGTATCGCCATCCTGCGGAACAAGGCCCAGCAGGAGGGCAAGGCGGTGGACGATTCCATCATCCAGTTCATCGCCGAGCACGTGCCCAACAATATCCGCCAGCTGGAAGGAAGTTTGACTAAGGTATTCTTCTATTCCAATTTAAAAGAGGAGCCCATCACCATGGCCCTGGCTCGGGAGGCCCTCAAGGACCTGCTGCCCGAGGACAAGAAGGTGGACGTGAACCCCACCCGGATCAAGGAGATCGTGGCGGACTACTACCACATCACCCTCCAAAGCCTCATGTCCCAGCGGCGGGACAAGGAGGTGGTGGTGCCCCGGCAGATCGCCATGTACCTGTGCCACGACATGCTCTCCCTGCCCTACAAGCGCATCGCCCTGCTCTTCGATCGGTCGGATCACACCACGGCCATCTCCGCCTGCGATCGGATCGAGAAGCTCATGGGCGAGGACCAGGCGTTCAAACGGAGCCTGGAGGACATCCGCAAGAAGATCACCGAGGGGTAAATTTTTCCCCTTGTGGATATGTGGATATCCGGTGGACAGGATCGGTGGAGAGCAGGGACAGCGGGGACAGCGGGCATGACCCCCGCCCTTTTCCACAGGGGACCCACAGCCCCTTCCACAGACTTTTCTCCCGCGACGGCTTGCTTTTCGCCCCTTATCCCCACCGGACACAGGGCCTACTAAAACTACAACTATAAAAAAATAAATTTACTCTCCCTTTGCAAATTTCAACATCTTGTAAAATCGGTTGCCAAAGGGTTGAGAAAATGCCTGAACCGTGCTATTCTTGCCTAAAAGTGAGGTCAAAACTATGAGATTTTGCGTAGATTCCACCATTTTGAAGGACGGCGTCCTGTCCGTCGTCAAGGCCCTGCCCCTGCGTTCCTCTATGCCGGTGCTGGACGGCGTCCAGCTGCTGGCGGACGAGAGCGGCGTGCTGCTGCGCTGTTCCGATCTGACGCTCCAGAAGGAGTGCCGCCTGCCCGCCACCGTGGAGGAGGAGGGCGAATGCGTCATCAAGGGGCGCATCTTCTCCGACATCGTCCGCAAGCTTCCCGACGGGAACGCCTTCTTTTCCGTGGACGGCCAGACCCTGACCATCCGCTGCAGCCGGAGCGTGAACCAGCTCCAGTGCATGGAGTACGACGAGTTCCCCCAGATGACCTTCGACGGGGACGACACCTTCACCATCGTCTTCGATCGGGATAAAGGAAAGAAGACCATCGAGCACACGGCCTTCGCCGTGGCCTTGGACGACGCCCGGCCCGCCCTGGTGGGCGTGCTCATGGAGACCGAGGGGAAGACCCTGTCCATGGTGGCCACGGACTCCTACCAGTTCGCCAAGAACGCCATGCCCATCGAGAACGAAGCCCCCGAAAAGCGGGTGGTGGTCCCTGGCAAGACCGTCAGCGAGATCGGCCGCATGCTGGAGGAAGAGGATGGGAAGGCGGAGCTGACCTTCTCCCGGACCCACATCAAGGCGGATATGGGGGCCACCGTCCTCATCTCCCGGCTCATCGACAGCGACTACATCGACTATAAGCGGATCCTGCCCAAGAGCTGCAAGACCCGGGTCCTGGTGGATCGGGACGTGCTCATGGAGAGCGTGGATAGGGCCCAGCTGGTCTCCCGGGAGGGGAACAACAGCGTCCTCTTCAAGATCGGGCCGGAGAACATGATCGTGAAGGCCGAGAGCGTGGTGGGCAAGATCGAGGACGAGATCACCGCCCAGGTCATGGGCGACGGGCTCAACATCGCCTTCAACCCCAAGTACGTGATGAACGTGCTGAAGAACGTGGAGAGCGAGCGGGTCTACCTCGAGTGCAACAGCCCCATCAACCCCTGCGTGATCCGGCCGGTGGACGACGAAAGCAGCTTCTACCTGATCGTGCCCATGCGGATATTCTAAGTCATGAAGAGAGCCCTTCGCATCAGCTGCATACTGCTCCTTACGGTATTGATCCTGCTGGCCAATACCGTATTTTCTGTGGCCGAACCGGCGGACGAGGCGGTGGATCTAAGCGAGGTGCTGACGGTCTTGGATCAGAAGCACGCCGACTATATCGGCCGCCTGACGGACAAGGTCTACAACAGCTGCGTCTCCTACGCCGTCGGCGAGACCGTGGGCGTGTACGGCAGCACTGAGATGGGCTACGCCTTCCTGGGCTGGCATACAAAGCCCGCTTCCGTCAAGATCACCTGGGTGGACCAGGATCGGAAGGAGGTCGCGAGCCAGGACTGGGCCCCCACTCAGCTGGACGAGTGCGTCCCCGCGCCCCAATCGGGCATCTGCGGGTTCAAACTGACCTTCTCGCAGGACTGCGCCGTGAGCGAGCTGTCCGGCTACACCCCGGGCCAGCTGCCCGCGGAGCTGCCCCAGTTCGAAGGGCCCCTGAAGAGCCCCGCCGTCATGGTGATCGCGGGCTATCCCGGCGACGAGCTCCCCTGCTTCGGCGGGCTGCTGCCGGCCCTGGTCAATCGGGGCGTGCCCGTGCAGTTGGTCTATATGAACGTCTATAACCGGGGCCGCCAGGAGGAGTGCCTTCGGACCCTGTGGAAGATGGGGATAAAAACCGCCCCCATATTCATGGAGACCGGCGGCAAGCGGTCCTTGGACGGGACCATCCTCAAGAGCACCTGGGAGAACAACGGCAGCGCCTCCAAGGCGCTGCTGTCCCTGCTGCAGGCCTATACCCCCGCTGTCATCGTGACCCACGGCAAGGATCGGCCCTTCCCCCTGATGGCGGAGGCGGACGCCACCTATACGATCTTCACCGGCGTCTTCGACAAGATCAAGAAGACCAACTGGCTGAAGAAGGTGTACGTGGCCGCGGACGCCGGCGCCAAGGACGCCCTGACCTTCGATTTCTCCGGGGACTATTCCCAGGCGGCCACCCTGTTCAAGGAGGGGTACGCCTCCATGGCCACCTTCCACTACGAGCTTCGGGCGGAGGACGTTTTCCTCCTTTACCACACCAGCGTGGGCAAGGATAGCGGGGAGGACATGCTGGAGAACGTCTCCTATACCGCCCTCGCCACCCCGGTCCCGGCGGCCACGGCCACCCCGGAGCCCACGGAGGCGCCTACGCCGGAGCCCACCGAGGAACCGACGCCGGAGCCCACCGAGGCGCCAACGGAAGCGCCCACCCTTACGCCGGAGCCGACGGCCGCGCCGGCTGTCGCGCCCATGGTTATGGGGACCCCCGTGCCCACGCCCATGCCCCGGCTGGCGGACACGGGAAAGGTGCTGACGCCCATCCTCCTGTCGCTTCTGCTGGCGGCGCTCCTGTTCGGCGGGATGATCGTCCTCAAGAAAGTGCTGCCGAAGAAGATGCCCGTGATCGTGGGCATTTTGGTGCCCGTCTTCGCCGGTCTTGCCATCTTCGTGGGCATGTACCGGGCCGCTTGCGTGAACCAGCGGCAGGCTGCTGCGGCGGAGCACTTCGACGGCATCATCGCCGAGGAGGCGGCCGCCCATCGGACGGCGGAACCCACCTTTACCCCGGCGCCCACGGCGGAGCCTACACCGGAGCCCACCGAGGAACCGACCCCCGAACCTACGGCGGAGCCCACGCCGGAGCCCACCGAAGCACCCACCCCCGAGCCTGCGGCCACCCCCGACCCGGACGCCGGCCTCTACACCGACGGGGAGGAGCTGGTGGAGAAGGACGAGGAGAACGGCCACTGGTCCTATAAGAACGGCACCCTTTCCATCGAGATCACCCGGTACACCGGCACCGCCGCCAAGAAGGAGTTTCCCTACTATGTGGCGGACATCCATATGCGGGCGGACGAGTTCAGGGCCGGGTTCGGCCACGAGAGCCGCAGCGGCGCCACCTCGGAGAACGCCATCAACATCGCCAGGCGGTACAAGGCGGTGCTCATGGTCACCGGCGACAACCTCAAGAACATGGACCTGGAGAAGAAGGGGGTCCTGATCCGGGACGGCTGGATCTATAACAGCGCCAAGAAGGCGGACATCATGATCTGGCGGCCCGACAAGCGGGCCATCGACCTGGTGCCCAAGGACAAGATCACCACCGCCAAGCTCATCATCGAGGGGGGCGTGGAGAACGTCGTCTCCTTCGGACCCATCCTGATCCGGGACGGGGTGAAGGAGAACAGCAAGGTCCTGGAGCGGAACTGGCTCCACGGCCTCAATCCCCGGGTGGGCGTGGGCATGAAGGAGCCGGGCCATATCATCGTGGTGGTGGGCGGCTACCGGAGCGACAACCCCCGGGCGAACCTGGGCTGGACGCTGGTGGAGTTCGCGGATTTGATGGAGGGGCTGGGCTGCCAGCAGGCCTACAACGTGGACGGCGGCGTGTCCGCCAACATGATCTTCATGGGCGAGCGCCTGAACAAGGGCGGCACCAAGAAGGACTGGAGCGCCATCCGCAACCTGCCCGACGGCATCATCTTCGGCTACTCTGAGAAAGTACCTGATTAGAGGAATTAATCAAAGCACGCACCCTTTCTTGAAAGAAAGGGTGCAAACCCAAAGAACTTTAAGAAGAGGTATGGCTTTCCGAACGAAAGGTATACCTCTTCTTAAGTTTCTCTTTTTCCGCCGCTTTTTCTCTTTAGATAAAGAGAAAAAGCGGCAAAAGAAAAACTCAAAAGAAGCCCAAATTAAAAAATAACTCACCTTCTTATCACAATTTCTTACTGACAAACGGGTGGACTTGCGATATAATACACTCTGTATATATATGTGGACGTATGTCCCTACGGAAGAAACCGCGCCCCGAGGCCGGGAGAAAGGAGGTCCGTCATGGAAAATGCGGCAAAAACCGCGGTTTTTCACCATGTCCCCATCATGGTCGACCAAGTGACGGAGCTGCTCCGGCCCGACCGCGGCGGCGTCTTCGTGGACGGCACCTTGGGCGGCGGCGGCCACAGCGAGGCCATTCTACAGCGCCTGCCCGAGGACGGCCGGCTCATCGGCATCGACCGGGACGAAACGGCCCTCGCCGCGGCGACCGCCCGGCTTGCCCCCTTTAGGGATCGGTTCACCGCCCTCCACGGCAACTTCTTCCACATGAAATCCCTTCTGCTCGGGCGGGGCGTCACCAGGGCGGACGGGATATTGCTGGACCTCGGCGTGTCCTCCTACCAGCTGGACGAGCCCAGCCGGGGCTTCTCCTACAAGGCGGAGGCCCCCCTGGACATGCGCATGGACCAAACCGCCGCCCTCACCGCGGCGGACGTGGTGAACGGCTACCCCGAGAAGGAGCTCACCCGCATTTTCCGGGACTACGGGGAGGAGCGCTTCTCGCCCCTCATCGCCCGGCGGATCGTGGAGAAGCGGGCCCTAAAGCCCATCGAGACCACCACGGAGCTCGCCGACCTCATCGCCGGCGCCATCCCCGCGAAGTTCCGCCACAAGGAACAGCAGCACCCGGCCCGCCGCTGCTTCCAGGCCATCCGCATCGAGGTCAACGGGGAGCTCCAGGGCCTTCGGGAGGCGGTGGACGCTTGTATCGACCTCTTGTCCCCCGGCGGCCGGATCGTGATCCTCACCTTCCACTCCCTGGAGGATCGGATCGTGAAGACCGCCTTTCGTACGGCGGAGAACCCCTGTATCTGCCCGCCCAGGAGCCCCCAGTGCGTCTGCGGCCGGACGCCCTACGGCAAGATTTTGACGAAACACCCCCTCGTCGCCTCGGAGGAGGAGCAGCGGGAGAACAGCCGGTCCGCCTGCTGCAAGCTCCGGGCCTTGGAAAAGCTCCCCGCAGGCATAGGGGACGGGAAGAACACGTATAGAGAAAGGAGGGCGTAAGGTCCATGGAAGTATCCTTCGACACCGAGAAACACAACGGCGCCGGCGCGCCGGTGACCCGCATCTACGCCCCCTCCCACCGAAACGGGCCCGAGGTCCGAATGATCGAGGAAGCGGCGGAGAACCTGCCCGTGTACCCCCAGCCCCGGGAGAAGGACCTGGAGGCGGAGCAGGCGGTGGAGCTGCCCAAGCCCAAGGTCCCCGTCTACTCCCGGATCCTCATGATCCTGGCGGTGTTCCTCATCGCGGGCACGGCCATCCTGGCCATCAGCGGCAGCGCCCAGATCGCCAAGATCTACACGGAGATCCACAGCCTGGACAGCGAGATATCCTCCTACAAGGAGAAGATCTCCCTGCTCCGGAAGGAACAGAGCACCCTGAACGACTACGCCACCATCAACGAGGCCAACCAGAACGTGGGCCGGGTCATGAGCTGGAACGATAACTGAACGAGGAAAGGACCATCGTGGAGCAAAGGAAACGGAAAAAGATCAGGGCCCGGCGGCCCCGCATCTCCCGCCTGCGCCGGAAGCTGTTGGTAGCTTCCGCCTTTGCCGTGGTCCTGCTGCTGGCCCTGCTGGTGAACCTATACTACGTGTCCATCGTCAAGGGCCCCGAATACGCCAAGATGGCCCAGCGTCAGTGGCAGAGCTCCCTGTCCCTGAAGGCGGAGCGAGGCAAGATATTGGACCGGAACAGCAACGTGCTGGCCGAGAGCTACACCACCTACATGGTCTGCGTGAACCCCCAGGCCATCACCGAGGACGCGGATCGGGAGCGTATCGCCAACATCCTCTCCACCCTCCTCAACGTGAACTACGAGACCATCATCGCCAAGATGACCAAGATCAACCCCAAGGACGGCAAGTACTATCAGCAGGTGAAGATCAAGGACCAGGTGGAGTCCAACGTCATCGCCCAGCTGGTCACCTTCCAGGAGAATAGGGCCATCAGCTACTACGCCGACGTGAAGCGGAACTACCCCGAGGGAAACCTGTTCGGCCAGCTCCTTGGCTTTACCAACGTGGACGGGGACGGCCAGACCGGCGTGGAGCTCTCCTACAACTCCATTCTCTCCGGCGTGGACGGCAAGCAGATGGCGGAGACCGACCGGGACGGCAACGAGATCCCCGGCGGCGAATCTTCCTACATCGCGCCCATCGGCGGCGCCTCGGTCCAAATGACCGTGGACACGGGCATCCAGGGCTTCCTTCAGAGCGCATTGGAGGAGGCGGCCCGGACCAACCTCGCTAAATACGCCTACGGCGTGGTCATGAACCCCAAGACCGGCGAGATCTACGCCATCAGCTCCTACCCCACCATCGACCCCAACAACCCGCCCCGGACCGACGCGGAGACCTTGCTGGACCTGTCCCGGCAGCGGATGGTCACCGAGACCTACGAGCCCGGGTCCGTGTTCAAGATCGTGACGTTGGCGGCGGCCCTCGATTCCGGCACGGTGAACGATTCCACCACCTTCAACTGCAAGGGGTCCTTGAACGTGCTGGGGCAGAAGATCAAGTGCTGGCGCACCCGGGGCCACGGCAAGGAGACGTTGGCCCAGGCGGTCCAAAATAGCTGCAACCCGGCCTTCATGTCCATGGCGTTGAAGATGGGCACGGATAAATTCTACGAGTACATCTACGCCTTCGGCATGAACGACAAGACCGGCGTGGGCATCGGCGGCGAGACCACCGGCAAGGTGACCCACCGCAAGTACATCCGGGACACGGACCTCGCCCGGATCGGCTTCGGCCAGAGCATCTCCTGCACGGGCCTGCAGATGGCCGCGGCGGTGTGCGCCGCCATCAACGGCGGGGAGCTGTTGAAGCCCTACTACGTCCAGGACGTGGTGGCCACCGACGGCACGGTCCTGGAGCACCACGAGCGGGAGGTGGTCCGGCAGGTCATCAGCGCCGAGACCTCCGCCCAGATCCGCAAGTACCTCACCGGCGTGGTGGACGCGGGCAGCGGCAAGAACGCCGCCATCCCCGGCTACAGCGTGGGCGGCAAGACCGGCACCTCCCAGAAGTACGACGAGAACGGGAAGGTGTCCAGCACCCTGCTGGTGGCCTCCTTCGTGGGCTTTGCCCCGGCGGACGATCCCGAGTACCTGTGCATGATCATCGTGGACGAACCCCAGGTCCCCGTGGTCTACGGCAGCACCGTGGCCGCGCCCTACGTCCAGCAGGTGCTGAAAAACGTGCTCACCTACTACTCCGTGCCCACGGATCGGAACGAGAACGCCGTGTCCGTGCCGGACGTGCGGGGCATGACCGTGGAGCAGGCCGTCAAGGCGTTGAAGACAGTGGGTCTCGACGCCACGTACATGGAGACGGAGCAGGCTGCCGCCGTTCAGCGCCAGAGCCCGGCCCCCGGGAACATGGTGGTGAAGGGCAGCCCCGTGATCCTCTACACCGCCTGGACCACCTTCCAGGGGGAGGAGGAGGAGATCGAGATGACCAAGGTGCCCAAGGTCCTGGGCAAGAACCGGATCAACGCCATGGACGCCCTCACCAAGGCGGGCCTGGTCATGGACTACGATCGGAGCCAGAGCACCGGCACCGTGACCATGGTCCAGTACCCGGAGGGCACGGAGATCCCCAAGGGGACCTCGGTCCATGTTGACTTTAGCGGCAGCGAAAAAGCCGAATGATACACGGAACATAAGGAGTAGTTATGCTGTTATCCCGGATAGCCGAAGAATTGCACGTGAGCCTGCCGGAGCGGGACGTGGAGATCACCGACGTAGCCTA
>JAEEGF011896901.1_pt1 | contig 10842 bp, 10 predicted proteins | sample 9134171 | NCBI WGS metagenome assembly JAEEGF01 (sample SAMN16246542, study PRJNA631951) | gut metagenome | biome: gut microbiome; feature: rumen; material: AP-attached | host: Bos | place: Iran: Karaj | collected 2018-10 | reverse complement strand
CGCACGGTGCGCGTGCCGCGCTGCGTGGGCACGGCGTAGCGGCGGATGATCTCCTCGCTGGTGGCGGTCGGCGCGATGAGCGGCTTCTCGGTCTGCTGGCAGGCCTCGGCGAAGACCTCGAGGCTGTTGCTGTTGAAGGGGCCGACGATGGCGGCCACGTCAGGGTCGTTGGCCAGCTGCGTGCTCAGCGCGTCGAGGTTGGCTGTGAGCTCGTCGTACCATTCGAGCTTCAGGCGCACGCAGACGTCGGTAGCGAGCTGCGCCTCCTGATAGTTGTCGAGGAACCACTGGGCGGTGCGCTCCAGCTGCGCCTTGGTCATGGCGTTGCGGTTCGGATAGACCACCGCCACCTTCTTGTCCACCCACCGGTGCTGCGTCTGAACGACAATCTTGTCGTCTTCTTGTCGGCACGCCGACAAGAAGAATGCAAAAATTATAAAATGTAATAATGTAAAAATTTGGAGGCTGGTTTTTTGCATTTTTACATTTTTAAATTGTTTAATTGTTCTCATACGCTTCCTCCTTTCTTACGGCATCCTCGTGAATCTGCTGGCGCAGCGTCTCGGGGATATACTTATTATATTGTTCCAAACGGTAGTCCCTTAGATGGAGCGCCACGCCGGTGTAGCCCTCCTTCAGTCCCAATACCTGATGCTTGGGCATGCCCTCGGGCGAGAGCCACTGGCCGATGCAGAGCCCTACGGCGCGGTCGATGTGCTTGAGAATCGACATAGTGCAGGACTCATTCTCGACGTCTATCCCCACATACCCATGACTGGATGCTATCTCGCAGAGGTACATCATGGTGTAGCCCGAACCGCCGCAGATGGGGATGATGGTGTACTCGCACTCGTTGAGGACTTGGAAGGCCGTGGTTTCGTCAATGTTATAGCCCTCGCCGGTATGCTCGGCCAGATAGATGGTTTGGAGGTTCTTCTCCCACGTAAAGCCCCAAGACTGTTCCAACGAGTCGTACTCGATGCGGTAGTAGTCGGTATAGAAGCCGTCGGTAAAGCCCTTGCCGGCCCCGACCACCGTCTGGTCCTCGGGATTGGAAATGATAAGCGTGGCGCTTTCGTTGAAGACGGGCTGGATGGCACCGGCCTCGTACATCGCCCCGTAGTAGGGCAGGTAGAGCGTGGAGCCGCCGGCAGCGAGGGGCTCGGGCGTCTCCAGGTAGAGCAGGTCGGCGTTGGGATTGCTGTCGAAGAGGTGGCTGTTCTGGCGGATGTAGTCGTCGTAGCCCGCCGCGCAGACGATGAACAGGCGGCGCACGGAGTCGTTCAGGGTCTGGCTCACCGTCTGGAACATGCTCTGCAGGTAGCCGCGGCCCTCCTCGTAGCTCGTCGGCGAGAGCTGCATGGTGCGCAGGCCGTACTTGGCTGCCGCCTCCTCCACGCCTTGGTAGATCAGGTCGTTGTACGAGCGGTCGCCCAGCGCGTCCTGGCCATAAATCACGGTGACGAGCGGCGCCGTGCTCGCCTTCGGCTCGTTAGGATCCCACTCATAGATGGTGTCGCCCTCCTTCGTGCAGGCGGCGAGCATCATCACGGCGGCGAGAGCAATGCTGCCCTTCGTCACCAGCACGGCGGCGACGGCGGACAGCAGTTTGATGTGGCGGCTGATGGCGTCGGCCACCTCCCGCTCCGATTCATCCAGCTTGCGCCTCTGCATGCGCCACTGGACGAAGAGGCTCCAGGCGATGGCGCTCAGCAGCACCACCACAGCCAAAATCGCAAAAATCATTACCTCTGTTGTCATATCTTAGTAGTTTTAAAATTATTCGCTGAACTTCGGGATATCGTCGCCGATGCCCTGTTCGCGCTCCCTGAGCAGCGCCTCGGCCTCGCGATTCTCGCGTTCAATGACTTCGCGCCGCCGTTCCAGCAACTGGCGACGACGCTGAACCTGCCACATCAGCACAGCGATGATGATGGTCAGCACGAGGATGATCACAATGAGAATCAGTAGAATGTCGTTATTGGTTTGCATAAGCTATATCAGTAGTAGTTCAAAAATCCCGGATTCTTAGTTTGTTTTATTTCGACCCTGTTCAAGCGTGGCGTTGTATTAAACGCGCTTGGCTCTATTCCCGCTGAACAACGTTCTTCTCCTTTTGCTTCTCCTCCCGGTATTTCGTGGGCGAGACCCCGTATTTGTTCTTGAAATCGACGGTGAACGTTGAGGCATGGATGAAGCCCGAGGCCGTTGCAATCTCGACCAGCGACATGTCAGGCCGTTCGACCATCAGCTGCCGTGCATGCTCCAACCGGCACTCGCGGATGAACTCAGGCACCGAAGTACCATTCACCGAGAATGCCGTACTGATGCGCTTGCTCGAAAGATGGAAACGTTCCACCAATTCCGTGCGCCCGAACTTCTGGACAGTGTACAACTGCTCGTTGCGGATGGCCTCGGTCAACTGCTTATACAGATCAGCATCCGCGCTCTCAACGGCATTGTCCTCCTTGCTTGTTTCTTTTTGGACGGTGGTAGTAGGATTGTCTATAGTCTTGTCCGTCCTTTCTGCTGGCTTTTCTGCTGTCTTATTTGTCACGACCGTCTCCTGGTCCGCCAACAGCTCCGACAACTGACGGAAAATGGGAGCATACTTGCGTCGATAGTAAAGGCTGACCACAAGTGCGGTCACCAAAATGGCAAAGCCTAACAGAACTATCCAAAGTATAACTTCCATTTGTTTTGATTCGTTTTTCTTTTATTAATCTATTGCTGCAAATTTACCTAAAATAATAGGTATTTACAATAGCTGTGACAATCCCATAAGCCTTTTTGCACAATCCAATAAGAGAAAACACAAATCCAAAAGACCGTTGGCACAAATCCAAAAGACCGTTGGCACAAATCCAAAAGACTTGCGCTAAGTTATTCAAACTACCTCTTCGCCTTCAGCTCGCGGTAGTTGCTGGGCGTCATGGTGTAGCGGTTCTTGAAGTCGGCACTATAGGTGCTGGCATAGTTGAAGCCTGACTTGGCAGCAACCTCCTTGATGCTGAGGTCGGGACGCGTAACGAGCAGGTTACAGGAATATTCCAGACGGCAGTCGCGGATGAAGTCGGCAAGACTGGCGAACTCGGAACCCTGGGCGAAGGCTGCACCCACACGATGTCTCGACAACTGGAAGATGTCCATGATCTTCTGGCGGTCCAGGCTCGGGTCGAGGTAGAGATGCTCGTGTTTGATGGCGTGGCGCAGACGGCGGAACAGCTCGTCATCGGAAATGTCGTCAAGCGAAAGCAGGTCGGATTCTATAGCGGGTGCAACAGGTGTCACTTGTTGCGTCTTCTGACCATAAGAGTAATCACTCCCCTCGCCCATTGGAGAGGGGCCGGGGGTGAGGCTCTCGTATTTCTCCTTGTATTCAATGGCCTCGCCAATCTGCTCGACCAACACGAGGTTCTTGCGACGGATGACACGCCACTGGCGGAGGAGCCAGGTGGCAAAGATGCTGACAAGCAAGATGATAATGACGGCTGCCCAGATGATGATGGTCTTGCGCTGGCTCTCTGCATTGATCTGTGCTATCTCCAACTTCTGCTCCTGGTCGTGGTAGCGGGCAGCATACTCGTGGGCCTTGCCCTTCATGAGGCTGTCGCTGAGAACCTTCGAGAGGTCGGCGTAACGGGTCTGGTAGTCGTAGGCTTCAACGTAATGGTTCTTGGCATGGGCGGCGATAGCGCGGGAGCGGAGGATGACGGCATAGTCGTCGTTCAGTGTATCGGCAGCCATGCGTCGCGCTATTTCCGCGTAGGTCGTCAGTGCTTCGTCGTACATACCCAAGGCCATCTGCGTCGGGGCTATCATGCGACGGGCCCTGAAGGTCTTGCCATAGTCGCTCTGGTCGAAAAGGGCAAGATGTTCTTTGGCCTTCGCCTTCTCATTGATCATGGCGTTGGCTTCGGCCATGAAGCCGTTAGCTTGTGCGCGGCTGAAGTCCAGATAGCGGTCACGGTCATTGGGATGGTCGCTCCACGAAAGGCGGTAGCTGTCCTCAGCGTAGTCCTTGGCGTGCTGCTCGTAGTGGTTCAAACGGTCGAGGATGCGTTGTCCCAGGGTAATAACCTCGTTATAGCGGTGCAGTTCGTTGAGGGCGTTAATCTTACGCTTGCAGGCAACGATGAATGCATCCATGCGGTCGATGCTGCCGGGAGCGTCGAGGCGGCTGATGGCCTCGTCGAGCTTGGCAAGACCCTCGTTCTCCTTTCCCAGATGCGTCATTACATAGCCCACGTCGGCCTCGCTGCGCCAGCGCTCGGTCTCCTGGCCTTGTTTGTGACAGAGTTCGGCCTTCTGTGCAGCCCAATGCATATATTCCTCGTAGTCGGGCTTGGCACGGCTGGTTGCAATGAGCAGGTCAAGGATATTCTCCTGTTCCGCAGCGTCGTTGCGTACGGAGTCGTGACCGAGCAGTTCCTTGCAGATGAGGATGGCAGAGTCCTGACGCTGCTCCACAAGCGATTTGCTATAGATCCTGGCACGGATGCACTTAGCGCGGTATTCGCTGATATTACCCAGCAACAATGCTGAGTCGAGCAACGTCTGTGCCCGCTCAGGATTGGTGGCATAAGTTACCAGTATGGTGTCCTGCTGATAGGGCGTGTCACCCAGATGCGGCAACTGCCTCACTGACTTTCCGTCTCCACAACCCGCCAGGGTCAGCAGAGCGGCATATATAATAATAAGGTGTACAATCTGCCTCATATCGTCAGTTACTCAATTATAGTTAAAATGTCCCCATAATGTATGAAAGACCATGCAAAGATAAACAATTATTCGCATTTTAAGCACTTTTCCTATCAAAAAGTGCTGTTTTTGTAAAAAAACCTTTGTTTTGTTCTCACTTATTCGTAATTTTGCAGTCATGTACGAACATCTGGTACTTCAGGACATTTCCTTCATCATGCTCTATGGCGGGGCTGCCATGCTCGCTGTGGTGGGCTGCTGCTATCTGCTGTTGTCCCCCGGAAACGCGTTCTCGTCCGACATCCGTCCTCCCAAGGTGCTTAGGGGCTGGACGGCGGCCTTTATGGCTTTCATAGCGCTGAGCCATGTATGGTGGGTCGTTTTAGGCATTTTCTGGCTTCATGAAGACCGTCTGGTTCGTAATGCCGTGGCCATCATGCTCGACAGTGTGACCCTCATGCCCTGTATGATGGCGGTGTTGCTACGCATGCTGCAGGACCGCAAACGTCCGCTCTGGCCTATAGGCTTGGCTATGATTCCCGTGGTAGCGGTCGTCATCGTGTGTGTTTTCATTCGTTGTGGTGCCTTCGAACCAATCTTGCAGATCTATCTCCTCGCCTTGGCTGTCATCTTCGTCATCTATTACATTCGCGCTGTGCGACAGTACGGACGATGGCTCCTTGACAACTATGCCGACTTGGAGCGCAAGGAGATTTGGCAAAGTCTTGTGGCCATCACCTGCATCCTGCTTATGTTCGTTGCTTACAAAGTGAACTATGGCGGCATGTTGATGGAATATGTCACTCAGATCAATACGCTCATCATCATCGGATTCCTGCTCTGGCGCGTGGAAACACTACAGACGCTCGAAAGTTCTGTACCCCAGACAAACACGGGCGCTTTGCCGATGGCTATCGCTGATCATATCAGTACCATGCTGAAAGAGCGTTGCGAAGGCAAACAGCTGTACTTGAAACACGACTTGACGTTGGTGGAGCTGGCCGATGCCATCGAGACGAACCGCAACTATCTGAGTAGCTATTTCGCAGAACAGGGAACGACCTATAACAACTACATCAACCGGCTGCGCATTGACCACTTCATCAGCCTCTATCGTGAAACAACTGAGGGAAACCGTTCCATCGCCATGCTTAGACTGGCAGAACGGAGCGGTTACAAGAGTTACAGCACCTTCAGCGCTGCCTTTAAGAGAATTACCGGCCTCTCCGAAACCGATTGGATGAAGCAATGTAAAAAATGATTCATTTTGACAATCGGATGCAGTTTGGCCAGCCCTTCTTTATCCTGATAGACAGGCTTTGGGATGCCATCAACCTGCGCATCAGAAGAATCTTACGATTTCATCTAGATCCTTTCTCTCTGGACGGTTCGGCTCTTCTGCTCGATAACCCAAAGAAATAACAGCCATTATGGTCTCGCTCTCTGGTATGGCGAAGAGTTCTCTCAGTTTATCTGCATCACGCATGCCCATGATTAGTGTGTCGAAGCCCATAGCCCTGGCCTTCAGTATCAGATAACAGTTACTCAGACCGTTATCGTATGCTCCCCAGCCGTCACCAACCTCATTGGTCTGATTGCCCTGGAAGAAACCGGACTTGCCACGCTCAAAGGTCGAGACGATAAGTACTGGTGCATTCTTGATTCGCTCCTTGTTACCACCTACCATATCCTGCACTGCAGCCAGTTTCTCTTCACTGATGGCCACATAGTATTTGGTGGGTTGCTGGTTAGCCCACGAAGGTGCATCTTGAGCCGCCTTAATTAGGTCGCGAACCTCTGCCTCAGTAATTTTCTTCGAGGCATCATAGTTGCGGACGCTTCTGCGCGAGGTTAATACTTCGTCGAAAGACGGTGATGATGTTGCACTCTCGTTGTTGCTTCCATTGTAGCAACTTGTCAGTGACAGCAGTGCCATAGCGGCACCATAAATAATCTTTTTTGTCATAGTCAATTTGTGTTTAATTATTACTATCTGAAGTAGAAAAACTTCTTTTCATTTGAAAAATTGCGTAAATGCCTTAACAGTAAAGATGTGGTCGGCAGTACTGCCCGTTTCCCTGCAACTATGCATGGCAAGGATGGCATTGCCCATATCGACACCTCTCAGGGGAATTGACGAAGCCAGGATATTTCCCAATGTACTGCCTCCTGCTACATCGGAGTGATTGACAAATCGTTGACAGGGCACACCTGCTTCTCTGCAAATCTCAGCAAATACGGCAGCCGATACGGCATCGCTGGCATATTTCTGTGCGGCATTGAACTTGATGACTGGTCCGCCTCCCAGAACGGGATGGTTTGTGGGGTCGTACTTCTCGCTATAATTTGGATGCCAGGCATGGGCATTGTCGGCAGAAATCATAAATGCCCGTTCTACGGCTTGATAGAAGGCTTCGATTGAGCGAGAGCAGAGTGATGCTTGCATCGACTCTGTCGAGCGTGAGGAGCCTCGACCTTTGGTCAATGCTTCCTCACTTCCACTCTGAGCCATAGCGATACGCTTCAGCATCATTGAGAGGAAAGGACTGCCAGCACCCTGCTTGGTTTGCGACCCCGTTTCTTCGTTGTCGAAGATGGCCAGCACCTTTGTGACATATGTGGTCTCTGTGGCAATCATCGCCTCCAAGCCAGCAAAACACATTGAAAGATCGTCCAAGCGTCCAGAAGAGATAAACTCGTCGTGAACGCCGAAGGTGCATGCAGGTGTAGCATCAGCCAGATAGAGGTCGAAGTCGAGAATTACGTCCTGACTGATTCCCAACTCCGTGCAGATGACATTCATTAGCAGATTGCCCCGTTCGAGCTCACTCGTCACGATGCCCAGTATCGGCAGCATATCTTTCTGCTTGCTCAGTTTCACGCCGTCGTTCACCTGACGGTTGAAGTGGATAGCCAGGTTGCTGATCTGAAGCAGGGGGCGTTTGACATGAAGCAACAACGTCTTTGGATTGAGCGCATTCTCTCCACGCACTATCACTCGTCCGGCTATCGTCAGCGGACGGTCGAACCATGTCGACATGATAGGTCCGCCATACACCTCTGTATTCAATTTCACGATACCACCCTCACACAGCATTTCGGCATTGGGTTTGATACGGAACGTAGGTGAGTCGCAGTGGGCACAAATCATCTTGAACCCAGCTTCAGCCATCGACTTGCGTCCGATGTGGAAGGCATAGACAGAAGAGTCGTTCTTCGTCACATAGAATTTGTCACCAGCCTTTACCTCGCCTAGAGACTCACGCGGGTCAAAGCGTCGATAGCCAGTTTGCTCCAGTTCACTGGCGATATTCCTTGCTGCCAGAAAGTTCACTGGCGAAGCATCCAAGAAATGTAATAATCGTTGTACCATATCATTCAATTACAGATATTCTCATTTCAATTTCATCTAAAGGTCTGTCGGCACTTTCTAGTGCACAAAATAAGAGGATGATAGAGTTTCTCTTTGTTACCCCATCATCCTCTTAGTTCGACAAACTTATTATCTGTGTGCAAAGATACAAATTCCTTTTGAATTAATGCAAGATTTTAATTAAAAACTTTGTTTCGGCTCCAAAAACGAATGAAAACGAGCCTCTTATGTATAAAATATATAAAAGGTGGGGCATGCTTTTATCATTTCTCAATTATTTGTAGTACCTTTGTCGCTGGATTTCGCATTAGTGCGATACCCAAAGACATTGTGGGCAAGAGAAATTGCGTTCGCTATCTCATTCAATGACCTCGAAATGTAGGAAGTTTCAAGGAATAATAGTCAGAGAATAGATAAAGTGGACGTTCACGTATAGCGTGGGCGGAACTTATCTGACTATTATGGCACTTCCTACAGCCACGAGGGAAAGATGAAGGATGTTCACGCTTCCTTTATGCCCTACGATTAGCAAAGTTTAACGCCCTGCGATGCAGGATTTCCTGCTTCACAGCGTTTCTAATAGTAGAAACATTAGCAACAGAATAGAAGAAATGAAAACAATGAAGATTTGGAGAAACATTTTTATGATGCTTGCTGCTTTCTCCCTCGCCTCTTGCAGCAGCGACGATGATAACGACAAGGACATTGTCAATGAGATTAACATGAGCATTTCTGCAGAACCGGGCGTGATGTACGACCTCTTCGATAGCATAGGAGAACATCCCATTGAGTGCATGCGTGTGATGACAGAGGACGAGCCGGGACAATGGCAAAACCTACACTTCAGAGATGTCAAGGGCTTTACCTACGAAAGAGGCCACGAATACGAGCTGCGTGTTAAGCGGACTATTTTAGCCAATCCTCCCCAGGATGCCAGCGACCGTACATACGAACTGGTGCGCATCCTGGCCGACAAGAAAGTGGAGGATGTGGCAGAGACTGTGGAGAAAGTGGTAAAGAGCGAAGCCGACATAGAGTATGAGCAGCAGTGCCCAGTAGAGAAGTATGCCATAGCCAAAGGTGGTGAATATCTGGTGGACGCCGATGGCAAGGTGACATACGCCGACGGCACGCCGACTCCCGAATTTGACAAGCATGCACAAATATACCTGGAGAATATTCTCGACAAGAGCCACCCGCTATGGCAGGCTGGTGCCCGTTATCAAGCAACCTACGCCTATGTTCTTTCACCGCTTACCGATGAGATACGCCTTGTGGCAAGCAATCATGCTTACTTCCTCTTCAAGAACATACTTACCAAGAGCGAGATGGAACACGTCCAGCAATCGATGAATCAGGGCGAAACACTGCACTACGCCCTTATCCTCTGCAATGTTTATAAGCGGGGCATACAGAAGGTGGAGTTCACGATAAAGAAGAAATAATATGTATGCAGAATGAATACATTGAAGATTTGGAGAATCGCCATTGTGATGATTGCAGTATTCTCTTTCGCCTCTTGCGACAAGGACGACCCCTTTGGGGAAACGGACACAGGCAAAAACACTCTAGGCTTTTTGCTTAATGGAAAGAAAGTGGAATACGCCTGGGAGCAGATACTTCCATTCACCGATTATGGATATAAGGTATATGCAGCGGAGGATTATACGAGGAATGACACTCTTCTCATAAATGCGGTGTTGGAACCCATCGAAGAATTGAGAGGTTCAAATTACATCTCCATCAAGCTGCCCATTACGAAACTGTCGGCGGGCGTAGTCTTAGAGAATGTGGCAGATATAGAACTGCCGTACCTTGCCGGATCGGAACAGGAAGGAGAATTAACCCGCAATTACAGACAGAATCTTGACATCACTTCTTCGCGTGTTGGTATCCGCACCTGCAAAAGAGGTGAAGTGCTCTCTGGCATCTTCGAATTCGATGGAGACGCCCATTTCATGGACGGCACAGACAAGCACTGCAAGATAACCGAAGGACATTTTGACGTGGAATGGCATAGGTAAAATGAGATGAGTTCCTGATATATTTATTACGAGCCAGCCGTATCATAGTCATGGGGACAGGTACCTGGGTTGTGTTTGTTTAAGCCCAAATGCCTGTCCCCACGGCTACCAAACATAACGGAGCCGTCAAGTGCGTGTGAAATGATAAATACACCACTTGGCGGCTCTGTTCAAAACAGAAGGATTAACACTGACTTGATAAGTACGTCGATGCAAAGATACAACAGATTTCTTTATCTTGCAATACTTCCACTAAGGTTGACACAGAATATGATTGCAAGGCATTGAATTTCAGTAATTTGGCGGCATGCGGCATGCGCTTTTGACACAAAGACGGATAGAGATTCATAAATAATTCAAACCCCTAGGTATCATTCTTAAAACTTTTTTGTATCTTTGCAGTCGAAATGAAGCATTTGGTATTTGGGGTTTTGGCACTCGCCTGCCTGATATCTGGCTGTCAGCAGGATAGTATGACTTCTTCCCGTCAGAAGAAGTATAGCGATAGTGCGACCATCTATCAGGAGATGGCTTGGCAGGAGATGTTTACCGACTCCCTTATGCAAGCCGAGACACATGCATATCGTGCCTTTATGCTTAGCCAGGACTCCACCCTCGAACACGGAGCACTTTCCCTTCTCTGCTACATTTATTATCGCGAGGGTAAGCAACAGGAACTGCAATTGCTGATGCAGACTCTGTCGCCTGATGTCTATATGAATGTCATGGATGTGAAGATGCAGG
>JAEEGF011494068.1_pt1 | contig 10842 bp, 10 predicted proteins | sample 9134171 | NCBI WGS metagenome assembly JAEEGF01 (sample SAMN16246542, study PRJNA631951) | gut metagenome | biome: gut microbiome; feature: rumen; material: AP-attached | host: Bos | place: Iran: Karaj | collected 2018-10 | reverse complement strand
ATGGGAGGATGGCTTCACTATAGCCACAAGAATTGAGGCCGATGGCGCCATCGTCATTTCCGCCAATGCAGCAGGGTTGCGATCGCTGGCCAATCATTTTATGGCGCTCGCTGATGAGGAATCTACAAACTCACACTTTCATCTCGACGAATACAATTCTTTGGAGGATCACTCCGTGGAATTGATTGTAGAGAAACTACCAGACTAAGCGATTGGGAGAAAGGTCATTCGAAGCCAAAGAACTCTTTCAGTCCTTGCTTTTCTTTTAGTTCATCTGGTGTGAATCCATAATGCGCAGCCGCCGAAAGCGTCACCACGTTTTCAAGGAATTCGTCGTAGGATAATTCGAACCATTCTTCAGGGATGTCGGTGTGGATGGTGCCGCCGTCGTTGTGGCCACCGCCCCACCACCATGATTCGTCGAGTGCCGCCTCGTAGGTGCCGTCGTCCATCTTGACGAAGGCATACCAAGTGGTCCATTCTCTCATTCCTTCAGGTGTTTTTTCACCTTCATAATGCGGAGCGGAATGGTCTTTGTCAGAGTAGCCTGGCTGCCCTTTATTGGCATCACATCGATACACCCAAAAACGCTCGTTGGTCTCATTAGGAATCCTTTCCAAAGTAAAGCCGTCACAATGATATATGGATCTCTTCCTGCCTTTTACCCGATTTTCATCCGTCATCATTTTTGTGATGGCAGCGATTGGTTTCTTTGCTTCTTTGTTTTTCAGCAGGCCTTTATTTTCAAGGAGGTCCTTGATTTGCTTAATTTCATTGTCCCAACTGTTGACGTAATACCTGGATGTATTATCGTCGTAAACATAATATTCGCCCACATGTATGTCGTTGTAGGTGATTTTGTAATGATCAATAAGCCAACCCATAGTTTTATATTGTTTATTAATGATTCTATTTCTTGGGTGCCCCTCCGCCAAAGTCATCATACAGGATATTTTCGGGGGCAACACCGAGATTATCAAGCATGTTGACCACAGCGGCGCTCATTGGGCCGGGTCCGCACATGTAGTATTCGATGTCCTCGGGGGCTTTGTGGTCTTTCAAGTAGGTGTCGTACATCACATTATGCACGAAACCAGCGGTATAAGGTATGCCAGCCGCATCGGCGGCGGGGTCGGGACGGTCCAAGGCGAGGTGGAAATGGAAGTTGGGGAAGTCCTTCTCGAGTTGGCGGAAGTCGTCGAGATAGAAGACCTCGTTCAAGGCGCGGGCACCGTAGAAATAGTGCATCTCGCGGTCTCTGACATTCATGGTGCGGGTCAAATGCATAATTTGTGCACGCAATGGTGCCATGCCCGCACCGCCGCCTACCCATATCATTTCTGGAAGTTGAGAGTTTAGAGTTGAGAGTTTAGAGTTTGAGGTCCCTGAGCCTGCGGTCCCTGAGGCCCCTCGAAGGGTCGAAGGGCCGGCCTCATTAGTGTCATGCTCTTTGACATGGAATTCCCCATAAGGTCCCGACATCAGCACCTTGTCGCCAGGTTTCAGCGAGAAGATATACGATGAGGCAATGCCCGGGTTGACATTCATGAATCCAGAGCGGTCGGGCTTGAAAGGCGGTGTGGCGATGCGCACGGTAAGCATGAAGACATCGCCCTCGGCGGGATAGTTGGCCATGGAATAGGCGCGCACCGTCGGCTCGGTGTTGATGCAACGGAGGTCAAACATCTTGAACTTCTCCCACGACGGAAGATACTCAGCGCCAATGAGCTCTTTGTCGAAGTCAGCATAGTTGATTTTGAACTTTGGGATACGGATTTGGGCATAACTGCCAGGGATGAAGTCCATGTGTACGCCTTCGGGCAGCTGCACCTTGAACTCCTTGATGAAGGTGGCCACATTGCGGTTGCTGACCACCGTGCATTCGTATTCCTTGACATCGAGCACCGACTGCGGCACTACGATTTTCAAATCTTCTTTCACTTTCACCTGACAGCCCAAACGCCAATGGTCTTGGATCTGTTTGCGGGTGAAGAATCCCACCTCGGTAGGCAATATCGTGCCGCCGCCTTCCACTACGCGGCATTTGCACTGTCCGCAGTTGCCTTTACCACCGCAGGCCGAAGGCAGAAACACCTTCTCCTCGGCCAAAGTGGCCATCAGCGAGCTGCCGGGCTGGACCTCCAATGTTTTGTTGTCGTTGATGGTAATCTTCACCTTGCCTTTGGGCATGAGTTTGTTGCGCACCCAAAGCAACAGGGCAACGAGCAACAGAACGATGCCGAGGAAAACTGCGATGCTTAATATCAAGGTGGTAGAGAGATTCATACGCTTATAGTTTTATGCCCATGAAAGCCATAAAGGCAATACCCATCAATCCAGTGATAATGAACGAGATGCCCACGCCTTGCAGGCCTTTGGGAATCTTGGAATAACGCAGTTTCTCGCGGATGGCGGCGATGGCCACGATCGCCAATAGCCAGCCTATGCCCGAACCGAGACCGAACACTGCCGCCTCGCCTACATTGCTGAAACCTCGCTCCTGCATGAAGAGCGAACAGCCTAAAATGGCACAGTTCACTGCAATCAATGGGAGGAAGATGCCCAGCGCAGAATATAATGACGGCGTGAAGGTCTCGATAATCATCTCCAAGATCTGCACAATGGCAGCGATGATGGCAATGAAGATGATATAAGTGAGAAAACTCAAATCAACTGAAACCCAATTGGGGTTAATCCATGCCAGAGCGCCAGGAGCCAATAGGTATTTGTTAATCAGGTAATTGACGGGAACGGTAACCACCAACACAAAAGTCACGGCCAAACCCAAACCTGCACTTGTCTTGACGGTCTTCGAAACAGCCAAATAGGAACACATCCCTAGGAAATAGGCGAAGATCATATTGTCTACAAAGACCGATTTTATCAAGAGTTTGAAAAGTTCCATGGCCTTTTAGTTTTGGTTGTTTTCCTGCATCTCGGGATTTCGGGTGCGTTGGATCCAGATGATGATGCCTACGACGATTAAGGCCATCGGCGGCAGAATCATCAAGCCGTTATTCATATAGCCTGCCTCATAAAATGATTGGGGTATAATCTGATAGCCTAAAAGTGTTCCCGAACCTAGCAGTTCACGGAAGAATGCCACGATGACAAGGATCAAACTGTAACCCAATCCGTTGCCAAGGCCGTCCAAGAATGACTCCCAAGGTCCGTGAGAGAGTGCGAAAGCCTCCAAGCGACCCATAATGATGCAATTGGTGATGATAAGGCCCACATAAACAGAGAGTTGTTTGCTGACGTCATAGGCAAAGGCCTTCAAGAACTGGTCAATCAAGATGACCAAAGTGGCCACGACAACGAGTTGGAAGATGATTCTGATGCGGTTGGGGATGCCCTTGCGCAACAAGGAGATGATGAAGTTGGAGAGTGCCGTCACCACGGTCACGGAGGCACCCATGACCAAAGCGGGCTTCAACTGGGCGGTCACGGCCAAGCACGAACAGATGCCCAGCACCAACACAGTGACGGGGTTGGTCTTACGCAAGGGTTCTATGACGAGTTTCTTGAAGTTGGCCATGGCTTATTCTCCTCTTTCAGCAAATTTCCTCAAATAGACCGAATACTTTTCCAAAGTGTTGTCAATCATTTCTTTGACACCGTTTGAAGTCTTGGTGGCACCTGTGATGGCGTCGAATTCAATCGGAATCGGGTTGCCGTTGCCCATGACCTGTTTGCCGGCAAACTGGCCTTGGAACTTTTCGGTCGTGATCTCGCCGCCCAAGCCAGGGGTCTCCGACTTGTGTCCAAAGGTGGCACCTACAACGGTCTTGCCATCTGCGGCGATGGCGAGATAACCCCAGATAGGACCCCAGAGTCCGTTGCCCTGCATGGGGATGACGCTGGTCTGACGGTCGATGACAAATACGGGCAGACCCTCGTCGTTTTCGGTGGGATTACCATTCTCGTCCAAGAGGAACTCCGAGGTGCAGTGTTTCTCGAAGAGCAGCGCCGCATTTTTGGCATTGACGTCAGGAATACCCGCCGCCGTAAGGATGTTGATACGCTTCTCGTTCTTCTTGTTGCGGTCTTGGAAAGGCTGCAGCCACAGGGCCGTTACTGTGAGCAGCACCGCCACGACAACGATTAAGATGGTGGCGTACAAGAAGATATGCCGGTTGCTGTTGATGTCTTTCTTCATTGGGCGTAGGTTTTTTGTTTGACGAGAGCTCGTTTCTGGCGCTTTTTAATGTTACGGGCAACAACGCAGTGGTCGATGAGCGGTGCAAAGCAGTTCATGAGCAGGATGCTGAGCATCATGCCTTCGGGATAGGCTGGGTTGATGACGCGCAGCATCACAGCAAAGATGCCGATGAGCAGGCCGTAAATCCACTTGCCGATATTGGTTTGTGCAGCTGTGACAGGATCAGTGGCCATGAAGACCGCACCGAACATGAAGCCGCCCATCAGGTAATGGTAATAGAACGGCAGTTGCATATATTCATTGGCGCCGATGGCGTTGAACAGCAAGCCCATAAGCCCACCGCCAAGCACGACTGACAACATGATGCGCCAGCTGGCAATACCTGTAAACAATAACAAAATGGCACCCAACAATATGGCAATGACCGATGTTTCACAGGTGGAACCAGGAATCGTTCCAATCAACATATCCAAAGCAGATGCAGAGGGGTGTGTCCCAGCAGCCAATTCTGCCAAAGGTGTGGCGCTAGTAATGGCATCGGTCCCCCATAAGTCGTTGGCTATCCAGACATTGTCGCCAGACATGCGGGTGGGGTAGGCGAAAAATAGGAAGGCGCGTGCCACCAAGGCAGGGTTGAGGAAGTTCATTCCCGTGCCGCCGAAGACCTCCTTGCCGATGATGACCGCAAAGGCCGTGGCGATGGCGAGTTGCCACAAAGGCGTGGTGACGGGCACAATCATCGGGATGATGAAACCCGTGACCAAGAAGCCTTCGTTCACCTCGTGATGCCGTATCTGCGCGAAGGTGAATTCGATTCCCAAACCGACAATATACGATACCGCCAGCATGGGCAGCATTCGTAGGAATCCGAACCAGAAGCAATTGAAAATTGATAATTGACAATTGACAATTTCGGGAGAGGAAATGTAATGTTGGTAGCCGATGTTCCACATGCCGAAGAGCATGGCGGGAATCAAGGCAATGACCACGGTAATCATGGCGCGTTTCAAGTCGATGGCGTCGCGGACATGGCAGCCTCGCTTGGTGACTCGATTGGGCGTGAAGGCAAAGGTCTCGAAGGCCTCAAATGTGCTCTGAAGCCATGCGAATCTGCCGCCCTTCACGAAATTCGGCTTGATTTTATCGATGAATCGACGCAAGTTGTTGAACATCACATGGCCTCCTTTCTCAATTTCTCCAATGCCTCCCGGACGATGGCTTGGATGTCGGTTTTCGAGGTGTCGATAAACTCGCATAAGGCAAAGTCTTCTGGCTCGACCTCGTAGATGCCGAGGTTTTCCATCAACTCAATATCTCCGATGATACAAGCCTTGATGAGTTGGGTGGGGTAGATGTCGAAGGGGAAGACCCGCTCAAAGTTGCCCGTGAAGACCAAAGGACGTTCGTCGCCATGGGTGTTGGTGTCGTATTTCCAAAGGCTTTCGAAGCGTGGCAACTCAATTCCCAAGGGTTTGAAGGTGCTCTTCGGCATGAAGCCGCTGAGGAAAGTACGCGAGAAACTGAACTTTCTTAAGCCAGGCATCATCCAACCCATGAAGTCATAATAATCGCCTTCAGGGAGGATGCTCACCAAGTCGTCGTATGCGCCGATGAATCCCTCGGCGGTGATTTGTGCACCGCTCAAAATGTCGCCAGAGATGACACGGTTTGCCTTGGCAGAATCATCAGCGTCCATTTTGGGGTAATTTTTGTTAAGCAGTTGACCCTTAATGATTTCCGATAAGCAAGCTCCAGCTTTGACGCGGTAATAGTGTGGATTCTTGATGTTGGGGCCCGCAATTGCTATCACCTTTTCGGGATTATAATTGCCCGTGGTGACCAGTTCGCCTAGCACAGCCACATCCTGAGGATTCATGGTCCAGACCACCTCACCTTTATTAATAGGGTTGATCTTGGCGATTTGTGTGCCTAAGTTTCCCGACGGGTGGGGACCTTTTATAAAATGAATTGAGAAATGCGAAGCTTTCGACGTAGTCAATTGAGAATTGCGAATTGAAAATTGCTCAGCGAGTTTTTGGTTAGGGCGGAAGCAAATATGTACTTTCCCGTCGGTGAGTTTGCCGAGTGCTTCGAGTCCTTTGGCAAAAAATGTTTCCTTGCCTTGCAAGGCGAAATCATAATCGGGCGCCAAAGGCGCGCTATCGAAGGAACTGACGAAGATGGTCTTGGGCTTGTCGTCGGGGTTGGCGACGGTGCCGAAAGGCCGTTGCCGCAGCATAGTCCAAAGGCCACATTGCATCATGGCTTCCTTGATTTCATCGGCAGTCTGCAAAAGTAATGTTGACGAGGGTTTGCAATCTGAGCCGGTCGAGCCCGCAGATTTGAAATCCGCCTCGACCACCACCTCCAAGAGTTTCCGTTTCTCGCCCCTCACAATGGCTTTTACATGACCATTGACTGGCGATGTGAAGCGGATGCGTTCGTCGTGCTTGTCCACAAACAAGGCATCGCCTGCTTGCACGACATCGCCTTCCTCGACAACCAAATGCGGTGTGAGTCCAACGAAATCAGTAGGCTTCACGGCATAAGTAGTGATGCTCCGCGCATCGGTGAGGCGTAACTCAGCAGCTCCGCTGATGGGGATGTCAAGTCCTTTGCGTATGATGATGGTGTCAGGCATAATTCGTGAGGCAAAAATAGGAAATTGTTGTTTATTATTTGAAAGTTTGTTAGTTTTGCACGCAATAATCTGTTGTTTAACCGATACCGCCTTTCACCATGAAGAAACTCTTTACCCTTGTTGCCTTGCTAATGGTTATGACATCCGCTTTCGCGCAACCTGGCCATTACATCACTTTCAACGGCACCGACCAGTACATGGTTATCCCGCATCACGAAGACTTCAACATCTCAGCTGGCCAAAGCTTCACCGTCACGGGATGGGTGCGCAACGAGACCTACACTAGTTTTCCGCGTTATGTGTGCAAGCGCGATATGTCGGTGCAAGGTGCGGGCAGCGAACGCTCGGGTTATGAGTTCTTTGGCACGGGGAGTGTGGGTCAGTCGTTGGGCCTCAACACGCCAACAGCCACATCGGGTCACGCCTTGTCGATTTATACGGGTGTCACGGTGCCGGCAGGGGAGTGGATGCACTTTGCCCTCGTCGTGGACCGCACAAATAACGAAATCCGCATTTACCACAACGGTGAGACCAACAGCAGTTGGGCGGCGGCAGTGAACGACTGGGCCGTGACCAACACGCATGATGTGTTCATTGGAGCAGGTAACAGCGGTGGTCAGCCTGCCAACTTCTGCAATGGCTCGTTCGGCAACGTGAGGTTCTACCAATTGGCATTGGATGCTGATGAGATTAGTGTTGACATGAGTGCGGATGATTTGTATGATCTGCATCCTGGTATGGCAAACTATTTAAAGGCAGCTTACGATTTCTCAACAGTTTGGATTGACGACAACATGCTGGCTGACATTTCAGGTCATGGCCACAATGCGCAAATGGTGAATTTCAACTTCGGCGGTGCCGAAATCTTGAATGTCACCTTGACCCAAGATACCCGCAAGACAGGCCGTGGCAACCAAAACGATGTTCTGCTCAAAGCCGCAGTCAGTTTTGGCGGCGACAATGCTGTGGTCGACTTGCAGTCGATAGTGCTGAATCTTGAAGGGACAACGAATTTGAATGATATTGAAGAAGTTAAAGTGTATTCCACTGGTATTGTCAATAGTTTCGATGAGCGCCATCCTCAAAATGCCACCTTGCTTGGAAGCGTCGACCCTGCTTCGGGTGACTTGACTTGCAACCTTGAAGGCAACCTCGTTTCAGGTACCAATTACCTTTGGATTGTGGCACGTATGGCCGACAACGCCACCGAAGGCAACGTGATTGATGCATCCTTGAAATCGATTACGACCGCTGAAGAGACCTACGAACTCGCCAATCCATCACCGACAGGCAACCGTGAAATCATCCTTGCCCATACCTTGTTGTTGCAACCAGGCGACTACAACTCGACCAATTACCGCATCCCCGCTGTCATCACGGCAAAGGACGGAAGCATTGTGGCGGTCACTGACAAGCGCAAGTACAACGAAGGCGACCTGCCGCAAGACATTGACATTGTGTGCAACCGCAGCACTGACGGCGGTCACACTTGGAGCGAGCCTTACACCATTGCCTTGGGCACAGGGGTCAATCATGGCTTTGGTGACTGCGCTTTGGCTTGGAGTAACGACGACAACGGCCTCATTGCAGGCTTTGTGGGCGGTCCCGGACTTTGGAACTCTACTCCTTCAAATCCCATTCGCACTTATATCTCAAGGAGTTACGACAACGGTCAGACTTGGACGGAACGTGAAGACATCACCGATTTCATCTTTGGCGACAACTGCATTGTCCCCGAGCAGCGTACTTGGAGGGCTTCCTTCTTTGGCTCAGGCAACGGACTGCGTACTTCCACAGGTCGCATCATGTTTGTGGCGGCCATTCGCGAGACTACGGCACAGGTGCTTTACAACCACGCTGTCTATTCTGATGATAACGGACAGACTTGGCATGTGTCGGGCCGTGCTTCCTCTTCGGGCGACGAAGCTAAGGTCACGGAACTGGTTGACGGCCGCATTTTGATGAGCATCCGCCATGCCGGCAACCGTTGGTACAACATTTCCGAGGACGGTGGCGAGACATGGCAACCCACCACTTCGACTTGGTACGACATCACCGCGCCGGCCTGCAATGGTGATATGATTCGTTACACCTCTGAGAATCAGGGATACAATAAGAACCGTTTGCTGCATTCGGTGCCTTACGGAAGCAACCGCGAAAAGGTTACAGTTTATGTCAGTTACGACGAGGGCGAGACCTGGCCTGTGAGCAAGTGCATCGTGCCTTACAGTTCGGCCTATTCTTCGCTCTGCATCCTGCCTGACGGCACCATCGGACTTTATGTCGAGGAAGCTTACGCAGGTGCTTCGGGTTATTCGACCGTTTTCTACAACTTTAGCCTTGAATGGCTCACCGATGGAGAGGATACGTTTGAACCGAATGGAGTAACTGAAAATCAGCTTTTTTTGGATGCGTTGATGGTTTATCCATCGCCAGCTTCTTCTTCCGTTACCATTGAAACGGATGGCCTTGTGGCAATCAACATTCTCAATGGAATGGGGCAGTTTGTCAAGTCGGTGACGGTTGATGGTAAATCGCAAATTGAAGTCGATGTGGCTGGTTTTGCTTCTGGAATCTACTTCGTTGAGGGCGTAGAAGTCGATGGAAGTAGAAAAATTGGCAAGTTGATTGTTGCGGATTGACGGATTTCTTTTATCTTTGCAACGTTATAACACTGAAAAAAATGAAAAAAGTAGTTCGAACGGTTTGGATTGGTGCCTTGACGGGCTTGGCTTTCTTGGCCGCCTGCTGCTCTACAAAAGGTTTGTCAAAGGCGGAGCGGAAGCAACTCATCAAGGAACGCGATTCTATTCAAGACATTTTGACCCGTCGCGAGGGAGAGACGGTATATGGCACACCTCAAATCATGGCCGAAAGAGCCGTTGAGACTTATCGTCTGCGGAATCAGCTTGATTCCATCAATTTCAAATTGGGCGAGGATGTGGATTTGGAAAAGAGTGCCCGCCGTCTGGCTTTGCAGGAGCGCATCGCTGAGCTTCAGGCCGCTATTGAACGTCGTGAAGGGGCCTGCGTTTACGGTTCGCCCGAAATCATCCAAGAATATGGACAGGAAACTGAGCGCATGAGGGATGAACTTAAGGCAGTCAAAAAGGAACTGAGAGAGCTGAACAAGGAATAATCTCCATGAAAAAGGTAGTTCGTTCAGTTTGGATTGGTGCCTTGACAGGACTGGCATTTTTGGCGGCTTGTATTTCTCAAAATGGTTTGACTCGTGCCCAACGGCGCCACCTGACCAAAGAGAGGGATGCACTTGTTGAGAGAATTGACCAACTTGAGAGTATGATGGTTGAGGGTACTGTTGACTATGGCTTGTTGGAAACAGAAATTTCGTGTTATTATGAACTTGCCTACATTAATAGGCAATTGAATGGCGTTGAAGACACTGTTTCCCTTAAAAAATGGAGAGAAATCTATGACATTATTTGGGATCGGCCTATTCCTGTACTCTATGGTAGTCCATCAACCGATAGTTTATCAACTGAATCGGAGGTTATAATAATAGACGAAAAATACCAACGTCGCCTTGAACTCGAACGGAAATTGAATGCCATTAATGAGACCCTTAATGGGCGTGAGGGAGCGACTCTATACGGCTCACCCGAGTTTATACAGAGCTATGATGAGGAAACACGCCGTATCAAGCAGGAAGCAAAGCAAATCCAGCAGCAGCTGAAGGACTTGGACAATGACTGAGCGTTTAGGCTTTTATAAAAAGGTGATGCTCGAACTCAATCACGCTGTGCTGCAAAAGCGGATTGAGGAACACGAACTTCATCAACTTTTTTGGGAGTGCACCCTGCGCTGCAACCTCAATTGTAGGCATTGTGGCTCCGATTGCCGTATGCTCTCCGAAAAAGATGATATGCCCCTTGAAGACTTTTTGAAGGTCCTCGACGAGGTGCGTGCCCACCAAGACCCCGCCAAGGTGATGGTCCTCACTGCAGATGGAGAGCCAACGATGCGTGACGACTTTGCGGATTGCGGGGAGGTGATCGCCAGGCGCGGAATCGCGGGGGGC
>JAEEGF010491884.1_pt1 | contig 10842 bp, 9 predicted proteins | sample 9134171 | NCBI WGS metagenome assembly JAEEGF01 (sample SAMN16246542, study PRJNA631951) | gut metagenome | biome: gut microbiome; feature: rumen; material: AP-attached | host: Bos | place: Iran: Karaj | collected 2018-10 | reverse complement strand
CTCTTGATGCATCCGTAACTCCGTCGCTCCAGCCTTTGAAGCGGTAGCCTTCGTTTGCAGTTGCTGTCAGTTGTACAGTAGTGTTGTGCTCATAAACGCCATCACCGGTTACAGTTCCAGCTGCGGAAATATTCTTGCTTAAAGTCACATTGTGCTCGTCTATCGCGAATATAGCGGTATATGTTTTATTGCCATTCACTGTCACGGTTCTTGGATTTTCGTCATTTCCATCTACCCATTGCGCGAATGTGTATCCAGCCTTTGCGTTGGCAACGAGTGTGGCAGTCTCTCCTATTTCATATAATCCGCCTCCGCTCACTGTACCTTGCGATGCGCTTGCCAACGCCTTAATTGTGTAGAGCGCTACGAAGTTCGCAGTTATGCTGGTGTCCTTTGTTACGGTTATCTCTCTTGATGCATCCATCACGCCGTCACTCCAGCCTTTGAAGCGGTAGCCCTCGTTTGCTGTTGCAGTCAATTGTATTGTCTGTCCCATCTTGAATATGCCGCTTCCTGTCACTGTTCCATAATCTTCATTGTTGGCATTTACAGCAACTTCAAAAGTGCAGTTTTCATATATGATAGCGGCATACTCGGTGAGCATTCCTACGAAGTAGTCGTGTTTTTCACAAGGAACAATAATGCTTGTCAATTCCTCGCAGTTATAGAATGCTTCGTTTCCGATTTCAATCACTCCGTCGCCAATCGTGACGCTTGTCAGTCCTGTGCAGCCATAGAACGTATAGCCTTCAATAGTTGTCACGCTGTTCGGGATGGTGATGTTTGTCAGTCCGCTGCACTCACGGAACGCAGCGTCTCCAATGCTTGTCACGCTGTTCGGGATGGTGACGCTCGTCAGTCCTGTGCAGCCAGAGAACGCAGAACCTCCAATGCTTGTGACGCTGTTCGGGATGGTGACGCTTGTCAGTCCTGTGCAATTATAGAACGCAGATCTTCCAATGCTTGTGACGCTGTTCGGAATGGTGATGTTTGTCAGTCCTGTGCAGCCATAGAACGCATAATCTCCAATACTTGTCACGCCATTGTTTATTACAACCTTTTTGATAGATGAACGATAATTATACCATGGCATATTAAACGAATTATAATTTGTCATCGCTCCCGTTCCGCTGATAGTAAGTGTGCCGGTGGATTCCACGTAGGTGCAAGTGACATTACTGCCGCATGCGAAAAATAAAGATGTGAGTGTTGCAGCGCACATAAAATTACAGGTGTTATTTTTTTGTACTTTCAAAGATAAGGACCCGGAAACACTTTTTCCAAAAAAAATGAAATATGTTATGCAACATGTTTCGGAACTTTTAACTTAATTTTTACAGGAACGACCAGAACAAATGGCTTGCCCGCGCCTTTGTCGGACTGAGGTTATGAACTACTTCGCTTTCCTTGCCAAGCAGTTGAACAAGAATTTGTTTGATTTGGTCAAGTCGTTGAAGTTGCCTTTTGACCAGCTGATATGGGAGAAAGGCGACGTCTGGGTGCATGTGAGTTGCGGTCCGAGAAACAGAAGACAAGTATTATCAATCTGCAAGTGATTAAACGGCATTCATCCGCCGTTTGAACGACAAAAAAGGCAGAGTTCCGTCAATTCGGTTCCCTGCCTCCTTTTTTCAAAAAAATGTACTTTTCATTTTGAAAACGTGTACTTTTCGTTTTGGCGATTATATTTCTGTCATCCTCTTATATTAAGTCTCAGAGAGATTTTGCAAACTACCCCTTTCTATTTCGCAGGGCAAACGCCACGTTACTCCGCCTTCCTGCTCACATACAACTCGAAAGGAGTCTCATCGATATAGAACTTTATGCGGTCGTTCTCGAGAAGGTCGTACCAAAGACGCATGCGGTCAACCTTTCTGTCGTTCCACTTTGTTATCACGATAACATCCTTCGACTCATTGTAATACCAATATCCGTCGGCAATATTAAATCCAGAGAAAAGGAGTTTGAACTTAGCGTGATGGTCGGCAGTGAAAATAATCTCCGACTTCTTCAGTTTCGAGTAATCCTTTGTCTCCTTATTGTTCAGTTTCAGGTCTTTATTCTCTGTCACAGAGTCAACCGACCATACACCGACAATCTTCGTCTCGATCTGTGCAGACGCAGCCGCCGAGAACATAAGCGCGATAAACGCGAAAAGCAATTTTCTCATAACATTTAGTATTTATGGTTGTTATTTGTTCATTGTAACAAGCAGTTCCTCGTTTGAGACCGTGCGGTCCATCTGCTTTCTCATGAAGTCCATCGCCTCCACCGGCGTCATGTCCGAGAGGTAGTTGCGCAGCACCCATACGCGCGAGAGCGTCTCCTTGTCCTGGAGCAAGTCGTCGCGGCGTGTGCTGCTCGCCATAATGTCCACAGCAGGGAAAATGCGCTTGTTGGCAAGCGTGCGGTTAAGCTGCAGCTCCATGTTTCCTGTGCCTTTGAATTCCTCGAATATCACGTCGTCCATCTTCGAGCCGGTCTCTGTGAGCGCCGTCGCTATTATGGTAAGGCTGCCGCCGCCCTCGATGTTTCGAGCCGCGCCGAAGAAACGCTTTGGCTTGTGCAGCGCATTGGCATCGACACCTCCGGAAAGAATCTTTCCTGACGCTGGCGACACTGTGTTGTACGCTCTTGCCAGACGGGTTATCGAATCCAAAAGGATAACAACGTCATGACCGCACTCCACCATACGTTTCGCCTTCTCGTGAACCATGCTCGCCACCTTGACATGGCGCTCTGCAGGCTCATCGAATGTCGATGATATGACCTCAGCCTTCACGCTGCGCTGCATGTCGGTCACCTCCTCCGGACGCTCGTCTATCAGCAGGATTATCATATAGACATCAGGGTCGTTTGCCGAGATGGCATTGGCTATGTCCTTGAGGAGCATTGTCTTACCAGTCTTAGGCTGAGCCACGATGAGTCCACGCTGTCCCTTGCCGATAGGCGCGAAAAGGTCAACCACACGGACAGAAACATTGTCGTTTGCGCCGCGAGTGAGTTTGAACTTCTCGTTAGGGAACACAGGTGTAAGGTGCTCAAAATCCACTCTGTCGCGCACAAACTCAGGAGAGCGTCCGTTTATTTTTGTCACCTTGACAAGCGGGAAGTACTTCTCGCCGTCCTTTGGCGGACGGATGTTTCCTGTGACGGTATCTCCAGTCTTGAGTCCGTAAAGTCTGACCTGCGACTGAGACACGTAAATATCGTCGGGCGATGTGAAATAGTTGTAGTCAGGTGAACGCAAGAATCCGTAACCATCCGGCATCAGTTCAAGCACTCCCGTGCCTTCCAATACATCCGCGAAGTTGTACAGCGGTTCGTACTGCTGCTTCTGACGCTGCTGGTCGTTGTTGTTGCGTTTTTCGAAGTTGTTGTTTTTTTCTTCCTGCTTGCGCTCCTGCGCCTCTTCCTTTGGCTGATTGTCAGCAGCCTCAGTCGCCTGCGCCTCAGCGAAGCCGCGCTTCTTGTCGTCTCTGAAGTTGTTGCGGCGTCCACGTTGCTGGCGCTCGTTCTTGTCGGCCACAGGCTGCGCTTTAGGCTCAACCACTATCACGTCGTCACTCGCTGCCGTCTGTGCCGCTTCTGTTTTGCGAGGGCGCTCGGCATGCTTCTGTTCCGTTGCCGTTTCTGCGGCATTCATCGCAGCCATGTCTATCTTTTGCGCATCCTTGACACGAGTACGCTTTGCCTTTTTCTCTGGCTGAGGCGCTGGCTGGTCCGATGGTTTTATCTTGGCTTGCACATCCAGAATCTCATAAATAAGGTCCGATTTCTTGTAGGAATCCACTTTCTTGACTCCCACTTCTTTTGCGATCTGCTTCAGTTCTGGAAGCAGCTTTTCTTCTAATTCAAATTTACTGTACATATAAAAATAATAGTCTTACAAAGCACAAAACCTTCTACATAATTGAGTTTTCTACAAAACATGGAGATGCCACGATATTTCTTTTCTGGATAAAAAAGCAATAATGTAAAAGGAGAAAAACATTTCGAGAACCGACTCGCTACAAATGAGTCTTTTGAAATGCGTTTGATATGCAAATATAATAATTAAATAAGGAAACTCCCCTTCAGGACACTGAAATTTTAATGGCAGCGGACGTTTTTTCAGTAAGCGAGAAACGCTCGTCGCTACGCAACCCAACCACCCACATGATTTTGCCTGTAGCATCTGCCACGACCTTCACCGCCGACTTCTCCGAAATGGAAATCTTCGAATCAATCAGCACGTCGCTCACTTTCTTTGCACGGCCGTTCATGCCTAACGGACAGACGACATCGCCAGCACGCCAAGTCCTGACCACAAGCGGAAATGCCACTTTGTCAAAATCCGCGTAAGCCACTGCGTTGCCTTTTGAAAAACGAACTTCTGCCGCTGGCATAATCGCAAAAGAAAGCCCGCCTGCTGTTTTTCCTTCCCTCACGTCTTCCTCTGTCACAATGACCTCAGACGAACCGTCCTCCCGACTTGGCTTGACAGTGAACACGCCACGGTCCAGATATGACGTATGGCTCTGCGACTGCCACACTCGTCCGACGTTAGCGTTCCTGGCCGACTCCACCATATCGGAGCATTGAGTCGCAGTGAATCCGAGCGGCGACAGATACTCAAAAAGCAGTGTTGACGGCGCTTCAGTTGCCAAAAGCTCACGAATGACAACCCTCAGTTCCCCATCCGCGCCTTCGGTCACAATAGTCTGGCGCAACTGCGAGACACGCGCATTGTATATCGCCTCGACATCACGCAAATGCCCTATGTCGCTCAAGACATTCGCCTTTGCTGCCGGATTGACAGACTGCAAAAGAGGTATCACACTCAGACGGAACTTGTTGCGCAGATAATCCTGCTGCAAATTAGTCGAGTCGGTGACATAAGCGAACGAGTTCAATCGCATGTAATCCTCTATCTCGCTTCTATAAATGCCAAGCAACGGACGGACAATCCTGCCCGCCACCGGTTTTATCCCTGTCAATCCGTGAATGCCTGTGCCACGGACTATGTTCATAAGAAAAGTTTCCACAACATCGTCGGCATGATGAGCGACGGCTATGACATCCGCTCCATGCTTGACACGAATCTGCTCAAACCAACCGTAACGGAGCTCGCGTGCCGCCATTTCTATAGACAGCTTATGCTGTGCCGCGTACTCTTCTGTCTGGAAATGAACAATTTCCAACGGCACAGAAAGCTCCGCGCACAACGACTCCACAAACGACTGGTCGCGGTCCGACTCGTCGCCACGGAGGTGGAAATTGCAATGCGCCGCCACACAATCGAAACCCGCCGACACAAGAACACGCAACAGCATGACACTGTCGGCTCCGCCACTCACAGCGACAATAATCCTTGAGCCCGGAGAGAACAGCCCCTCGGACTTTATAAATGAAAGAACTTTCTTCACAATACTGTCCATGCGCGTAATCATATATCCTTGAGCAGGACTTTTCTGCTTTCCGGATCCTTGCGGAGAGCCTCAAGGCGATGCCAGAACGGCGCCAGCTTCTCGTTCTCCTCAAGCTTGAGAGAGTCGCTGCCGTAATTGTCTATTCGGCTTATGAGTTTGCCTATGGTTATGTTATTCACATCCACAGCCGGGTAATAAGACTTTTGGCGCGAGTCGTCGTTATGCACGCCCACCACCAGTCCAACATCCACAAGCGTATTGATGCTGTTGCGAACAATTTTTATAGGAATCTTGGTTTCTTTGGACAAATCCTCGGATGTGTACGGGCCCTCCTCTGCCACAAAACGCTTGACTATCAGTGTCATGATGGCGAGCAACAGGAAATTGCTGTAACGGCGGCTCATCTTTTTTATATCCTCGGCATACTCATAATTCGCGTAATTCTGAACCGCGAACGAGAGTTCCGCTCCGAGAAGGATAATAAGCCACGAAATCTGCAGCCACAAAAGCAGCAGAGGCACCATGGCAAAACCGCCATACACAGCATTATAAGAAGTAAGAAATACCTGACCTTTTATATAAAAGAACTGGAAAAGCTGAAACACAATGCCAGTGAAAGCACCTGCCGTAAGCGCTGAGAGAAATTTCACGCGCGTATTAGGCACTATCAAAAACAACGCTGTGAAAATCAGAATGTTAATAAAATAAGGCAGAAGTTTTATAACATGTATGAGAAAAGGGCTCAGCACACCGAATATATTATCGGAAAGCGCAGAGACAAGGAACATAGACAGTCCGCTCGAAGCTACGACAAGCACCGGCAACACAAACATAAGCGAGAGATATGTGGACAGCTGGCTTGAGATCGAGCGATTTTTCTTGACATTCCAAATGTCGTTGAATATCGTCTCCACATGGCGGAATCCCGACATCACCGACCAGATGAGCATAACCACACCGATGCCGACAAAAACACCGCCCTTGGCATGCTCCAAGTATCTATTGACAAACTCCAGGACATTCGCCATCACACTGGCATGCTCGCCTGCCTGACGAGACAGCGTCGCCACGATAAGGTCCTGCATGCCGAAGCCACGCGCGATGGCCATCACAAGCGCAATAACCGGCACTATGGCAAACAGCGTGTAATAAGTGAGCGCAGAGGCTTTGACCATAAGACGGTCCTCCGAAAAGCCGCGCACAGCCAGCACTATGGACATGAGCACACGGCGGATTATCCGTCTGGTCCTCGAAGCCTCGGCGATAGGAATCCTCCAAATGTCCGTTGTGAAGAAATGAGGAAGGTACTTGATGAAGTTTATCAGCCTTGTGCCGAAAGAATCCTTCCTGTTAGATTGACTTGAATCCATAGGCAATAAAATAAAAAACACAGAAGGCCTGTAAGCCGGGTTCTGTACCTAAGAAAGATTCCCTTAAGCGTCTGTCATTTATCTACGACTTGTGTCACCACAAGCCTGAAGCTATCTACCCCCCAACATCAGACGAGCAGTCCTACAGCGTTGGTATACTTGATATTGCAACCCATAAGGCATACGGCGATGCCATCGCTGGCAATCCCGGTGGGCTCTTACCCCGCCTTTTCACCCTTATCCGGATTGCTCCGGACGGTTATTTTCTGTTATGCTACTCCACCCTCGCGGATGGCTTCCCGTTAGGAAGTATGGCGCTCTGTGTTGCCCGGACTTTCCTCTCCCAACAAGTGGCAGCGACAGACCGGCCTACTGTGTATTGTAAGTGCAAATGTAATTATTTTCCAAGAATTTGACACCAACATCCACCTTATTCATTGCGACACGAACGATCTCGTGCCATTTTGACACATGACAATATGACACCAACCGGAAAAAAACAACACAACCGAAAAACACGCAAACCCACGCCACAAAGGAACACACGGCGGAATAATCCACTGCGACATCGCACTGCATTGCAAAACTGCACAATTTTTGCTGCACAGCACACCGCTCTGCAAAGTCAAAATATAACGCCATAAAAACTTGACTTTTGCATCCGTTTTTCATATCTTTGTACAATTTTTCTCGTAATAGGATTTACAAAACAATAGATGAGACAACTTAAGATAACAAAGTCCATAACAAACCGCGAGAGCGCATCACTGGACAAGTACCTGCAGGAAATCGGTCGCGAGGACCTTATCACAGTAGAAGAAGAAGTTGAACTGGCGCAGAGAATCAAGAAGGGCGACAGGAAAGCTCTCGACAAACTCACAAAAGCGAACCTGAGATTCGTGGTGTCTGTTGCAAAGCAGTACCAAAACCAGGGACTAAGCCTGCCTGACCTGATAAACGAAGGCAATGTGGGACTGATAAAAGCCGCTGAGAAATTCGACGAGACAAGAGGTTTCAAATTCATCTCATACGCAGTTTGGTGGATCAGACAGTCCATCCTTCAGGCTCTGGCTGAGCAGTCAAGAATCGTGAGACTGCCGCTGAACCAGGTCGGCTCGCTGAACAAGATAAGCAAAGCCTTGTCTAAGTTCGAGCAGGAGCACGAAAGAAGGCCATCGTCAGAGGAGCTCGCAAAGGAGCTGGGTGTTGACGAAGGCAAAATCTCCGACACGCTGAAGGTCGGCGGAAGACACATTTCTGTTGACGCGCCATTCGTAGAGGGCGAAGAGAACTCGCTCCTCGATGTGCTTCAAGACTCAAACTCGCCAAACGCAGACAAAGAGCTCATCGATGAGTCATTGGCAAAGGAAATCGACCGCTCGCTCGCTACCCTTACTGAGAGAGAAAGCGACATCATCAAGATGTTCTTCGGCATCGGATACCAGGAAATGACACTCGAGGAGATCGGCGACAAGTTCGGACTCACTAGAGAAAGAGTAAGACAAATAAAAGAAAAGGCAATAAGAAGACTGAGAAACAACTCAAGAAGCAAATTGCTCAAGACATACCTTGGATAATTATCCATTGGACAGAAAAAAAGCAAGTCTAAGCCCATAGGCTTGTTTTTTTATTTTATTATCTTTGTGAAATCAAGACTAAAATAATGATAGAAGCCACAAGAATCCTGATAAGCCAAATAATAAACGCCTACCCTTGGTGCGTGACGTTATTCTCTTTTGCTTTAGGCTTTTCGCTCATGCCTATCGTCATGAAAGTCTCGATAAAGAAGCAGCTTGTGGTAAAACCAAACAAAAGGTCGTCGCACATAGGCAGAATACCAAATGTCGGAGGCATGAATATCTTCTCCACATTCTTCATCACCTTTTTGATATTCGCCATTCCGCCTGTTGTGTTCTCCACATTCACAGCCACTGACACCAACCCTAACAGCCAGATCGCCTTAGCTGGATTCTTCAGCATCTTCGCAGTCGGATTCATTGATGACATGATTGACATATCGCCCAAAAGCAAGTTCATGGGCGAATTCATCTCAGCATTCATCATTGTGGTTATGGCAAACATCAGGCTGACCCACTTCCACGGATTGTTCGGCATATCCGAGATCGACCCCGGCCACATCTGGCTCAGCTATTTGGCGTCGGCATTCCTTTTCGTCCTGCTGACAAACAGCATAAACCTGATAGACGGTGTCGATGGACTTGCTACCGGCATGGGCATACTCATAAGCCTGTTCTTCGGAATATACTTCCAGTGCGCAGGCGAGTATGAGCTGACACAGAGCCATATGATGACAGCAAGTTCGCTGACCAACCTTTCAATAATGGCATACACGCTGATTGGAGCGCTCGCCATATTCTTCATTTACAACGTGTTCGGAGGCAGCAGCAAGAACAGAAAAAGGAAAATGTTCAGAAGGAAAATATTCATGGGCGACTCTGGTTCACTGCTGCTCGGCGCAATAATCTACGTTTTCGTAATCTCATTCTGCCAATACAACGTAAGCAACATAAGCGTGCGTAACGTCAACCACTTCTTCATAAACGCCTCGCCTGCTGTTGCCCTTTGCGCCTTGGCTGTTCCGCTCTTCGACACCCTGAGAGTGATGATAACGAGAATCAAGAAAGGCAACTCGCCATTCAAAGCAGACAAGAATCATGCTCACCACCTTCTGCTCTCATTAGGCATGAAGCACTGGCAGGTCACACTCACACTGATTTCCGTTGATGCGACATTCATACTGCTCGGAGTGCTTGGCAAAGACCTTCATAATTGGGAACTCGGAGGATTGGCCATACTTCTTGGCATCGCGTACACGTTCACCCTCTGGAGAATCCTGGATTACAAAAAGAAGAAGAAAGGCGACTGCTAACCTTTAAATATAAAATAAACAGCAGCCACCAGAAAAGCGAACCCTATAAGATGGTTCACCTTGATATGATAGTCGAAAACTATCATATTGAAGGCGACGAAGACTATCAGCGTTATAACCTCCTGAATGACTTTCAGATGAAGAAGCGAGAACGGACCGCCAAGCTGCTCCGCTCCGATTCTGTTGGCCGGCACCTGAAGCAAATACTCAAACAACGCTACAAACCAGCTCAACAATATTATCGCGATGAGAGGCAAAGCCTTGAACCACGACACGTTCTTCAGCGCGATGTGTCCGTACCATGCCAATATCATAAAGATATTAGCGCACACCAAAAGCAAAACACAGATTAATCCTCGTCCCATATTATTTTCTAAAAAACGTCGCAAAAATACAATAATATAACGACAAAAACTCAAAATCGGACGAACTGCTTAACTCGTTTATACCTATATTTGTAAATTGTAATCAAAAATCCAAACAACGTAATTTATAAAAAAAATGGCAAGAGTTCTAGTTATTGGTGCCGGCGGCGTCGCTACAGTGGCATGCCACAAAATAGCCCAAAACCCTGATGTGTTCACAGATGTTATGATCGCAAGCCGCACAAAGGCTAAATGCGACAAGATTGTAGAGGCTATCGGTAATCCAAATATTAAAACCGCTCAGGTTGACGCTGATAGTGTCGATGAACTGGTGAAGCTGTTCAACGACTTCAAGCCTGAACTGGTCGTGAACCTGGCTCTGCCTTATCAGGACCTTACCATAATGGACGCATGCCTGGCTTGCGGAGTGAATTATCTCGACACAGCCAACTACGAGCCAAAGGACGAGGCTCACTTTGAGTACAGCTGGCAGTGGGCTTACAAGAAGCGTTTCGAGGATGCCGGTCTGACAGCCATACTTGGCTGCGGTTTCGACCCGGGCGTGAGCGGCGTTTACACAGCGTACGCAGCAAAGCATCACTTCGACGAGATTACCCATCTTGATATCGTTGACTGCAACGCCGGAAATCATCACAAGGCATTTGCAACAAACTTCAACCCTGAGATAAACATCCGCGAGATTACTCAGAAGGGCTTGTACTACAAGGACGGCGAATGGATAGAGACAGACCCGTTGTCTGTTCATCAGCCAATCACATATCCAAACATCGGTCCTCGCGAGAGCT
>JAEEGF010120199.1_pt1 | contig 10842 bp, 13 predicted proteins | sample 9134171 | NCBI WGS metagenome assembly JAEEGF01 (sample SAMN16246542, study PRJNA631951) | gut metagenome | biome: gut microbiome; feature: rumen; material: AP-attached | host: Bos | place: Iran: Karaj | collected 2018-10 | reverse complement strand
TCATAAAATTACTTTTTTACCATTTCTAATGAATATTCCTTTGTTTGGGTTCTCTACTCTTTGACCATTCAGCGTATAGAACACACCGCGTTCTGAATTGGAGCGGACATTGCTGATGCCAGTTGTGTTGTTCAGCGACAGCGTGACGGTGATGTTGCTTTCGCCAGCTTTGAGGAACGTACGAAGTTCGCTCTCCGACAGGCCGTCGATCTTGCCCAAACGGGTGTAGCTCCACGAGTTCGTGCCGTAGAAGATACAGATGTTCGAGCCGTTGTACAGGATGACGTCACCCGGTTGTGCGTTAATCTGCTCGTTGCTTGTGGGCAGCGAGAAGCCTAGCGAACCCCAAACCTCAAAGCCTCCGCTGCTGCTCAGCGTCACAGTGACGGGAGTCTGCTGCAATTTCTCAACAAGCGTCTTTGTTGCTTGATTGTCGACGAGCGTCACAGCCTGTGTCTGTCCGTCGATAGTGATATACATCTTGCTCATAGTAATTTGTTTTCCTGCGAAGTTCAGCGTTGGTAACCAGTCCTGTATTAGCGAGGCACGGTTGCCGTGATTGTTGGCATTAATCCAAAGGGCATCGCCCATCCATGTGACGTTCTTTACCAGTCGTTCTGCATCGGCCACCACACCGCTGATACCGCTGCTGTGACTCGACACAATCAGCGCTACGTGCTTACCCGCCATCTGCGCACCGTAATTAAATAGGTACGTCTGCATAATGGCCGCCATCTGGCTCCACCACAGCGGCGTGACGATGATGATGTTCTGGTACTGCGAGAGGTCGGTGATGCTCACAGGGTCGATAGCCGGATAACTCGCCGCATCGTTGGGCGCAGCCTTGATAGCGTTCAGCAGCGCCGTACCGATGGCGTAGCCGTTTGCCTCGTACTTCTGCGCCTTGTCCGCAGGTTCAATCCGCATCACGTCAGCCTGAATCTGACTCGTCAGAGAGGTCACTATCTCGTGACAGTTGTTCGTGTAACTATAGTACACCACCAGTGTCTTTCCAGCCTCCTGCACGGTGGCAGCCTTCACCTCGTCGTCCTTTGAACAGGCAGTCAGCAACACGGCTGCAAGTAACATAAAAATCTGCTTCATCTTCATTACATTTTGAATTTCGTCGGCAAAGGTACGCACTATTTTCTATCCACCGCCTACCCGAATCTTGGAAAGAATTACCAAAATTACGGAAAGTATAACAATGGGTACAAATAAAAGTTAACACAGAGGCTGTTTACGCTCGGCATAGCTCAAACGAGTTTGGCTTGTTTGTTTCCACATGCTGCCAATGTTAACATGGCAGCGAAAGCGAATAGAATCTTTTTCATTTTTTATCGTAATTATTTGTTTTTCGTTTATCAGTATTCTTTGAATGTCTCTCATTTCTTTTCCTTGGCTTTCCTTGCAAACTCGAATAGCGACAGAGGCAGGTGGCAATAACCATCGGGATTCTTGTCGAGGTAGTCCTGGTGATACTCTTCCGCCGTATAGAAGTTCTGCAGAGGCAGTTTTTCTACGGCCAAGGGCTGTTCATAGTTTTTCTGCTCTTCGGCAAATACCTTCTCGATGATTGGCAAATCTGCTGGGTCATTATAATAGACACCAGTACGATAGCGAGTTCCCTCGTCGTGTCCCTGCTTGTTAAGACTTGTAGGATCGATGGCTTTGAAGAACATCCTCAGCAGGAATTCTAGGCTGACCACATAAGGATAGAACCGCACAAAGACCGTCTCAACAAAGCCCGTCTGATCGGTATATACCTCTTTATATGTAGGATTCTCCGTATGTCCGTTGGCGAATCCTACTTCTGTAATGGCCACGCCATCAATCTGCTTGAAGTAGTGCTCTGTTCCCCAGAAACAGCCCCCAGCAAAGTAGATATCCTTTGTAGGCTTCGTTTCCAGAATTCCGTCCACTTCATGTTCTACGAAGGGGCCGGCCTTGCACTCCAGCAGGACGCTCGGCACCAGACACTCCAGTCCATGCCAGACGTTCTTAGGAATATCCACACCATAGCGGCCACTTTCCTGGCTGATGACGCAGGATTCAACTATCTCGCCTTCGTCATTATACGTTGTCACGCGAACCTTCCCCTTTAGAATCACAAAAGTCTCATCCTTGTCAGGATGATGATGAACAGGGATAAACGTGCCTGGTTCCAAGGCGTTGAGGAAGCGGTGGCACTTGTCCTGAAGGCTCTGATGGAAATTGTAGTTCTTCCTCAGCCTCGGCGATTTCTTGGCTTCTTCAGCCAATCCGTTCATTAAGTTATCGTCTATTATCTTCATAATCTAACAAATACTTTGGCAAAGGTACTCATTTTTATTTTATTATTCGTATCTTTGTGCCCAATTTTCAATACTTTAAGAAAAATGATGGAAATAGGTCTTAAACATACGAGTGAATTAACGGTTACTAATGCTGTTACTGCTATTCAGAGGGTTGGGCTTGTTGTCACAGTAGCCTTGCTGTTCTGTGCCTGCAATAGCGATAACGAAGACACAACGCACGCCACTATGGCCGCGCCCCACAATGAAATTTCTGATACAAACATAATTCTTTAAATAAACGTTTTAGTTAGGATTATGGAGCAAAGATACAAAAATTATCTGAAATCGTAGCATGTTTCGTTGTTTTTTATTACCTTTGCCGTCCAAAATGGCTGTATTACAAATCTTCAACCCCGAACATGACATTGCTTTGGCCGCGAACCTCAGCAATTTCACTGCCCCTCATGCCGGACGTCAGCTGCGTCACGACCTGGGGTATCTGCCTGCACTCTGGGCGGACGACGATGGCTATGTGCTTGTGGAAAATGTGGAAGATGCCCAGCGGGACTTTGCCCGACTAACGCATCGTCAGTTCGAGCGGTTCGTGGACAAGCGCCAGTTGGCAAAGTTGGATATTACGCGTGTAGATCCGTGGGGATGGGATCTGGCACTGCGCAGCTTCCTGATGAGATACGGCGTCAAGGCGGTGCCTACGGAAGAGGAGATTGCGGTGATCAGGGATCTGTCGCATCGGAAATATGCGGTGGATCTGTTGAGAAAGCTGGCGTTTCATGGAACTACCGGTGATTCGTTGCAGGCAGATACAATAGTGGAAGTTAAGCAGGCTCTTAGGAATTATCAGAAGATAGTTGTGAAGGCGCCGTGGAGCAGTAGCGGAAGAGGTATCCGATTCCTGGACGGTGAGATGAATGACTACCAGCGGCGGTGGTTTGAGAATGTGATAGCGACGCAGGGGAGTGTCGTGATAGAATCCTATTGCCATAAGGTGAAGGACTTCGGCATGGAGTTTGAGAGCGATGGCCGGGGACAGGTTCGCTATCTGGGGCTCTCGCTCTTCCATACGCAGAACGGAGCCTATACGGGTAATATCCTCGCGTCGGAAGACGAAAAGCAGGAGATGATAAGTCGTTATGTATCAATAGAATTGCTTGATGCTGTTCGAGAGAAGATTTGTTCTTATCTCGGTGCACTCTACAAGGGAAGATATGCCGGGCCATTCGGTGTGGATATGATGGTGGTGAGGGGTGAAGATGAACAGCACTTCCTGTTGAATCCCTGCGTAGAGATTAACCTCCGCCGAACGATGGGACATGTGGCACTGGCATTGTCGGGCCAGGTTGTGTCAGACCATGTGATGCGGGTGGAATATTCTGACAATACTTACAAACTAAAGATAAAACAATTATGAGAAAACTAATCTTCTTAACTGTTGCTTTGCCGTTGATGGCAAGTGCGCAAACAAACTACAAATCTCAGGTATGGTCGCCAGACAATGGCGATGGCACTTACACTAATCCTGTAATCAATGCCGACTATTCCGATCCCGATGTCTGTGTGGGTCCCAGCGGTGAGGATTATTACATGACGGCTTCGTCGTTTAATTGTGTGCCGGGGCTGCCCATCCTTCATTCGAAGGATCTGGTGAACTGGGAGATAATCGGCTATGCACTGAAGTCGCTCTATACGGGCGATGCCGAATTGGAGCAGCATTTCAGCACCCCTCAGCACGGCAATGGCGTCTGGGCACCAAGCATCCGCTATCACAATGGCGAGTACTATATTTATTGGGGTGATCCCGATTATGGGGCGTATATGGTGAAGACCAAGGACCCAGCCGGCGAGTGGGAGAATCCCGTATGTGTGATCAAGGGTCAGGGGTATATCGATACGACACCGCTTTGGGATGAGGATGGACGCTGTTATCTGGTGAATGGCTGGGCCAATTCGCGTGCGAAATTCGCCAGTGTGCTGACGGTCAGGGAACTCTCTGCAGATGGCACGAAGGCCATCGGACAACCGGTGATCGTGTTCGACGGCAACGGCACCGAGAACCGTACCTGTGAGGGTCCGAAGTTCTACAAACGCGATGGATGGTATTGGATCATGTGTCCTGCAGGTGGTGTTCCTACTGGTTTCCAATTGGCCATGCGTTCGAAATCGCCATACGGGCCCTACGAGCATAAGATTGTGCTGGCACAGGGCAAGACGACTATCAACGGCCCTCATCAGGGTGGTTGGGTGCATACGAAATACGGCGAGGACTGGTTCTTGCACTTCCAGGATAAGGAGGCTTACGGTCGCGTGGTACACCTGAATCCCGTAGACTGGTCTACCGGCTGGCCCATCATGGGCAAAAAGGGAGAGCCTGTGACAACTTATCGGAAACCCCAATCCTCAAATCCTTCCATTGTCAATCCCGTCGAGAGTGATGAGTTCGATTCGCCAGTGATGGGTAAGCAATGGCAGTGGCATGCGAACTACGATGAGAAATTCGGCGTTCCTACGGCTTTCGGAACGTTCCGTATCTATACCTACAAACTCTCGCAGAATTGGAAGAACTTCTGGGAGGTGCCTAATCTGCTGCTCCAGAAGACACCTGCCGATGCGTTTACGGTGACGACCAAGCTGCGTATGACCTCGAAGGCAGACGGACAGTTTGGTGGCCTGATCATGATGGGTCTTGACTATTCTGCCCTTGTGGTGCGCCGTATCGGACAAGAATTCCAGTTGGTACAGATGACCTGTATCGCTGCAGATAAGGGCAAGTCCCAGACTGAGGAGATTCTCGCCACGTTGAAACCTACAGCCATGGATAAGATTGACTATAAGCCCGGTATCCACGAGGATATCTATCTGCGCCTGAAGGTGAAAGACTCGAAGGTGAGGTTTAGCTGGAGTCAGAATGGCAAGAAATATACCGACTGTGGTCAGGAGTTCAAGATGAAGGAGGGTAAATGGATTGGTGCGAAGTTCGGCTTTGTTGCCGCTGAGACCGATCCTAAATGTGACCGTGGCTGGGTGGATGCAGACTGGATTCGTGTTACGATGTAAGATGGATGATGGATGAGTAGGTATTTCGTGACATTGAGTTATGATGGGACGCGCTATCACGGCTGGCAGATACAGCCAAATGGCATGTCGGTGCAGGAGAAGTTGCAGGAAGCGTTGTCGACGCTGCTACGGGAGCCGGTGACGGTGACGGGCGCGGGGAGAACCGATGCAGGGGTGCACGCCCGCTTGATGGTGGCGCATTTCGAGATGGATGATGTAAGATGGCAGAAGGAAGATGGGAGTTTCTGCGATAAAGACTTAGTATATAAGCTGAACAGGTTGCTGCCGTATGACATTGCTGTCAGTAAGGTAGAGGCGGTGAGTGATGATATGCATGCCCGCTTTTCTGCCAAGTCGCGCATGTACCGTTATTATATACATACGACGAAGGATCCGTTTCAGAAGGCCTATTCCTGTGAGATCCACTATCCGCTGGACTTCGGAAAGATGAATGAGGCGGCTCAACTGTTGATGACCTATGAGGATTTCGGGGCTTTCTGTAAGAGCGGTGCCGATGTGAAGACCACGCTTTGCAACGTGACGCGTGCGGAGTGGGTGCAGACGTCGCCGACTACATGGTATTTCGAGATTCGTGCCAACCGGTTCCTGAGGAATATGGTCCGTGCAGTGGTAGGTACGTTGATTGAAGTGGGACGTGGTCGGTTGTCGTTGGATGAGTTTAAGAAAGTGATCGAAGGTAAGCAGCGTTCGGATGCCGGTGAGTCCATGCCCGGCAATGCGCTGTTTTTGGAAGATATCGTCTATTAGTTTATAGTTTAGAGTTTATAGTTTAGGGTTGATGTGGCTGATTTTAGCATTTATGTCGGCAGCGCTGTTAGGCTGCTATGATTCGTTTAAGAAACAGGCGTTGAAAGCAAATGCGGTTATTCCCGTTTTATTCCTCAACACCTTGTTCTCTTCGCTTATCTTCTTGCCGTTCATCGTGATGAGCGGTACCTCAGACACTCTCGATGGCGGCATCTTCCATGTGGCCAGTGGCGGTTGGGAGATGCACAAGTATATCGTTTTGAAGGCGGTAATCGTCCTGTCGAGTTGGATTCTCGGCTATTTTGGTATGAAACATCTGCCGTTGACCATCGTGGGACCAATCAACGCCACGCGTCCGGTGATGGTGCTGGTGGGTGCTCTGTTGGTATTCGGCGAACGCCTGAATATCTGGCAGTGGATCGGTGTGCTGTTGGCGGTGGCATCATTCCTTCTATTGAGTCGCAGTGGCAAGAAAGAAGGCATCGATTTCAAGCACGACCACTGGATCTATATGATTGTTGGGGCAGCAGCGCTCGGAGCATTGAGCGGTCTCTATGACAAATACCTGATGGCCCCTGTAGACAGTGGTGGCGTAGGGTTGGGCCGTATGATGGTGCAGTCATGGTACAACATCTACCAATGCGCGATGATGGGTGCGATGCTGTGGCTGCTCTGGTGGCCGAAACATGAGGAAACCACACCTTTTCATTGGTCGTGGTCGATACTGGGCGTCAGTCTCTTCCTTTCAGCAGCCGATTTCATGTATTTTTATTCCTTGAGTCTGCCTGATGCGATGATCAGCATCGTATCAATGATCAGAAGGGGCAGTGTGGTGGTAAGTTTCATGTTCGGTGCCCTGTTCTTCCACGAAAAGAACCTCAAGGCCAAGGCCTTCGATCTGGCATTGGTACTCCTGGGTATGGTGTTCCTCTATATCGGAAGTCATTAGTCGCGATAGATCCAGGATAGTAGGGCGTTGATCCAGCGGATAGAACAACGGAACCAACGCACGGTGCTGACGGGTTTCCCACCGAAACTGAGGATGAATTCGCGGAAAGAGTTCTTGCGGAAAGGCAGACCCACATCCATGAAGTTGATATGATTATAGCCGTGCTGGTGGGCATACTTGATGGTGTGCCAGATGGTCATGGTGTCAGGATGCAGTATCACATAGGTCTTACGACGAAACGCCGCATACCAGAGGAAGGCATCGCCCTGACTGTAGACGCAGGCCGAACAGCCAATCACATGCCCTTGGTATTTGGTAACAAAAAGCCGACAACTGTCGGTTTTTGCTGCTTCTTTAAAGAATTGATTGTCAGGAATATATCGCTTTGGCTTAAACCAATGGTGCTGGTGCAGCAGCTTACCGAAAGCCTTGAAGTCTTCTTCGCTTTCCACCTCGCAGGTGACGACTCCGCGGGCATAGGCATTGTCGATGCGCTGCTGCATCTTCTCCGTGATGCGCTCTTCGGGCAGACGACTGTGAAGTGAATTGTGGATGCTCATCCAATGGACGGGGAAATAACCTTGCCGACGGAACATTTTATAGCCGAAGGTCTTCTGCGTCAGGTGACTGAATTCGATATAGAGCGTCATACCGCCCATCTTCTTCGTGAGCGTCTGCAGCATCTCGTCGAACAGGTCTTCCTTGCGCCATTCGCTCTCGGCATAAACGCCTTCTCCCATCACCCTGCAATGCATGAAAAAGAATGGGGGTAGGATAGAGGCACGGTAGCGGACGATGGCCAGCAAATGGCTTATTACTTTTCCTGATTCATCGGTACATACCACCATATAAGGCTTCATCCGTGGCGTCTTCGCACTGATGGCGAACAGCTGACGGCTGTGGAAGAAATTGTCGTCGCTCAAGGCTGGTAGTTTCTCCAGATGGCTGTGGATGGTGGTTACGATACCTTTCATGCCGCAAATATACGAAAAGAAAGTGAAAAGTGAATAGTGATTAGTGAAAAATTTGCTGCCACCCTCCATTTTTTCACTTCTTTTTTGTACTTTTGCCGTCGGAAACATTGAAAATAACGATAGATTATGACAAATTTCAAAGATCTGGCGCAGTTGCGCCGCAGCCACCGCAAGTTTACCACCGAGGAAATCGATGGTGATGACCTCAAGTTGATTCTTCGTGCTGGTCTGATGGCACCTACTTCCAAGAGTCAGAGAGCCTGGCAGTTCGTGGTGGTCGACGACAAGTTGGACCTTGAGAAACTCTCTGATGCCAAGAATCTGGGCGGTCAGTTTCTCAAAGATGCCCCCGTGGCCATCGTCGTGCTGGGCGACCCCATGCAGAATGACTGTTGGATTGAGGATGGTGCCATTGCCGCTATCTCTATGCAGTATCAGGCCGAGGAACTGGGCTTGGGCTCTTGTTGGATTCAGATGCGTGGACGCGGACTCGACGACGGGACAACGGCTGACACCGTGATTCGTGGCGTGCTCGATATCCCCGACAACCTGAACTGTCTCTGCATCCTCGCTGTAGGACATAAGGCTGATGAGCGTAAGCCTCAGAACGAGGATAAACTGAAATGGGAGAACGTGCACCTGAACAAGTTCAGAAGTGAATAGTTGATAGTGAATAGTTAACAGTGAATAGTCATGATTAATTATGACTTGAAGAAGATCAAGGCCATTATCTTCGATATCGACGGGGTGCTGAGCTCTGAGACCATCACGCTCTCTGCTGAGGGTGATCCCCTGCGTACGGTGAACATCAAGGACGGCTATGCCATCCAGTTGGCCATGAAGCTCGGTCTTCGCATTGTGATTCTTTCGGGAGCCAGGGTGCAGAGCATCTGCAAACGTTATGAGTATCTGGGTGTCGAGGATATCCACATCGGCTGTGCCGTGAAGATCAAGACCTATGAGGAACTGCTCCGGAAATACGGTCTTTCCGATGAGGAGGTTATGTATATGGGCGATGATATTCCCGACCTGGAGATTATGCGAAAGGTGGGATGTCCGGTATGTCCCAAGGACGCCTGCCCTGAGATCAAGGCTGTGAGCCTCTATGTGAGCGACCGCATCGGTGGTCATGGCTGTGGCCGAGATGTCATCGAACAGACACTCCGTGCGCAGGGCAAGTGGGTAATGGATGAAAAAGCATTCGGGTGGTAAGGGAAAAGTGAATAGTGAATAGTGAAAAGGGATTATCATATTATTTTGGCCAGTAACTCGCCACGAAGGCGGGAGTTGCTTGGCGGATTGGATATCGATTTCGAGGTGAAGGTGCTGCCTGATATCGAGGAGAATTATCCGGAAGATCTGGATACACCGGCTATTCCAGTATATATCGCGACGGAGAAAGCAGCAGCCTATAAGACTCTGATGGCTAAGAATGATCTTATTATCACAGCTGATACGGTGGTGGTCTTGGGTGATGAGGTGCTGGGAAAACCAGTTGACCTGGATGATGCCCGAAGGATGCTACGTGAACTGAGTGGACAGACGCATCAGGTGATTACAGGTGTATGTCTGATGACCCGCGAGCGTCAGCGCAGTTTTGCGGTGACTACCGATGTGACATTTAAAGCACTTACCGATGCAGAAATCGACTATTATGTCGAAACTTATAAGCCCCTTGACAAGGCGGGTGCCTATGGCATCCAGGAATGGATAGGCTATATTGGTGTGACCAGTCTCTCAGGCAGTTATTTCAACGTTATGGGGCTTCCCGTGCAGCGTATATACAACGAACTCAAACAATTCTGTGTAGTATAAGGAACTTAAACTGTTCTAATGTGACAAAAATGATGCTTAAAAGTATAGTTTTATGCATCATTTTTTGTTTTTTAGTATGATTTTGACTACATTTGCACTCGATAACTAGTAATTTTAATCTATATTTATCATTTTCCATTTTTAGCAAAGGGGCTTGTCTGAGAAGATAGGTCTCTTTTTATTTTGTGCCTCTTCTGCGGAACTCCGAACAAGTGATGGCAGTGGCGATGGCCACGTTAAGGCTCTCGGCACTCGGCCCCTGATGGAAATTGGGGATGAGCAGACGGTGGGTCACTCGCTGGCGTACGGCCTCGGAGATCCCGTTTCCCTCGTTGCCCATCACGATGATGCCCTCTTGTGAGAGCGGCTGTTGGTAAATATCGTCTCCGTCGAGCAGGGTACCGTAGATGGGGAAGTTCTTCGGTAACGAGTCGAAGAGTTCGATGAGGTTACAATATATAATATGTATATGCGCAAGACTTCCCATCGTGGCCTGTACCACTTTGGGGTTATAGGCATCGGCGGTGTCTTCGCTGCAATAGATGGTGTCGATGCCGAACCAGTCGGCTATGCGGATGATGGTGCCGAGGTTGCCGGGATCCTGAATGCCGTCGAGAGCGATAGATAGAGAGGAAAGTGGAAAGTGGAAAGAGGAAAGAGATGTGTCTTGGGGCAGAAGGAAGAGGGCGAGCACCTGCTGGGGATGTTGTAAGAAACTGATGCGACGGAGTTCATCCTCAGTGACTAATACCGCACTATCACATATCTCTTTCCCCTTTCCCCTTTCCTCTTTCCACCATTCTTCGGTGGCGAAAATGGCCTTGGGTTGATATTGCTGCATGAGATCGCCAACGACTTTAGGTCCTTCTGCTACGAAGCAGTTTTCACGTCTGCGGAACTTCTTCAATTCCAGCTGACGGATATATTTTATCTGATTTTTGCTAATCATTTCGGTTTTTGTTTGCAAAGATAAAGATTTATTTCTATC
>JAEEGF012224801.1_pt1 | contig 10843 bp, 7 predicted proteins | sample 9134171 | NCBI WGS metagenome assembly JAEEGF01 (sample SAMN16246542, study PRJNA631951) | gut metagenome | biome: gut microbiome; feature: rumen; material: AP-attached | host: Bos | place: Iran: Karaj | collected 2018-10 | reverse complement strand
ATGATAATCGAACTTGGCGCGGTGAAGAGCGTGGAAAAACTCGAGCTGTGGGCTCGGGACGACGGCGACTCGCGCAATGGCACGGCAGGTTTCCCGCGCGCGTTCGTGGTGGAGGGCATGGATGGCGCAGGCGCGTGGCGCGTTCTCAAGACGTACGCGGACGTGACGCCGCCGAAGCCTGGCAATCCCTTCGTAGTGGACTTCTACACTGTGATCGGCCATCCGAAGGTGAAGGCGCTGCGCGTACGCGCCACCGAACTTGGTACGCCTGCCGCCGACGAGCCCAGCGCGTGGCGCCTCCAGTTCAAGCGCATCGCGGTGACGACTTCCGGATTCTGACCGCACTGCCTCATCAACCACTAGGCACTTGGCACTCAATATGGTATAATACCATACATGCGAACGGCAAAAAAGCACATGGGGCTTTGGCCGCGCGTCGTATGGCGCGCGGCTGCGGTGCTTTTGTGCCTTGCCGCTTGTGCTGCCGCAGACGAGGGCGATCCCCCTGCGGAGGCAGGCGCGCGTGCGGCGAAGAGGGCGGCCGAGATGCCGCGTGTGGCGACGAGCGCGGACGGTTTCGTCGAGATCATGGCTCCTGACGTTCCCGGCGACGCCGTGGGGTTCCGGCTGCCGCTTCTAAGGTTCACCACCCAGCTGATCGGCGAGATCGAACACGCCTACGGCCTTGCGATGCCGCGCATGGACGGCCCTGGCCTTGTGGTGCACGCCCTCGACGGGCAGACGAACGACGTGCGAGTGATCGCCCGCGTAGGCCGCCGCGACGGTAGGCTCGTGACGCGCATATACCTTCCTTCGCCCGGATTCTCAAGCATCGAGGCGCTGCAGCTTGAGATCGTGCAGGCATATCTTCGCGCGTGGATAGACCGAAACCGTGACGCCGCGCAGGTCTCTGCCGCCGAGCCGCCCGACTGGCTGGCGTTCGGCGTTCTGCGCGCGCGCACTGCTGACGGCGCGCATGACGACATCCGCTTCGTGCTCGAGCAGTGGAGCGAGCACAAGCTGCCGCCATTCCCCAAGTTCTGCCTCGAACTCAAGATATCCACGATGCAGGACGCCGTATACGCTGGCTACCTAGTTGCCTGGATGAAGGAGCGCAAGTTGCTTCGCGCCGCGCTTGAAGGGCTTACGACAGGAAGAGCGTGGAGCCAGGCGGAGCTTCTTGCGGACCTTACGGGCGAGAAGGGGGAGGAAGAGCAGCGCCAGGTGTTCAACGCGCGTCTCGACAGGCTCTCCCGCGCGGTCCTCTCTCCGGGGCGTGCGAGCGAATGGGACATCAAGAACTTCCGCCGCCAGCTGCGTCTCGATGTGCGTCCCGTGGAGGGCGAGCCTGAAGACGCCGCCACGCAGAACTGCTCCTTCCGCCGCGCCATAAAGCTTCTCGCCGACCGTCCTGCGGCCGTGCGCGCTGCCGCGTTCGTGAAGATGCGGGAGCTTCCGCTCTATGCCGTGAGGCGTGGGCAGCAGATGGCGGCGACGTCGGAGGCGTACAGCGAATTCCTCGTGATGCTCTCGCGCGGCGCCTCGGCAGACAGGCTTAACGAGCTTCTCGACAAGGCGGAGTATCAGCTGGCGCGGCTGATCGGCGGACGCGATGAAAACGGTCAAAGCGGCAATACGACGCTGTCCGCTCCACAAGAGGACAAGGCCATAAGATGAAGACCGAAAAGACCATAACAGGCGACGTCGATCCTGACGTTCTCGAATATACCGTGGGCGACGATCCGGTGCTGGACATGGATCTCGTGCGCTGGGACTGCCTTGGCACGGCGGCCCATGTGACCATGCTCTCCGAGATGCCGGTTGAGCCGCCCGTCGTCACCAAGGACGAGGCCGCGCGCGTGCGCGCCGCGCTCGCCTCGGTCGTTGCCGACAAGACGTTCGTCGTGCGCGAGCAGGACCAGGACGTCCACATGGCCGTAGAGACGCGTCTCACCGAGACGCTAGGCGACCTTGGCAAGAAGATCCACACCGGCCGCAGCCGCAACGACCAGGTGGCCGTTGACGTGCGCCTGCACATCAAGGACCAGCTCCATTCGCTGACGGCCGAGCTTGCCGACCTTGCATCAGCCCTCGTTGCCTTCGGCCGCGCACACGACCGCGTGCCGATGGTCGGCCGCACGCACCTGCAGCCCGCGATGCCGAGTTCCGTCGGCGTGTGGGCCACCGGCCACGCCGAAATGATTCTCGACCAGACGGCCAATCTTGAGGCCGCGTACAAGATCAACGACGCCTGTCCCCTTGGCAGCGCCGCTGGATACGGCGTGCCGCTGCCGCTCGACAGAAAGCGCACGAGCGACCTTCTGGGGTTCGAGCGCCCGATGCACAACGTGTTCGGCGCGTCGATGGGCCGCGGCGAAGACGAGGCAGCGCTTCTTTCCGCTCTCGCGCAGCTGATGTCCGTTCTGTCGCGACTCGCCGAGGACATGATTCTCTTCTCGATGCCGGAGTTCGGCTACTTCTCCCTGCCGCGCGCCTACTGCACCGGCAGCTCGATCATGCCGCAGAAGTACAACCCCGACGTCCTCGAGCTCGTACGTTCCAAGACGGCGCAGGTGCTGGGTCTCGCCACGGCGGCGCTCTCTATGCTGCACGCGATGCCGGGCGGCTACAACCGCGACCTGCAGGACTGCAAGGGCCTCTACATGAAGGGCCTTTCAATAACGCGCACCACGCTGAGGATACTCGCGAAGTTCGTGCGTGGCATGGGAGTGGACGAGGCGAAGCTGCGTGCGGGCTTCATTCCCGGCGTTTTCGCGACAGACGTGGCGCTCCGGAAGGTTGCGTCCGGCACGCCCTGGCGCGAGGCGTACCATCAGGTGCGCGACAACCTCGAGGCCCTTTCTTCGGAGAGTCCTGACGCCGCCGTGGCGGCAAAGACGCATGCGGGTGCAACGGCGGGTCTAGACTACGGGATCTACGAGTCGCGCATAGCGCTTGTCGTGATGCAGACGATGAAGCGTCGCGCCGAATTCGAGGCGAAGATGGACGCTCTTTTCACCATGTAGGACAAACGAAACTTAAAACAAGCGAAACGGAGACAACAAGTCATGAATGAAGTGGGAATAACGCTGCTTGAGGCATGGAAGTGCGGAGGTTATCTCATGTGGGTGCTGGCCGGCATCTCGGTGCTGGCGCTCGCCACGGTGATGTATCTGCTGGTGGCCCACAGAAGGGGGGCGCTTGCGCCGCGCACGCTGATGAGCGACGTGTTCAGCAAGCTGCAGGTGGGCGACCACGGCGAGGCGAGAAGACTGTGCGAGAGACGGCCGTGCGCGTTCGCGTCCATAACGCTCGCCGCGCTAGACGCGGCGCGCGGCACGCCAGCAGGGCAGAGAGCCAACGTCACCACGGCCATCGAGACGGCGGGCGCGCATGTTGCGGAACGCCTGCAGGCGTCAGTGGACTGGCTGGCCGACCTTGCCGCGATCGCCCCGCTCGTGGGCCTTCTTGGCACGGTGCTCGGCATGTTCCAGGCGTTCAGCGGCATCGCAAGCGACCTCGCGGCCAACGCCCGTCCTGTGGTGCTCGCGCAGGGCGTTTCGCAGGCAATCGTCACCACGGCCTTCGGCCTTGCGGTGTCGATCCCGTGCCTTATCTTTCACGCTCTTCTGCGTCGGCGCACGGCGAAGCGCATCGCCTCGCTCGAGACGCTCGCGGTAATCCTCGAAAAGGCGTTCTGACATGAATTTCCGCCGCAATACCAGAAGCCACGCTCCGGCGGTGTCGATGGCGTCCCTGATGGACGTCATCTTCCTGCTGCTGTGCTTCTTCGTGACGTCGAGCGTGTTCTCGCAGTGGGAGACCGAAGTGGCGATCGCCCTGCCCACGGCGAAGAGCGCCACGGTGCCCGGGCGCATGCCCGGCGAAATCATACTCAATCTGGACAAGTCCGGCGAGGTGTCGGTTAACGGACAAAAGCTCACGCTTCAGGACGTCACGGCTCGCCTCGAGCGCATAGCCAAGCTGTATCCTGGCCAGCCTGTTGTGATTCGCGCCGACAAGACGGCGTCATACGAGAAGCTCATGGCTCTCATAGACGCCTGCCGTGCGGCTGACGTGTGGAATTTTTCGCTTGCAACCCAGGACGAGGAGGCAAAATGACAAGATTTATCGTTGCAATATCCGCAGTTGCCGCCGCAGCAACGCTTTCGGCTGATTCCAGCTCGCACTGGAACGGCGGGCGCACTGTGCCTGTGCATCGCTTCGCCCCGCGCGACGCCAACGGCGAGAGGGTGCTTGCTTCCGCGCAGCATCCTCGCTCGATATCCACCGTGCAGACTTGCTCGCAGTGCCACGACGTGGACGCCATGAAGGGCGCAAGCCACTTCCGCACGGGTCTCTCGCACGACGAGGCTGCTCCTTCCGTGGAGGTGGAGCCCTGGTTCTGGGCCGACGATAGTACGGGAACGGCGATTCCGCTTTCCCTCCGCGGCCAGGCGGGCGCGTATTCTCCGAATGAATTCGGCTTGTCATGCTGGCAGTGGACGAAGATGTTCGGCCGCACATTCCCAGGCGGTGGCACTGGTTCTGACGAGCGCGCGATGGCGAGCGCGGATGGTCCCCGCCAGCGCTGGACGGTGACCGGTCCACTCGAGCCCAATTGTTTCGCCTGCCACCAGCAGCGTGGCTACGACTCGAGCGAATGGGCCCGCCAGGTGCTGCGCGAGAACTGGCGCGGCGCAGCCACCGCCGCGAGCGGCATCGCGGCTGTTGACGGCATGAACGAGCGTCTGGACGATACCTGGGATGTCGAATCCATGCCCGACAATCCAGACGACCACCTCTTCCGCGTGCCAGAGCATCCCGTATATGACCCTGCCCGCTTCGACGCGAAGGGACGCTGCACGCTTGATCTCGGCCGCCCCAGAAACGAGAACTGCCTCGCCTGCCACTCCGTCTCGCAGAAGGGCATGCCTTCGCATGCGATAGAGGGCGACGTTCACCTCAAGCGCGGGATGAAGTGCGTGGACTGCCACACAAACGGCATCGACCACCGCATCAAGACGCGCAGCTGCGCATCGTGCCACCTCGAGGCAGACGGCGCGGGGCCGCGTCCGAAACACGCCGGCATCCCGCTCGTCCACTTCGAGAAGCTCACATGCGCAGTCTGCCACTCCGGCGTCACCGAGAAGGGCGAGAGGAAACTCGTTCGCACGTCGCGCGCAAACCGCATCGGCATCTATGGCCGCGCGCAGTGGGGCACCGACTCGCCGTACATCGTGGAGCCCGTCTTCGTCCGCAACGAGAAGGGTGTTGTGGAGGCTCGGCGCATGATGTGGCCAAGCGGCTTCTTCCGCGCAGCAAAGGATGGCGCGCTCAAGCCCATCCCGCCCGAAGAGGCCAAGACGCTCGCCGGTGACGCGCTCACCGTGATCGAGCGCGTGGAGTCTGCTCTCGACGTCCTTCGGGACACGGAAAGTGACGTCAATCCCGCAGATTCCGACGTCAAGCTTGGCAAGCTCAAGCTGCGCGAAGACGGTTCGCTGTGCTATGCCTCCGAGACTAACGAGGTGCCGCTGATCGCCGCAGAAAACTGCGTGTCTAACGCCTTCAAGTTCCTTTTGTACACCCTCTACAACGCGAAGATGACCGAGAAGGTCGTGGCATGCCGCGACGGGAAGGTTTACACGGTGGACTGGAAGGGCTCGATTAGCGAATGCGCCGACGTTAAGGCGCCTGCCGCCGACGAATGGCCGGTGGGAACGCTAGTTGACGACGGCAAGACGTTCAAGCCGCTCGTGGACCGCTGGACGCTCGACCAGTACTTCAAGGTGAAGAACGCCGAGCAGCCTCTCACCAAGGATATGGTGGCGCGCGCTCTCAAGAACGCCGGCGCCGACGTGCGCTATGTCTCGGCCGGCATCGTGTTCTCGCTCGACAAGGACGGCAAGCTCGAGGAGGCGCAAGGCGCACCTGAGGCTCAGCCTGTCTCCTGGCCTGTTGGCCACGATGTGCGTGCCGCCCGCCAGGCGCGCGGCGCGGAGCCGGTGAAGTGCGCCGCATGCCATACGGGCGACTCCGAGTTCTTCCTCGGCGAAGTGACGCCCGTGGGGCCTGTGCAGGAGGCCGCAGGCGCGCCAGTGAAGGAGAGCAAGCTCCTCGGCGTGTGCGGCTGCTACCACACTGTTCTTGGTTCAACTTTCGCGTTGCGTCCAGTGCTCAAGGCGACGCTATGGACTATCTTCGGTCTGATGTGCCTCTTTGCGGCCGCTGCCGCGGGAGCGTCCCTGCAGAAACTCGGAAGCTGGCTTTCCGATAACACGAAGGAGTTCGTGTGGGGGCTCGTGAAGTGGGTGCTCGACGTTGGACTCATTTTGAGCCTTCTCTATCTGCTCGCAAGCGGCGTGATAGGATGGATGTGCGGCGGAATGTCGAGCTGGTGGCTGGTGCTCCACATGGTGGCCGGCGGATGTTTCGCAGGCTTGGCCGTGCTGCTGATGGCCTTCCGCGCCAGCGAGCGCACGTCGAAGCTTTGGTGCGCCGTGGCTTGGACGCTGTGGGTCGTATTCGCGGCCGGCGTGGTGTTCACTGCCGTGATGCCGATGATGACGGTGTTCGGCTCGCACGGGCAGCACGTGCTGCTGTGGAGCCACCGCTGCGTGGCGCTTTCGTTCGCGGCGGTGAGCTGCGCGGTGTGCTGGCTGCTGCGCCGCGGAAAGTGATGTGAAAAGCTACTCCCACACGGCCATGGACACCAAGTTCACGGTGTCCTTCGGCCCCAACGAGGCCGAGGCGCTGTGCGCCTCGGCCGCAGTTGCGTGTTTTGCCCGCATCGACGAGGTAGAGCGGCTCCTCACGAAGTTCAGCGACACTAGCGACGTCGCCGTGGTGCGCGCCATTCAGTCCGGAGGAGTGGCGGTGGTCTCGCACGAGATGATGGATGTTCTAGTGGCAAGCGTGAAGGTGTGCGCCGCCACTCGAGGCGCCTTCGACCCCACGGTGGAGGCGCGGAACTTCGGCGAGCTAATCCTTGACGTGGAGAATTTTCGAGTGGGCGTTAAGAACGCACCCGTGGCGCTAGACTTCGGCGGAATCGCGAAGGGATACGCGCTCGACGAGTGCGCGAAGATTCTCCGTTCCGAGCAGTACGAGCTTTCCGACTGGCTGCTGGACGGCGGCACCTCGACGCTGCTTGCCTCGGGTTCGCGCGCGCCGGGCGAGGAGGGGTGGCCGATCGGCGTGGGCGGCGTGTGGAAGGACCGCACGAAGCGCCCTACGGTGGTGTGGCTTTCTGGCGGTGCGCTCTCGGGAAGCGGATTCGAGCTGCGAGGCGAGCATGTGCGCGACGTGCGAAAGGGCGGTGCGGCCGTACGCTGGGCGCAGAGCTGGAGCCGCGCGGATTCGGCGGTGGTGGCTGACGCTCTTTCAACGGCGGCGCTTTCCCTCGACTCGCGCGAGATATCATGCGCCTGCCGCGACCTTGGCGCAAAAGTGCTTGTGGCCCGCCGTCAGGGCAGGTTCATGGATAGATTCAGGGATCCACTTGTGGCTTTTGGCTAGGAGGACCACTTTCCACGCCGGCACAAGTTGTGGTATAATGACGGCAATCTCATCGAAAGGAGTTGCATCTTATGGAAACTACTGAGAAGAAACCGGGGTTCTTCGCCCGCCTGTGCAAGGGTCTGGCGCATCCGGTGACGACGTTCATATTCGGAGTGGCGCTGCCGTTCGCGGCGGTGTCCATTGAAATCTGCACGGGAATGTGCAGCGAGGCGTTCAGCAACCCGCTCACCGGCAACGTCGCAATGCAGCTAGCGATGTCGCTTGTGCCGGTGTGCAACTTCATCGTGTGGCTGAGTTGCCTGAAGGGATGGGGCGTGGGCAGCAGATGCCTGCGCGCGCTGTGCGGACTCTCCTTCGGCATCGCGGTGGTGTATGCCGTGGCATTCCTCCCGCTGGTGGTCGTCGGCGCGATATTCTGCTGCGTGGCGTTTTGGTATTTCGGCGTTGGCCTTTTGGGCATTCTGCCGTCCGCCCCGCTCTTCGCCGCCCTCGCCGCGCTCGGTTTCAGGCGGAAGCTGAACCGCCTGCGTGAAGATGCTGGCGGCGCCGCGGTGAAGGGTTTTGCCTGGGGACTATCCGCGGCGGCGATAATGTGGCTGGCGCTGATCGCAGTCCACATCGTGATGGCATACGGCGTGAGCCTCGCCGCGAGAGACGACGCGGCGGAGTCGGCAAAGGGCGTTCGCATTCTGCGCGCGCTGGCGAATGAGGACGCCGTATGGGACCTTCTGCATCACTACGGCTCGCGCGGCAACCTGCTTGCGCCATTGGCTTTTTTCGCGTGGGATCACGAGCAGATCTCGATGGAAAAGCGGCGCCTCATCTTCTACCGCGTCACCGGGCAGGACACAGATGTTCAGGACTGGTGGAGAAGAGGTGCCAGAAGACGGCGCTTCCTAAGCTGGGACGCCTTCGCCGGCGGCGAGAAGATGGGCGGCGTGCTCGAAGGCCTGTCGCTCAAGGGCTCCAGCTACACCACCGTCGTTGACGAGCCGGGCTGCGCGGGATATGCCGAGTGGACGCTCGTCTTCTCCAACGAGCGGAACTGGGGGGACCAGGAGGCGCGCGCCCGCGTGGCGCTGCCGCACGGCGCCGTTGTCTCGCGCCTGACGCTCTGGATAAACGGCGAAGAGCGCGAGGCCGCGTTTGGCACAAGAGGCCAGGTTCGCCGCGCCTACGAGCAGGTGGTCAGCCGCAACCGCGACCCCGTGCTCGTGAACGTGTGCGGTCCCGACCAGGTGCAGGTGCAGTGCTTCCCCGTGCCGCCGAAGGGCGAGATGAAACTGCGCCTCGGAATCACCGTGCCACTCAAGCCATCCGTCGACGGCAAGACGGCTCTGCTCCCCGCGCCCGCCATCACCGCGCACAACTTCAGCATTCCTGGCGATCTTCTTGGCATGCCTTCCGACGAGACGAAGGCTCTATCCGCGCCGCCTGCGCCCGTTGCAGTGTGCGCCGACGACAAGCTGCTCTCCGCACTGCCTGTAGTGGGACGCGCCATCATGCAGCGCGCGAGCCTCGCCCCCGCTTGGAAGCCGAAGCGCGTGGCCGTGGTGATTGACGCCTCCGCCTCGATGGACGACTTCTTCAAGAAGGACGCCGCACGTTCTCTCGCCGCGCTTCCCGCCGACGTACCAGTCGATCTGTGGCTCGTCGGTGACGTCGCTCCATCCGCGCCCGCCGTCTCCTCGCCCGCGGGCGACGCTGGCCGCGCGGCCGCCTTCGAGAAGGCGCTCGTTGGCCAGGACCGTGTGGGCGGACGCTGCAACCTCGTAGCGCTCGTGAAGGCGTTCGAAAGCCTAGCCCGCTCTGGCGAGTCGTCCGCGCTCGTGTGGATCCACGGAGCGCAGCCGGTTGTGTCGCAGACGGCAGACGTCCTTTCCGCGAAGATCGCCGCCGCCGCGAACGTGCGCGTGTTCCTCTGCCAGATTTCGTCCGGAACGTGCGAGATCACTGGCGCGCTTGCGCCGTCTCTCTCGATATCCTCCTGCTCCGCTGCAGCCATCAACAACGGCGCCGCCGGAACGCTTGAAGGACTCTTCTCCGGCTGGGGCGCGCAGGGATGGCAGATCACCCGCGCGAACGTCGCGCGCGGCGAAGTGCCGGCAGACGCCGTGCAGGCGGGGCGGCATCTCGGGCGGCTCTGGGCCGCCGAGGAGACGCTGCGCACGTACAAGGTGGGTGATCCCGTCAGCCTTGAGAAGGCGCAGAAGTTCGCATTGCCGTGGCAGATCGTGACGCCCGTGACGGGAGCGGTGGTGCTGGAGACGGCTGAACAGTACAAGGCGAACAACCTCAAGCCTGCGGACTCCGAGTCCGTACCCACCACGACATCCTCGTCGGTGCCTTCCGTGCCGGAACCTGGCACTGTGTGCTGCCTCCTGCTGGCCGCCCTTGCGGTGGCGTTCGTTGCGGTGCGTCGCGCGAGGAATGTGCGGCGGGCGTAAAGTGCGCGCGTGCGTGGAGAGGGCGCTTGCGGCGCTTGCGTGGGCAGGCGCGCTGTGGCCGCTCTGGCGGTGGCTGGGCGCACGCTTTGCAGAGCCGTTCGACGCGGGTATTGCCGCGTGGATGGCGCTCGTGGTGCTGATCGTTGACGAATGGAGGCGTGCCGGGTGGAAGGCGTCCACGCCGAGTGCAGGCGCGTATTTCGCGGCGGCGTGCGGCCTTGCGCTGTTCTGGGCGCTGCGTCCGCTTCTGCCGATAACGCTCTGCGGCGCGTTCGGCGTTGTGGGGGGCTTGCCGATTCTCCTGCCGGGCGCGCGCGACCAGGGTATGCTGCCTGCGCCGCTCGCTGCTCTGGCGGTGGCCGGGATGCCGTCCCTGCTCGTCGCCGACATGTTCCTCGGCGTGCCGCTGCGCCTCGTCTCCACTGTGTCAGCCGCCACGCTTCTGCGCCTTGCCGGCTTTGATGTTGCGCGCAATGGCATGGAGATCGCGGTGGGCGGCGTGCCGGTGTGGGTGGATGCTCCCTGCGCCGGCGTGAAGATGCTCGGCGCTGGCCTCGTGGCCGCTCTCGTGATCGCGCAGATATGGCGTTTCAGGTTCTGGCGCACCGCGCTTGCGGCTGCGATCGCGGTCGTTGCGGTGTGCGCGGCGAACGTGGCGAGAGTGGCCGTGCTCACGCTGTTCGCGGCGCATGGACACCCCCTTGGTTCGTTCGCGCACGAAGTGGTTGGATGCGTGGCGCTTGCGCTTGCGCTTCTTGCCGTCGTGTACATGCCGCGTTGTGGGTTTCGAAGTTTCTGGTTTCGAGTTTCTGGTTTCTTATTTCGAAATGGCAGGGAACGTTCTCCTAGTGCGCCGAATGGTAGGGCGCGCT
>JAEEGF012007748.1_pt1 | contig 10843 bp, 8 predicted proteins | sample 9134171 | NCBI WGS metagenome assembly JAEEGF01 (sample SAMN16246542, study PRJNA631951) | gut metagenome | biome: gut microbiome; feature: rumen; material: AP-attached | host: Bos | place: Iran: Karaj | collected 2018-10 | reverse complement strand
TGGTTGGCGGCTAAGATAAGTTGGTTGTTCATAATCAAAGTTCCTTAATCCATTCGTAGCCTTTTTCTTCGAGTTCGAGGGCGAGGTTCTTGCCGCCCGTCTTGACGATGCGTCCGTCGTACATCACATGCACGAAGTCGGGGACAATATAGTCGAGCAGACGCTGGTAGTGCGTGATGACCACGAAGGCGTTCTCAGCATTATGCAACTGGTTGACGCCATGGGCCACGATGCGCAGCGCATCGATGTCGAGACCCGAGTCGGTCTCGTCGAGTATGGCAAGGCTCGGCTCCAGCATAGCCATCTGGAAGATCTCGTTTTTCTTCTTCTCGCCACCGCTGTAACCCACGTTGACGAAACGGTTCTGCAGCTTCTCGGTGATTTCCACCATGGCCTGTTTCTCCTTCATCATCTTCATGAAGTCGACCGTGCTCATCGGCGGCAGCCCTTGGTACTCACGCTTCGAGTTGACGGCGGTGCGCATGAAGTTCTGGATGCTCACGCCCGGAATCTCAACGGGGTATTGAAAACTCAGGAAGATGCCTTCGTTGGCACGGTCCTCGGGCGACATCCCAACGATGTTCTTGCCCTTATACCAAATCTCACCTTCCGTGATCTCGTAGCCCTCGCGACCCGTGATGGCCGCGGCCAGCGTACTCTTTCCCGTTCCGTTGGGGCCCATGATGGCGTGGATCTCACCTTCGTTGACGCCCAGATTCAATCCTTTCAAGATTTCCTTGCCTCCGATGGAGACATGTAGGTTTTTGATATTCAGTAACATATTATTCAGTTGATAATTGATAATTTACAATTGATAATTATTTCTAATTGAGGTTATTTGGTTGGGCTTAGGCTGATTTTGCCGTATCGCATATAATAGGCATGCTTGGCCCACTGTGTATATTCTTCTGGTGATATTTCAATGATATTGTCGCCTTGCGCCTCCGTAATCCTTTGTTTCACTTCTTCTATCAATGCCTCGTCGCGACCGTATTTCCCAATATGGACAATATTCAAAACCAGTCCCAATAACATAACGCATCCTGCTCCGAGGGTCATCCATCCACGGACTTTTGGCGTTATCTTGGGCAACCATAAGGTCAGCATTGAAAGGGTGATATGTCCACAAGCCAAGGCAAAGAATGGCAAAGCCGCCAGCATATAGAAATCCCGTTGCTTCACGCTCACCATGATGGGCAGCACGCCCACGAGTCCCATGATCAGGAAAACATAGAACCAAGCCTTGTCGGGCGGGAATTCGAAGACCTTCGCATTAACCTTGTTTTTGCTCTTGCAAATCACCATAACAAGTGCAAAGACACACGGGATGATCAATTGCTGCAATAAGGCAAAAACGATATAGAACCTTGAAGATGTCGTGACTTCGTGCAGACCGCCACCGATGACTTGTAATCGGATGTAGTCCTTAAGATAGGCAAACGAGCCAGGGCAAACCAAGAACATAATTCCGGCAAACACAGCTATAGAAACCAACAGAATCAAACTGTCAATCGGACCTTGAATCCATTTGCGCTTTTGGTCAAAAGCACAGTAAAGGATGGGAAACACCAATGGAAACAGTCCTGTGAAACCTTTGGCGAGGAAGGCCATCAGCAATACCAATGCCGACAAAAACAGCCAAATCTTATGGTTGCGTTGGTATCCGACGATCATCAGATAGACAGAGAGCAACACAAAGACCGACATGGTGTTTTCGAGCAGGTTGTTTGTCGCGCTCCAAAAGACCAAAGGCATGACAAGCCAAAACAGCAGAGACAGCCACGCCCAACGGAGGTTGTTGGTGGTGCGTTTCCAAATCAAGGCAATGAACAAACCAGAAAGCAGGAACATCAACACGGAATAGGCTTTCTCGACCCACCAATGGTCGCCAAATGCCTTGAAAGCCAAGGCTTCCATGCCTAATGCCAAAGGCGGATGCTGACGGAACTCGGGATACAAAGTCTGGGTGTAGTGCGGGTTCCAAAATGTCCCCTGCCCTTCTGCCATGTTGCGCGAGATGCTGGCATAGGTCACGCCGTCAAAGAACATGCCTTCGGTCAATAGGCTCTTGCTCACCAGAATGAGAAACAATCCAATGAGGAGCAACCAAAAGGGTGTGTTATTTGAACGGGCGGGCATGAAATTGAGAATTGAGAATTGAGAATTAATAATTGTTTATCCGACGCTGCCTTCCAAGGTTATCGACAATAGTTTCTGTGCCTCGACAGCGAATTCCATAGGCAGTTTATTCAGCACATCTTTGGCATAGCCGTTAACGATAAGGCCAATGGCCTTTTCGGTCGGGATGCCACGCTGCTGACAATAGAACAGTTGGTCCTCGGAAATCTTCGAGGTCGTGGCCTCGTGTTCGAGGATACTCGATTCGTTGCCGCATTCGACATAAGGCCAAGTGTGGGCGCCACATTTGTCGCCCAACAGCAATGAGTCACACTGCGAGTAGTTACGCGAGTTTTCAGCCTTGGCAGCCACCCTCACCAAGCCACGATAGCCATTCTGGCTGTGACCGGCGGAGATACCTTTAGATATGATGGTACTACGGGTGTTCTTGCCCAAATGAATCATCTTCGTGCCCGTGTCGGCCTGCTGGTAGTTGTTGGTCACGGCAACAGAGTAGAACTCGCCCACCGAGTTGTCGCCCAGCAATACGCAGCCCGGGTATTTCCAGGTGATAGCAGAACCTGTCTCTACCTGCGTCCAAGAAATCTTGGAGCGGTCGCCGCGGCAGAGGCCGCGCTTGGTGACGAGGTTATATACGCCACCTTTGCCGTCCTTATCACCAGGGTACCAGTTCTGCACTGTGGAGTATTTCACTTCGGCATCGGTCTCGGCAATGATTTCCACGATGGCGGCGTGGAGTTGGTTTTCGTCGCGTTGCGGAGCGGTACAGCCCTCCATATAACTCACATACGCACCTTCGTCGGCCACGATGAGCGTACGCTCAAACTGGCCCGTATTGGCCGCATTGATGCGAAAATAGGTGGAAAGTTCCAAGGGGCAACGCACACCTTTCGGGATGTAGCAGAACGAGCCATCACTGAAGACCGCCGAGTTGAGTGCAGCGAAGAAGTTGTCGGTATAAGGCACCACCTTGCCGAGGTATTTCTTCACCAAATCAGGGTGCTGCTTGACGGCTTCGCTGAACGACATGAAGATGACACCGTGTTTGGAGAGCGTCTCCTGGAAGGTTGTCTTCACCGAGGTGGAGTCCATCACCGCGTCGACAGCAACACCCGAGAGTTTCTTCTGCTCGTCAAGCGAGATGCCGAGTTTGTCGAATGTAGCCAACAATTCAGGGTCAACCTCATCGAGGCTTTGCTTTTGCTTGCGTTTGCGCGGCGCAGCGTAATAGATGATGTCCTGGTAGTTGATTTCGGGGATGTCGAGATGCGCCCAATTGGGTTGCTTCAACGTCTGCCAGTGACGGAAGGCCTTCAAGCGAAACTCCAACAACCACTCGGGCTCCTCTTTCTTCTTGGAGATGAGGCGGACTATATCCTCGTTCAAGCCCTTCGGCACAAAATCGGTTTCAATGTCGGTCACGAAGCCGTATTCGTACTCCTTATTTGTGACCTCACTGATGATATTTTCGTTCGGATTCTGATCCATTTTTCAGCTTATTTTGACTTCGAGACTTCGGGACTTCGGGTCCTTCGACAGGTTCAGGGACTCGTCACGCAGTCCCGTAGTCAATCCGTCTCGCGTCCTTATTAAGAATGATTTCAAATTAGGCCGCAAAGATACGATTTTCTTATAGTTTGAGAGACTATTTTCTACAAAAAAACAACCATGTTTTTGGCTTTCCAATTTTTTCCGTTAGTTTTGCAGGCTGTATGAGTAAGAAGAAAGGCTTTTGGTTTTATTTCGGCAGGGTGATGGCAGGCATCGGCATCGCTTTGCTGTTGCTAGTATTGTATGTCTATCTCTCCGTCCCCACCTACAGTTTTAACGAGCCAAAACCATTCAGTGGCGAGTACCTTTACAATCCGTATCAGGACATGAATCCCGACCAATGGAAAAAATACCATTTCCATTGCCATTCGCGTAAGTATTTTGGCCGGACCAACGGTAGAAAAAGTGCTGAAAAAAACATCGACAGCATATATCAGGCTTTGGGCTATGACCATTACGGCATCTCCGACTATATGGGCATCAATACACATGGCTCAGAAAGAGAAGACTATATCCCCGCCTACGAGCATGGCTATGGGCTCTTCCGCAAGACACACCAGATCTGCATCGGAGCCGAGTCGGTGTATTGGCCCGACTTCCCCTTCATGCAAAACCTCAACATGAAGCAGCACATGATTAACAAGTTGGGCGAACGATGCCGCTTTGTCATGCCTGCCCATGCCTCGTTCACCAAAGGCTATAAAGTAAACGAAATGATGCTGTTGAGTAACTACCGCCTACTCGAAGTAGTCAACCCATACGGAAACGCGTTTGAACACTGGGACATGGCACTCTCCAACGGTCACCGCGTATATGCCCTTGGTAACGACGACACCCACAACATCAACAATGAACATGAAATATGCCGCAACCTGACCATGGTCAACACACCAGATCTCAATCCAGAGCATGTCTATGAAGCCTTGGAAAAAGGCTTGTGCTATGCCGTGGAGTTCGACAATTGGTATTATTATCCACTGACCCTCGAGTATAAAGTAAAAGATGCGCGCGCTTTGGATTATCTAACTCTGGCCCAATTGGTTGGCGACACTTTATTAATATCCACTTCGGCAGAGACCATGAAAGAGGTTCAATTTATCGGACAAGACGGCAAAGTGCTGAAAACAGAGGAGAATGTCGGGACAGCACATTATGTCATCCAACCTGAAGACCCTTATGTCAGAACCCGTATTGACTTGAACGGCAGACATTTCCTTTATCTGAATCCTGTCACACGACATCCATCGCCAGAAGTGGATGACCGCCGCTTGGACAGCATCAATTACGCACAAACTGGACTCTATTGGTTCGTCTATGCTGTAGCTTTGGCAGCTTTCGTCTGGTACTTAATCAAAAAAGCTAAAGAGAAAAAGAATGATTCGAATCCAGGACAACGATAAGAAAATCAACCAGATACTCTTTTGGCTTTTGGCTATCAGTGCAGTTGTACGAGGCATTGCGGCAACTTCGATTGAATTTGGCAACGATGAAGTGTATTATTGGACTTACGCCCTCTACCCCGATTGGAGTCATTTCGACCACCCCCCCATGGTAGGCTGGATGATACAGCTCTTTAGCCTTAATCTATTGTTTGACAGTGAGTTCTTCATCCGGTTGGCCTCAGTGGTCTTCATGACAGCCAACACCTATATTATATTTCGCATCGGAAAAGACATCAAGAACGCTCAGACAGGGCTATATACCGCATTTCTATACACTTCATCCGTTTACGCCTTCGTCATCACGGGTATTTTCATCATGCCCGACACACCACTGATGTTGTTTTGGTTATTGGCCGTCTGGATGGCGGTTAGGTCCCTGAGCGTGTCGAAGGGCCGGTTCATACTATTCTTCGGACTTTTCTCAGGTTTGGCCATGCTTTCCAAATATTCAGGTGTCTTCCTTTGGGTTGGAATGGCACTTTACATCTTGATTTTCAACCGAAAGCAGTTAAAGAATCCGTATTTGTACCTTTCCCTGCTGATTTCCACCATTTGTTGCATCCCGATTCTCTATTGGAATCTTCAAAACGATTTCATCAGTTTCAACTTCCATGGGGATCGCGTCAGTCTGTTTGGGAAACCCAACTTAGGCTATTTCGGCGCCGAACTGGCTGGAGAAATGCTTTACAACAACCCTGTAAACTTCGTTTTGGCCATCATTGCGGTCATCGCTGCTTTCAAAGGGAGACTCACAATGGAAAAAACCGCCCTGCGATTGGTACTCTGCATTGCCCTTCCCCTGATTTTGACTTTCATTTTCTTCTCCTTGACCCGTCAAACACTACCCCATTGGAACGCTCCCGCCTATTCTATTCTCATCTTATTGAGTGCCTATTGGATATGCGAAAAGAATCCACAATCGAATGGTAGTTTCCGACTTCCAAAAAGCATCATTGCAGCGCTGTGTGTCCTCATCTTGACCGTAGGTATAGGCATTGCCGAAATCAACACGGGCTTCATCCCGCTTGACCACCATAGCGAGCCCGAAATGCTTGGACGCAACGATTTCACCTTGGACATGTATGGGTGGCGACAGCTGGAAATGAAATTCGCCGCCTTGCGCGAACAAAAAATCACCGAAGGCGAGATGAAAAAGGATGACGGCATAGTTGCCGATGAATGGTTCCCTTTGGCCAACTTGGACTATTATGTTGCCCGTCCTTTAGGCATGAAAGTAATGGGCGTAGGCTATATTGAGAAACTACATAAATATCTATGGATCAACGAGCAACGGGGAGGGGTTACAAAAGGCGAAGACTTTTGGTTCCTGACCGATAGTCGATATCTCAAAAATCCAGAAGGACTCTATCCAGGAGGTTTTGAAGCCATCATACCGATTGACACTATCACCATCGAACGAGGAGGAAAACCAGCCAAAAACTTCTTTGTCTATGCTTGCAAAGGCTTGATTTACATGCAACCTACAGTTTCCGAAACCATTGAAAAAAACAAAGCCAAATAAGGAAACCATGAAACAATTGCAGATGCCAAATCGTCGCCAAGCCCTCATCGAGTGCCTGATATTGTTAGCCCTCGCTGCCGTGCTTCGCATTTGGTATGTAGGCAAAACCGACCTTGGTTATGATGAAAGCTTCTCTCTTTATATGTCGCTACAAAGTCTACCCGATGCCATACGAATGCTTTGCAAAGGCGACAACCCTCCACTCTGGGAAGTGCTGCTGCATTTCTGGATCAAGCGATTCGGCATCTCTGAAGTCGCCATCCGCTCCTTATCACTCATTTTCAGTACATTGACCATTATCCCGATTTATTTTCTCGGCGAAAAGTACATCCATAGGTTGGCTGGTCTTGCCGCCTCCCTATTCTATTGTTTCTCAACCTTTTCCATCTATTTAGCACATGAATGCCGCGTCTATAGCCTCATCGGATTCCTCGCGGCAAGCTCTGCTTTCTTGTTCATCAGCATCATCAAAAACCCTAAAACCTTCAAATTCATCTTGTTGACCTTAGTCAACTTGATGCTCATGTACGGGCATTACCTTTCCGTTTGGATTATCGTGATGGAGTTTGTTATTGCGTTGGGTATCAATCCGATAAGGAAAAGGATTTGGAAGCCCTACTTGCTTCATGCGGTGGCACTCCTTGTGTTGTTTGCACCCATGTTTCCCGTTCTGTTTACCCGCTTTTTCGATTCGGGTGTTCACGGCACTTGGATTGCCAAAACCACTAGCCCGGAAGCTTTGTACGATTTTCTGTGGCGCATGTGCAATGTTCCTGTCACAACAGTGCTGGCTATCGTTATCCTTATATCAGTATTTATTATATTGATTATCCATATTTTCAAAAGCAAATGTCAGTTTGGGAACATTGGTAACCTTTCTTTGCTTTGGATTGTGCCACTACTGGTTTCGTTTGTACTTTCCTATTTCACAGGCTTCTTCCTCGACCGTTATTTCTACTTCATTTTCCCCATTTTCTATCTTTCCATCGCCTCTTATTGCCTCTATCTGTTCCCCAAAAGAAAGGCTTTTGGACTTTCACTCATGGGAATTTTTGCCATAGCAATGGCCATTTCCTGTTCTCCCGACAGTTTCACCAATCACTTTAGCGGATGGCATTACAATGTTAAACCTATTGTCCATCAACTAGTTGAAGCAAAGGAAAATGAAAATGCGCTCATCATACTGCCCGAGTATTTCGACAAACAGTTCACTTATTATTTGGACGAAAACCATGATGCTTTTCGCACACAAAGCCAACCTTCAAATTATTATGTGTTTCAAGATTATCTGCTGAAACAGGGCTATTATTATGACAGCAACTACCAAAAAGCGGATTTCATTGCTTACGACAAAGTGGTATTCCCGTATCACAAAGACATGCCCATCAATGGATTAAAAGAATACTTGGAAAACCACGGCTTTCAATTGGAAAGGGAGCAAGACGAACATCCCTATTCTGTCAACTACTACTCAAAGTGATTCTCATTGCAATTTCCGACGGAGCAGATGCAACCGGCCATCGGAAGCTATCGTCTCATACTCAGAACGGTTGGTAAACACCAATTGGCCATTTCGCTCAAAGTTGACATAATGTTCCGTAATCAACACATAATCAGCATCAATTTTGGTAGCATGCGCAAAGTTTTGGATGTTTTCACGCAAGGCCAAATGAGGCACGAAATTAGAAGCAGCACTCACTGAAGCATCATCAGGGATCATCTTTATCAACTCTCGGGCATAATGCACATCAAATTCCTCCTGCTCGTAATGGCGGCCCTGATACACACATAACTGGTCAACCAGGATGGCTGACTTAGGCACTCCTATTGTATAAAAGGTAGTCAGCACTGTAGAGAGCAACAAGACTAGGCTCAACGCCATTCGCCACTTACCGTTCTTCAACTTGACAAGCACCAAGAACGACGAAACCACTAATACTGGCACAAATTCAACCGAATACTGGAAAGAGACACCCCAGAAGTTAGGGTCAACAGCAAACATTTTCTGAGCCAACAGGGGAACAACCATTATCAAATAGTTGGGTTTCAGCAAAGTAAGTAACATTCCAGAAGCCAAAGCACAAACATAAAATTCCTCTTTTATACCATCAAAGTTCGAGATGCCATTAGTATTGATGAACAACATTTGAATGGTCTTCCATGGATGCGTAATCAGTTTTTGGGCAATATCCATATAATTATCGCCCAAATGGGCATAACGGGCAAAACCGCCGCCACTACCACCTATTCTCGGCATCACTATCATATTGATTATGAAAAAGTAAGCTAAAGAAAACACGGTGTATGCCACCAAATGCCAAAGGACTTGTTTGTCTTTTCTGTAATCCCACATCATAGCGATGGCAATGAAAAACAGCCATAACGACATGTTCTCCTTTCCAATGACAAACAGCAAGACGAACAATGAAGTTAGCACAAAACTTCGTTTTTTTAGAAAGTAGAGCAACCAAGGCAACATCATGGCTGTCACCACATTGGAATGATAGTCGTATGCCAAAGCATGAATGATTCCAAACGAGAAGAAAAAAACTACCGTGGCCAAAATCGGCATCCAATCATCCTCAGTATATAGGCTAATGAGTTTATAGATCCCCCAACCACCAAAGAGTGCTGCTGCAATCTGTACAATGAGCAGGGTATAACTACCAAACACATAAATCAGTGGGGACAAAATGACTAAATACAAGTCGAAATGGTCGCTGAGGATGCTTTGCGGAACAGCTTTGAACATGCTGCAATCATCAATGCGGAAATGGGCATAGTCATACATCGCATGGGTGTAAAGCCCCAAGTCGAGCGCGTAAGTCTTAAAAAGATAATGGTTGACCAAGGAGATAAGGGCATACAACACTCCAGCAACGGCGAAAACCGCTGCCAGAGTGATGTTTTGCTGCCGTTTACTCTTGGTCAGATCCTTCATATTCCTCAGCCCTCAGCTTGGAACAAGGTGATTATGTTCAGAATCACCTCTGAGGCCTTCATCATGCTTTCCAACGGGACATATTCCAACTTGCCATGGAAATTGTGACCACCAGCGAAGATGTTGGGGCAAGGCAGACCCATGAACGAGAGGTTGGCACCGTCGGTGCCGCCACGAATAGGCTGCACTTTCGGCTTGATGTTGGCCATCTCCATGGCCTTAATCGCTCTTTCGACAATGAAGAAATGCGGCTCCACCTCCTGACGCATGTTGTAATACTGGTGCTTCAGTTCCAGCTTCACCACATCGCCATATTTCTTATTCAAAAACTCCGCAACAGAAGTGATCAAGGCCTTCTTTTCCTCAAACTTCTCACGGTCGTGGTCGCGGATGATGTACGACATCGTGGTCTCCTCTACCGTGCCGTTGATTTCGGTCAGGTGGAAGAAGCCCTCATAGCCCTGTGTAAAGCGCGGACGCTGTTCCACAGGTAGCATCCCGTTGAGTTCCATGGCGATAAGCATGGAGTTTACCATCTTGTCCTTGCCATAACCAGGATGGATATTGCTGCCTTGGATGTGAATCTTGGCTCCAGCAGCGTTGAAGTTCTCATACTCAAGTTCGCCGATTTCACCGCCATCAATAGTGTAAGCATACTTGGCGCCAAACTTCTTCACATCAAATTTCACCACACCGCGACCAATTTCCTCATCAGGCGTAAAGCCAATCTTAATCTCGCCATGCTTGAAGTCGGGATGCTCCATCATATATTGGGCGGCATACATGATTTCGGCCACACCTGCCTTGTCATCAGCGCCAAGCAAGGTTGTGCCATCGGTGGTAATCATGGTTTGACCCTTATATTGCTGCATCTCAGGAAATTCCGAAACCCGAAGGACAATATTCTTTTCCTTGTTCAGCACAATGTCGTTGCCGTCATAGTTCGGAATGATTTGCGGCTTGATGTTAGCACCCGAAGCATCAGGTGAGGTATCCACATGGGCGATGAAGCCGATGGCGGGAATCTCGCGGTCGACATTGGAAGGGATGGTGGCCATCACATAGCCATATTCGTCCAGTTCGGCCTGAATACCCATGGTCTGAAGCTCATCGCAAAGCATCTTCAACAGATTCAGTTGTTTGGCAGTGCTGGGTTGTGATTCGGAGTTTTCATCGGAGGTGGTCTCCACAGAGACATATCTCAAGAATTTGTCTAAAAGCTTTTCCATTTTGTCAGGTTTTAATTTG
>JAEEGF011502537.1_pt1 | contig 10843 bp, 6 predicted proteins | sample 9134171 | NCBI WGS metagenome assembly JAEEGF01 (sample SAMN16246542, study PRJNA631951) | gut metagenome | biome: gut microbiome; feature: rumen; material: AP-attached | host: Bos | place: Iran: Karaj | collected 2018-10 | reverse complement strand
ATCCGTCAGTTTATGCTCAATGATGTAGTCACGCAACTTCGTTCGCCAGACTTTGTTCTGAAGTAATATCCATAAAGACTCATCAAAGTAAGCATACTCCACATTGTTTTTCAGCCAAGCCTTTGAAGGAGAAGAATTATTAGAAGGCTCAATTCTATACTGAAGGTTCCAAAAGCCATCTGTTGCTAAATGCCAAAAGGGATTCTCAATTCCTGTAATATTGGAGAACTGAGACGAACGAGTGTATTTCTGCATTAGCGTATAATAACGCTCTTCTAACCACTCCGTTAACCCAAACTCATTGTCAACAAACACGTTCTCGCTTATTCCATCTAAAAGTGAAAGTAGTAGTACAGGTTTGGCTACAATGACCTCACCCCTAATCTTTGCCTGACGAATATTCATTATCCGCTTGGTGAAATAAGCAAAGCAATGCTCATAGTCAAAGAATTGAAGCGTTGTGTAATCAGCTAATCTTCTCTTCCTTAACGATTCCCCGTCATTTAACAAGCCCAATTCTTTCAGTAGTGCTGAATTATCATTGATGTGGTCATATTCTTCCATACCTTATCATATCAAATGGTTTACTTTTATCTTTTTCCATTTCTTGCCAATACCAAGGATATCGGCATTGCTATCCTTGATAATCAACTCACCTTTTTGTAGTCCTGCAATAGCAGCTTTTAAGTCAAGAAACTCCTTTCCTGATACTCCAAAGATATCCTTTAGTACTCCATCTGATATGCTCTGCTGTTTCATAATCAGCGGATATTGGGCATTGGCATAAAAATCGAAGGATTTGCTCTTGAAGTCATCCATATTCTGTGTAGCCAGAATAATACTCAATCCCTTATTGCGTCCAACAGCAATCAGGTTTCTTAGCGGACGATTATCAAAACTCAGCATATAGTGAGCCTCGTCGATGATAGTAAAGTGACGAATCTCCACATAATCCTCGCTGACAGCCTGCTTCTCTAAAGACTCATAGATGTTATTCAACTTCGATATCACGAAATAGACCAATCCCTTGGCAATGGGTCCGTCTTTTGGATAAGCATCCATCTTGACTATAAACGAGTCCTTTACAAGATTTATCTTGTCTTCTTCAGCAAACAGATTGGCTCTAACCAGTTGTTCTAATACAGAAGTCACACTGTCATCATTATCAGGGTTGGGCATTCCTTCACGATATTTCTCTAACATCAGTTTGAATGTGATTGGTGCGCCTTTTGTCTTCTTATAAGCCTCACTAATGGCAATACTTAGCCGGTTACTCATCTTCGAGCTGATAGTGGCCCTGTCAAGCGCACACAAAGCACTTGCCATTTCTGTAGCATAGAGATTGATTTCCTGAATAGCCTTATCTCTAAAGTCTTTGAATGGTGTAAATGGCAGCGGCGACAATATGGGATCAAGGATACAACTTCTGTCTACTTCAAAAAGCTTGAGCCAATGATTATTCATTGGGTCTGAAAACTCACCCTTATAGTCGAACAACAGGAAGTTCACAGGATAAGGTGATTCTATTGACAGAGTCCTCAACTGATTGATAAGCACAGCTAATAAGTTGGTCTTTCCAGAACCTGTGGTACCTGCTACCAATATTTGTGTGTTAGATATACTACGACTGTTTATGTCAAGTAGCGCTTCCATATCTTCGTCATACTGGCCTATCATCAGCTGCAATGCAGGAATACCACCTGTACGATTCTTACCACCTACAGTTTGGGACATCATAAATGTGTCCAGATTTTCACCCTGTAACAGATAGTCCCTGCCTCGATACATCTCTGTGGCGATAATTCTCGAAACTGTAGGACTGTCTGTCCAGTCAATCTCAAACTCTTGATAGCGTAGCTTTAGTAGTGCTCCAAACAAATCCTTCAGTTCCAAATAGGTAAAAAAACTCGACGGGATTCGTATACTTGACTTCGAAAGCTGTATCTCCGTCAGACAGTTCAAGTTGCGCTTTTCTGAAAGATATAGCCCTACGATGAGGCAGATACGCATTATCTTGTTACCTGTCAGCACAACTCGTTTCTCTTCAGCAGCCTTATATTGTAGGTTAATGCGCTGTTCAACTTTCTCCTTGATTTCATTAAGATTGTCAAGGATGCCCTCTGCTTGTCTTAGATTGTCGAATGAAATATCCATAGTTTACCTTATTTATATAATGCTATTCCAAAGTAGCCTTCTTCCACACTCGTATTCTGCTCCTCCACATTGCGGTGGAGCGTATAGGTCTTAGAGATAAAAGGCTCCAGTTTCTTGTAGTCAGAGTCTTTACGTATCTCAGAAGTTGTACAAAGCAGAATGGTCTGTTCTGCCAGTTCTGGGAAGTACTCTTCCATCAACACATCACGGCTGCTTTCGTCCAGTACGCCCATTACCGTATCAATCATTACTGGCGGATTATAGTCCCCAAGGTTGCGTAGCACCTTTAACAGCACCTGAATAAAGATCTGCTTCGATGCTGCATTCAACTGATTCAGTGAAATCTCGTTGCCTGACGTGTGATACATCTTAATAGAGAAGTTATCCAACTTGTCTGAAAGTTCCACCCTATCTATATGTCCTTGATAAGATAACAGCAACTTGTTCAATTGCTCTTTCATCTGAGCCTCTATCAGTGTCTTTTTGTTCGTCAGCAATGTGTTGGCAGCTTCCTCAAAGAATGGTACCAACTTCATTAGCGTGTCGTACTTCACATCAGGTTCCTGCTGTATTTGGACGTCATAGTTCTTAATCTGTATATCTATCTTTGTAATCTCTCCTTTCAAACGGTCCACATCTTTCTTCAGACCATTCAGTTCCCGTTTCTTTTCCTCGTATTCCTTGATGATATTGGTGCTACCTTGAGTCAGTGTGCTTTGCAGACTATCGCGCTGTATTCTCAGGTTGGGTAGTTCCTTGATATCCTCATCCAGGCTTTTGCGTTGATTATCCAAATGAACAAAGTTATTCACAGCATTCAGTTTCTTCAGCCCCCTCAGTGCTTCCAGGTCTATTTCATCCAGAAAAGCATAATCATCTTGAGCCACAACATCCTTTTGGGTAGCCATAATGTGACTTGATACATTCTTGGAATCCACATCCTTTGCTAATAATGCAAACTCTTTGAGATAGGCTATTACCTTTTGGGTGATGTCTTCCACTTCTTCTACCGTATACCGTTGTTCTAAGGCCTTGCGCAAATCGTCCTTTTTCTTCAGTATCGCATCTATCTCTGGAGCAAGACTGCTTGACAGTCTTGGAAGAAACACGTTCATCTCAATCGTATCAATAAAGTCCTTCATCTGCTCCACAAAGTCTGAAGCCTTCTTTTCCGTATCCTTGATTGTATTACCCAACTGCTGTACCTGCAGTCGGATATGCTCTTGATCTTCTGCACCCTGTTTCGCTTTGTCGTAGGTCTGTTTCATCGAAGTGAGGTACTTGAAGATGAGGTCCTGACCTTCCTCATTATGCTTCAAATCATCCTCCAATTTCTTCTTGTCCTCACAAAGTTGGTTGTATTCCTGCACCTCTTTCTCAGCCTTCAGTCGCTGCATGGATCGTTCCTGCAACAGTTTTTCCGAAGCCTTCTTCAGCTGCACATACTTATTGAAGCCCAGCACATTCTGGAAGTTGTCGCGAATAATCTGGGCAAACACATTATCCTCCAACAACTTGCTCGACTGCATAGCGTCAAACAGGAAATACTGGCTCAGTTCCTGTGGCAGGTTGGCCTTGATGATTTTATTCACCTGTTGTTCGCTATGGGCACGTTGAGCCGCTGGTGTGGCAGTACCATACGAGAACACGCTACCATTCATATTCAGATAGACTGACTCAACAGGTTTGCCTGCTGGATTTAGGATATAGCTTCGACGAAGCACATATTTCTGTGTTTGGTGAAGCACCTGACCCGTAAACACCAGTTCCAGTTCTATCTTAGGCTCTGTCTTTCCAACAGCACCATTGTTCAGCAACTCTTCAAACTGGTGACGATTCTTGATGTTCAGTCCATAGAGTGCACCATAAATCGCTTCGAAAAGTGTAGTCTTACCACCACCGTTGTTACCACCTATTAGGATGATTGGACATTCGTCTTCTACCTGCAAGTCCAAATTCAGACTGAGGTATGTCTTGAAGTTTGTCGCCTTGATTCTTTGTATCTGCATAACTCTATACTTTAAGCCCTCAACTCCTTTAGTGCCTTGTCAATCACTTTCTCTGTGGCAGCGTCGTCCATCTCTATTCTGTCAACCTTGGCCTCATGGTAACGTTTCAATACTTGTTCCTTCAGCCATTCAGCGTCCAGCTCGTGTTTCTCACAGAGTTCTGCTATCACTTGCAAGTCTGGCTGTCTTATGCCAAATTCCAGGAAAGCCCTGTCGAGTCCTTTCTTCATAGTCTTCTTTCAGTTATTCGTTAAACATATTTGTCTGGGAAGAATGTGTCCCATCCTCTCACGTCTTCTGTGCTGTCTATGTGAAGAGGCGAGTAATACCATACGTCATTCTTCTCTACGATGACACCACCCAGCAGACCTTTGTCTTCCATATAGTCTATCAGGGCATTGTGCTTGTTGGGGGCCTCCGGGTCGCTGTTTTCCGTCTTGGTGTCAAAGAGGAACACTTGGCCGTTTTTCATCCTCACTACGAAGTCCACATAGAACAGAGCCTTCTCCTTTTGCGAGTTCTCGTAGGGGATGCTGTAGTGCTGTTTCCCTTCGTCACCGTTCTTGTACCACCAGTCGATATATGCCTTGTTGCTCTCCAAAAATTCAGAGAAGCGACGTTCTGGCGTTGATACGGTGTTCAACTCTATAAACGGCAGTAGCGCATGTTCTTCCACTTTTGGCATCACGTGGTGAGTACTCTCTTTGTAGAGTCGCTCCGCAGGCACCTCCCACGCATATTGCTCAAAGGCGCGCTCCTTTGCCTGACGTTGGCGCTCTTGCAACTTACGTTCGTAGTTGGCCAAAGCCTTTTGGATGATGTCTGTGAACTTAGGCTTGTTGGCATAATAGAGAATCACCTTCATTGCGTCTGTCTCGAACAGCTCGAAGAGTTCTTCCATAGCCTGCAGCAGATAGCCTGCCAGCACATCTGTACTATGTGCCTTCTCGAAGCTGCCTAACAGCGAACGACAATAGTCAATATAGATGCGGCGAACCTCACCAGCGCTCCTGGCAAACTCGCGCTTATTCTTTTCTACATCGATAATGCCTACCTCGTTTTGGAACACGATATTCTCGGGCACCTCAACGCCCAGCCTCAGCACATCAAACTTGATATGCTGGCTCTGCTCTATCTGCTTCCGGTTTTGGGCTGCAACGTTCTGTGCTGGCTCTGTTCCTTGCGTATCATCATCGTCAAAACTGAAACTGAACTGCTGCCACTTTACCAGCCAGTTACGGCTGAAGCAGTCTATGAGTTCTTTCTTGAAGTCAGGACCCAAACGGTTACGGTCAGAACTCTTATAGACACTATAGTAAGACTGCAAGGCCACGTTCTGCAAATTCTCCCTACGGATAGCCTGCAAGGCATCCTTGTTAAGATAGTCCATATCCTCAGCTACAATCTGTATCTGGTCTTTGCTGATGTCCGTATAGACATACCCCACATTCAGCAAGTCGTTCTTATAGAACTTCTGTTCAGGCATTCGCAAGATGCGCCCTACCGTCTGAATCGTGAACTGGCTGCTCTGAAGTTTACGGAATATCAGCAACACGGCTGCTCGCGGACAGTCCCACCCTAAGGCAATGGCCTGCTTAAACAGCAATACCTCTGTCATGTTGTCCGGCTCTTCCAAACCTTCCAAGTTTTCTTTTTCACCGGACAGCCAAACGGCAAGTTTCTTGTTCTCTGTGGTGATGTCCTTAATCTCTCGCAGATAGGTCTTTACCTGGTCGGCAATAGCAAGATCCTCTGAGGACATGCTCTCGCTGGTATCGTTGGGCAACTGAATCAGCAACAGCGGATTGATGTTCGTGCCCTCCCGCTTATACGCTTCTGCCAACAGCTTACGTTTCTGCAGGGCACATTGTATCAGGTGGATGTTCAGTTCGTTCTCGTCGTTATACCCCTTAGTAATGTCTGGATTCAGCACCACCTGCTTCTTAATCATCTCTTCCCTCACCACCTCTTCACGACTCACCGTCACCTTATGGTCAGAATTAGACTTAGGTGTTGCTGAGATGCGAATCTCCACCTTGGGATCGATTCTTTGCAGCACCTTTGCACTCTTGTCTGCCGACTTCGACCAGAACAGGTGTTCCTCGTCAATCACCACCACGATGGGCAATCCCGCTTCTTCCTGTGTTCTGCGAGTAATCTCATAGAGCGAGGCATTCTGCTCTGAGTCGCGCACCATTACATTCTTTTCCTTATTGATACTCTCCCAGTTCACAAACAGGATTTCACCCGCCTTTATCGTGCCCTCGCTTTGGTCTATCTCGTCATACATCACAGGCTTCAGCAGTCGTGTCTCCGTGAAGTAGTTCTTCATCTTGAAGTAACTCTGCTGGTGCAGTTTGTTGGGTGCTATCCAGATGAATGCCACCTGCTGATAAGGACTATCACCACGACTCTGCAACTCCTCCGTCAGGTCTGCCAGCATCTGCGATGCCATCACCGTCTTTCCAGAGCCTGTCGGTGCTTTGAATATCAACGTCTTTCTGTGACCATTCAGTCGAAGCAGGTCGATGGTTTTATCTACCAACTCTCTGACATATTTTTGCTGATACTTTATTTCTTTCATTGTTTCCTTTGTTTATTCAGATATTATTCTTAATTTTGCAGGCAGAAACCAAAATGTTTTGAAGTAATATGACTCAGATTGTATTGAATATTGAAGATGCCAGTCTCGTTCCAAGTCTGAAGCAGATACTGGGAGCAATCAAGGGAGTAACCATCGATAAGCTGGTTACTACCAAATCTGATGTTGAGATTCTTCAACTACAAGTTTCTGCTCTGGCTTGTAAATGATGCATCCTCGTCCCATTTCATTGTAAAATTCCATAACAGTTCTTAGTAGTACATCCTCCTCCTTGATGTCACAGTCTATTCGCTGATTTGTCGAGAAACAAGTTCCTAATTCATACTGCATCCACGCGACACCTTCTTCAATTATTGGGAACACACCTGTTACTTCATAATAGTTACTGATCTTATGATTTATCACTGGTGCAAAATACTTGATACTATTGACATTAATCTTATCATAGACATTCCATAATGAACGGAAGAATTTAGCAACACCTGATTTAAAGTCTTTTTGAGATGCTGTAATTTGGTGCCTTCCATCAGGAATTGAAGCAATCAGATACATTCCTTCTGTTGGTTGTTTTATTTCAGCATAGTGCAACCCTCTTTGAGGCTTTGCATCTATGATTTGTTCCATCTTCGTTTTCTTCAGAAGTATATTCTCTAAATGCTCACGCAACAACGTATTCTCTTCATTGGGCAGCAATGGGAATGCTCCGATATTCACCTCTTCTATGCTCTTCCAGAAATAGCGTTCTTTGACGTTCTCATTAGTGCCACGTCCAGGAAAGAGTATGTATCCACCAATAATCTCTTTGGCAATATGCTCTTGATAGTTAGAACCATAGTAGATGGCATCCCTGTAACGGTGCATCTGATTGATAGCATCAGGCATTGGGTAATCTGCCAATGTTCCCTTGTCGTTGTTCACATCGTTGTCGTCTGCTACACGGTATTTCGCATCGTATAGATAGGTCAGCGTAATATTCTCGCTTACCTTTTCTATATTAAGCACAATATCTGGCCTTTGCTCTGTAGTGGCTGTATGCATCTCGTCCTTATGACGATTGTAGGTGTGCTGATAATGCAATGTCACAAAGTCGCCCGTCTTGTTGGTGTTTGGATACCAGAACTTCACGATATGCTCTACCTTGCTACTTGTAAACGGATTCAACATGGTTTCCTTGTCTTCGTCCACATCTTCATCCTTACATCCCATAACCTCACGCACTAGTCGTTTCATCTTAACAAAACACCACAACTCGTAGATTTCCCATATCTGAAGCGTTCCAATGTTGGCTACACCATTATAAAGGTCTATACCTCGTTTCAGTTTAATCCAACTCTTGTATATCTGAACATAACCTGTACGATTCTGCAAAACCAAGCTCTCCTGCTTCAGGCCTTCAAAGCGACCAACCAACTTGAAAAACTGGTGATTACCCAGCTTCTTCAGTTTGTTCTTATATCCCCATAGTTGCTCGCGCTTCGAATCAGACAATTGTCCTCGCTTTCCGTCAGACAAATCTACACTATTGTCACTTCTCAGAATCTTGTCTATCACGTCTGTCAGTCTTCGACCAATTCTATCCAGCGTGTACTTAACAAAACGATTCTCCAGCGTATCAATCGTAGTCTCCTTTTCCTGATAGGCAAAGAAGTGTTGTTCCAGCCTCTCTTCGCCTCGCGCCTCTGTCTCATGGTATTCTTCTTCCATCTGAGGAGTCCATCGCTTTATGCGGTCTGCATGTTTGTATTCTGTGATGTTCCGCTGACGGAAATGGGGCTGATGAACAATTAATGAGACTGCTTTAACGTAACTATCTATGACCTCCTCGAAACGCTGAATCCAAATCTCGTCCGTGTTGGCTTTGCCGCTTTCCTGTAATTGCTGGTAAGTAGTAGCAAGATATCGGAAAACGATATTCTCATACTCATCATTGACCTCTGCCAGTATCCGCTTATAGTCATTCTTTGTGTCAAGTTTAGGTGAAACTATCTCAAAGGTAAAGACCTCGTTATGGCGTACACCATTCTTTGTATATTCAAACTCCAACTTGAAGACACCAGGTTCATTCAAAAAGCTAACGTCACCAGTCAGTTTACAGCCCTTGCTATCCTTGCCTGCGTCTTTGTCGTAAAAGAAGAAGTCTTCCACTTCTTTTTTCGCATGCTTCACCCTTGGTCTGTCGTCTGTCTCAGCAAACTGGATGGTAATCTGGTATTTGTTGGTTTCGAAGATAACTGGTGGACATTCTTCCCACTCCTTCGCATCTTTGTATTGTTGAGTCAGCGCAGGATTGCACAGAGTCAGTGTCCCAATGTCTTTTGAAGTATATTTGCAATAGCTCAGCGCACCCTCACGGATTCTTGATTGGAACCGTTGCCACGAGTAATCAATACTATCCGTTCTGATCAGGATAGTATAATCCTTTGCTGATTGCTCAAACCTCAGTACGTCCATTACTAATGTTTACGGCCAGAAACGGGTAAATCCTGTTCTATCAAGACGATCTGCCATCTCTTTCAGTTTCCTGTACGAATCAGTATCTTCAGAGAAAAGTGACTGTAACGTCTTCAGGACATTTGTTCCTCCACTTCTCCTGAACATATCCTCATCACCCTCTATTCTTGGCAGAATCTTCATCAAGGTGATTTGGTCCATTGCCTGATCTATCAATGCAGGCAGAGCATCATCGTCTATTGCTTCACCCTTTGCAGTAGCCTCATCCATCAATGCACCTAAGTAAATCACCAGTTCGTTCAGCACACGATACGATACTTGGAATGGTGTTTCTTTCAAAGCCGTATTGACTGCCTCCAGCTTCTCTGGCAGTTTCTCCTTGATTATTTGGGCCAGACTCTGATAACGTTCCATTACCTCATCAGCATTAATGTAAGGAGCCTTAAACATTCCTAACCTCACGACATCCTCATCACTCCTGTATTTCAGACTATTGCTGTTGCCAAACATCTGACTCAACTCACCACCGTTCATCTCTATTGTCATAGCTCTGTCTATCACCTTACGCGAGAACTGATAAGTCGTGTCGTCCATGTTTACTGTGCCAATGACAATCAGGTTTGGAGGCAATGTCAGACCTTTATTTACCAAGTCACTGCGTACCTTGATAGTCCAATCATCAGCACCATCAAGTCCTAAATCCTCCTTCATTTTCGTGTCATCTTTGAAGTATTGCTTATCAACAAGAGCACCAGTAACCACATTACCTTCCTTATCTCTCGAACGGGTTTCCAATACGCTGAGAAACTCTGCGAAATACTGCTCTACTGGGGCCAAGTTCATCTCGTCAAGACAAACAAAGAAAGGCACATCAGGATTCAGCCAAGCCTTTACCACAAACCTATCGAACTTTGTAAATCGGTAGCCACCGCCATGGAAAGAACTATAGTATCCAAACAACTCAGAAGAGTCATGCCAGTTAGGCTTCACCTCTATCATACAATAGTTACTTGGTGTTGTTCCATCCTCATCCTGCAATTTCTTTGGGCAAGTCATAAAGGCCAGTTCGCGAACGATACGAGATTTGCCCGTACCAGAGATACCAGCAAGGAGCAGGAACGGCTTAGTACGAATTGTGGTTAGATATTTTTGTTTGTCTTGGCAAGATACCAAATACTTCTTGCTGTCTACAAAAAATAACCTTTCCGAATTTTCGGAAGCAGTTAAAAGAATATTTTCTGCTTCTGGATTTTCTGCCAAAAATTCACATATATCAGCCACATAACCTTGTGTCGCATTGACAAGATTTGCACTTGAAAGAATTGCAGATGCGCAGAAATCAGACCTGTCAATAGTTTTAGCTCCTCCCCACCATGAATAATTAGAAAGAAATTTGATTAAAAACTTCTTATTATTACCTTCTGGATAATTAGCTAACAAAGACTTTGCTCCTTCAATGTTATTTTGGCATTTCCTTATAGGTTCCTCAAAAGCTTTTTTAGTATTGTATTGAGTTAAAAGGTGGTTGACCAACTCCTGCTTATATGCGAACATCTCCCTGCAGTAAGATGAATAATAAGCAGCAATATATAACCACTGATTGGGAGCAACAATTATCCCTTCTGAA
>JAEEGF011197419.1_pt1 | contig 10843 bp, 3 predicted proteins | sample 9134171 | NCBI WGS metagenome assembly JAEEGF01 (sample SAMN16246542, study PRJNA631951) | gut metagenome | biome: gut microbiome; feature: rumen; material: AP-attached | host: Bos | place: Iran: Karaj | collected 2018-10 | reverse complement strand
GTATTTTTCATATATTATCACCATACTAATTTTATCATAAATATGCAATTGTTTCAATCAAAAAGACCATATTAAATATGGTCTTTTATTAATTATAAGTTTCTAGTATTTTCTTGGCTTCAAATAGATTTGAAATAAAGTCAATATTTAAGCCAGCATTATTAAGATAATAATCATTAATTATTACTCTTAAAGAATTAATCATAGCTTCAACATCTTCAACTGTAGTAAGTTCCGCTTCACTAATATTAATATTTAATAATTTGTGATGATCTACTACTACTTCACCTACGTTAGTTTCAGAAGTAAAAGGAATATTTTTTAATACTGTAACGTTAGGATTATTTAAGAATCTTTCAAAATTCTTAACAGTTTCTTTAATAACATTGATATCTATTTCTTCATCCAAAGACTTAATACATGTTCTTAAATAACCTTTATATCCTAATGCAAATGATAATACATCATATAAAGATGAAGAATCATTAATATATTGATTTAATTTATCATATACTATTGCATTATCATATTCTTCGTATTTAGTCTCTAATTCTTTAATTTTATTATTAACTTGTAGATACATATCATCTGTATCAACTTTCTTCTTAAACAAAGAGAATAAACCACCTTTAGAACCAGAATTAATACTGTTAGTTAGTTTCTCTAAATCAGAAATAAGTGTATTAATCTCTTTATTAATCTTACTAGATTCTCCTAAATGACTAGTTCTTTCAGCATATTTAGCTTTAACATCATCAATAATGTAAGAATACTTCATATAATCTTTATATTCTTCCAAGTTATATAATAATGTTTTTAGATCTTCACTCTTTTCTCTAGCCTTAGACATTTCAATATTGTCTCCTAAGAATCTATTATATGCTTTACCAACATTAACAACACTATACTCACCCATCATCAATTCACCATCCATGAATTTTTGGATTATTACAGCTGTATCAAAGTTTTCAAGTTCATATAATTCCTTAGCTAGATTATCTCTTCTAATAACATAATCATCATAACTTAGATTATCCATGATAATCTCTTTTTTCTTATCTTCAATATACTTTTCAAATACTTTAACATTTTTATCAAATAGTATTCTGAAACTTATTTCAACATGTAATATTACATCAGGACATTTCCAATGTAAGTCTTCAAAGATATCTTTCATTCTTTCTAAATTATCATCAGCTAATAATTCTTTAATATATCTTCTTGCATAATTGCTATAAACAAAATCATTTTCAGTTAAAGAAATACCAACTGTTTCAAATTTAGCAAGAACTTCCTTAATATCTCTATTAACAGATTCTAAATCATTCTTATAATAATGAGTCAAACTATATAATAATGTATCAAAGCCCATCTTTTCGAAAGGTGTATTAACTGGATTAAATAAAGCTAAATCCTTATAATTTTCCAGTTCTTTTTTAACTAGAGCTGTTCTATCAGAAGGTTTGTAGTTTAAATAAGGAGTAGAACGTTTTTTAACTTCATTAAACAATTCATTTCTATATTCACCATATTCTTCTTGATATTCAGCAACTTTTTTCTTATAAGCAGCCAAATTCTTAGCATTATTAACAGGCATGCTAGACAATACTTCTTTAGCTACATCAATATCATGTAAAAAATCTTCTAATTTTTTTATTGCCATTATTTACTCCTCTTTTCTACTTCTGTTTCTTCTTCTGTTTTTAAAAATTCTATGAATTCCTGAGCTGATTGAAATAAATTAATCAGCTCACCGAATTCTAAATCTTCTACTTTAACTTCCATTGTTAGTCTCAACTCCCTTCAATAATTTCATCTACATTAAGACTTCTTATTATTATATATTCATAAACTCGTCCAACTTCTGTATTACCATCATACATTATAAATTGTAACCTATATGTACCTGACTTCCAACCAGAAGTTGCTGGATTAGACACTTCAGATTGAATTGTAGCTTTATTCTTAAATGTCAATGTTGCAGTTGCTTCATCAATCTCACGACTATTACTAATATTACCCATATTATAAACTACACATTCATCATTCTTATATGCAAAACACGAGTCTAATACATTAGCAGTTTGTCCCTTGAAATGCATTTCACTAGCTATATTTGATAATGGAACATCTTCATATGCTTTATTATAAACTTTATTTTCGCCATATACACGACGTTGTAATGTAACTTTAATATTTGGATTAGCAAGACCATTCTTAGTTCTTACTGTAAATTCAGCAGTTTGATCACCATTTTTATCTTTACCAGTGTTTACATCTCTAGTTACCTGAGCAGGCGGTATCGTAACATCAATACCATATTCATTATTCAACAATGTGAAATAGAACGAATTAACTGTTGTACCGAAATCACCATAATAGAAACCGTCGTAAGAAGCAAATGTTTCAACTACAAGTTTATAATTTCCATACTCTAATGATGAGTTCTCAAAATCAATATTAATCGACGACACAACATCAGTAATACGTCCAGCCAACCTCAATCTTGTTGAACCATCAGTTTGTGGATAATAATCTTCTCCATTAATACTAATAACTGTACCAAACAAGTCAGTTGTTAACTGTTCATATACCATCTCACCAGTTGCAGGATCATAAATATATTCACCTTGATTATCTTTCTTAGCTTGCCAAATTGTTATTTTAGCACCTAATTTATAATCATCGAATGTTGTATCATCAACATTAGTAATAATTTGATGACTACTATTTTCATGTTTCAATGTTGTATCCAATTGTAATTCTGTTTGTTCTCCTACATAAATTGTAGTTGATTCTCCCGTTGTTCCATCCGGTTGAACAAATCCTCCTGTTGTAGTTACAGTTGAATCAATATCTGGAATAAGTGTATATTTCAATTCTCGACCTGCACCAGACAACGGTCCAACTATCGGAGTCGGTAACATTACATTATTTTCATCTCTATCTATTTCCATATATAGATAATGCGTTTCTGTAGATGTTACTTGTTGATTCAAAGGTACTTGCGAGAAATCAACATTGAATATAAACTCTTCGACAGCAAACTCTTTATCTTTCTCACCCGTTTGAGGATTAGTTGTATAAGAATAATATTTCAGGCTATTCGCACCGAGCATATCATCATCGAAATTGTTAGTATTTGTTGTACTACCCATTCGTATAAACTCATCCAGACGATATACATAATCGCCCGAGTTATTCGTCTTTCGACCATTACAGTTAGTAGTATTAACTTTGTAATAGTATTGTTCACCATTCTTTAAATCTAACATTGTAATAGTTGTTCCCATTGGTAAACAATAATCAGAAATCAAAGTTCTATAAGCTGCACTTAAATTATTAGCTGGATCAGCAGGACTATAAACCTTTTCTACTGACCACATTTCATGAGAATTATTTCCCATTGGTTGTTTTAAGTCTAAAGACAATGATTGATATATACTAAATGAACCATCTGAAACTATAGATGTAGCTTTATCTTGGAATACTTCATATTTTTTACCAGGACTTCTAGCTATTCCATAACCATCCAATTTACTATCAGTCATGGCAATATTGATTTCAATTGTAACTGGTTGATCAGGATCATTTGGATCACCATGTGGATTATGGAAATCTGTTTCTACAGTAATCGTTCCTAAAGATATAATCTTGTTCTCTCTTTCTTCTTCAACAGAATAACTAAAGTCTAAGTTCTTTGAATAATATAACCAGAACGTTAAACTACGTTGAATAGTAGTTGAATCATAGAAATAATATTTACTACCTAAACAACCACCAGAAGAACTAACTTCACAAATCGAATCTATACCAGTAGGATCACTATAGAAATTAGTCTTATAGTTATCTAACCATCCATTAGTTGTAGTACCCATTGACAATGCAAAATAGTTGTTTGCATCTATAACACCATCATTATTATTATCGTTATTATTAACAGGTGATATTTGTGTTTTATCAACTAAATAAGTATCCCAGTTTTGAGTAACGTCACTACCATTTGCTCCAAACTGATTAGTATTAATCTTATTAATTGTCATTTTAGCATCATGCCATTGAGTATTAGTAACTGTACCATCTGCTAATTTTTCTTTTAACTCAGCTAAATCAATTGTTACGTTTGCTGCACCTTCAACTGAATATCTAGTTGCTTGTAAATCAACAACAATCTTCGCTGGTGCAATACCAATTGTCCATTTATAATAATCGGCATTATCAGGTGTAACCCCAACATAATCAACTTTTATCTTATTATCCTCATCTACATAATGAGTATAGAAACCATGTGTTTTAATTTGTGACGCAGGAGCAAGTTCATGTTTACCATAAACATAAGTATATGCATTATCTAAATCTTGACTAGCGCTTGTTCCAGAATATGCTTCTCCATTTTCATTATAAGATGAATCATACTGTCCTTTAATAATTGAATTACCATTTTTAATATACATTCCTAAATATGTAATACCTTTAACATAACCAGCACTCGTACTACCAGATTCATAAGAAGGAACTTGTGAATCAGATACCGCTAGTATTTTATTAGCATACATAAACAGTTTATTTTTAGAGAACGTATCATTAATTCCTGTATCAGTTACTTCAGTTCCCTGAGGAGTAAAATTATTTCCATTCATAACTCCACTATAATAAGCTCTTAAATATGTAGCTCCTGTCTTCATGTATAACGTAGATCCATTCAAAGGGCCTCCGTTAGCAGGGCTTCCTAATAAGTAGAAATTATCAATATCAATTAATCCATAATAGTAAATAGCTGTTTTCATTCTATCTCGAGCACCATTTAATTCAATAATTGAATCAGTAACTTTAACAATTGTTGCTCTTTGAATAGAAGCCATAGTCATAGGAGTACTTTCTAATCCTACATTATTAATATTAATATATGCATTTCCTGTTTGAGTAGAGTTATTACCACTACCCAATACAGAAACACCAATGCCTAGTTTTAAACTATTTCCACTTACGTAACTATTTCCGGAAATGTTAACATTTGTATCACCATCAACACCGATAGTACTTAAATCGAATGTTTCATCTTCTTTAGCATTTGTTTCAGAACCACCGAATACACTACCACCAATAGCAATATTATAGTTATTATAAGTTCTTCCCGTAGCAGTTAATGCATAATTACCAATATTAACATTTGTATTTCCACAAACGAAAGATGCATTTCCAGAACCATAAACATTCTTAGTTATAGTACCATTAACAACATTTACAGTTGTTGATTTAGTGCTTTGACAGCTAACGAATAATCCGTCACTTGTAGTTGTTGCATCACCAATGAAAGCTTTATTTCCTCCACCATAAACACTACGCATTGTTCCGCCATAAATATTTACTTTAGCGTTTCCATTAGCACCGGCTTCGTTTCCTCCACCAAAGACATCATAAGCTATATTACCACTATTAATATTTACATTTGTTGCCGCATTATTATTAGTACCAATTCCAGCATTTTCACCATTACTTCCACCAAAGACATATTGTACTGCAGAGCCAGTCTTGCTAAAGTCAACATTCGTGATATTTGTAACTCCACCTTGGTTGTTTCCACCAAAGACAATATCTACATTTCCAGAAAGAATGCGTACATTTGAAGTGCCAACAGTTCCGTCTTCATTAGATCCACCATAAACACCTATTAATTTACCTGTTCCATTTAAAGTAACATTTGAAGTAGTAACATTTGCTGATTTTCCACCACCAAATGCATTTCCACATGTATTATTAAATATTGTTTCATCAGTTATTTCATCTATAGGTAATATATGTGTAAACTGAGAACCTGTTATATTAAGATTCGTCGTGGTTGTTGGAGCAACATTACCACCGCCGTAAGCATTACATAATATATCACCAGCAGTCAAATTAACTTGTGAAACAACAACTGTACCACTTTGATTTGAACCACCAAAGACATCATAAACTTCAGCACCATTTAAAATGTTTACTTTAGTTCCATTAGTACCACTGGTAACACCAGCTTGATAGCCTCCACCATAGACACTAGCAGGAGTTCCGTCAATGTTTCCGTCATCGTCATATCTAACGAATTCTCCACCTTTAATATCTACATTAGTTGAAGTAGCAGTAGCTTGTTTACCACCACCATAAACACCTTCCATAATGCTTCCATCATTTATAGTTACATTTGTTGTATTAGCAGAAGCTGCAGAACCATTACTTCCACCATAAACATTATTTATTTTTCCACCATTTATTGTTACACGAGATACAACACTATTACTTCCCATTGCACCTCTAATATTATGTCCACCAAATACCTCGTTGATTACACCTTTATTTACTGTAACAGTTGTATCTCCATAGGTATAAACCTCTCTAGCGGTTGTTCCTTTACCTCCACCATAAACAGCTTCGGTAATAGTACCACCATTTATATTAACTTGTGTTGTATATCCAGAATGGTCATATTGAGTATTAGTTCTTCCTTCTGCACTACCACCATAAATATTCTTAACAGTAAAATCAGTATTATTAGTAACATTAGTATTTACTCTAATATTATTATAAGTATTAGTTTGATTACCATAACCGCCACCAAATACATCATTTGTAACTGTACCTTTATTTATATTAACAGTAACGTTACCATAAACGTCACCTTTTTGATTTGAGCCACCATATAGATACCCAACAGTTCCACCATTCATATTAATTGTTAAAGTACTCTGATTTTGATGAGTGCTCCTTGAGAAACCATTTTGATTAGCACCTCCAAAGACACTATCAGAAACTGTACCACCAAGAATATCTACAACGGTAGTAGCTGGTCCCATATCAACAGTAGTTCCATTAACTCTACCACTTGCTCTACCAACTCCACCGTAGTTTCCGCCGCCATATACATACTTCATAGTTCCGCCATTAATAACGACATGAGAGTTTTTAACATGACCAAAATTGTTAGTTCCATAATATCCGCTATTATTTCCTAAACCGGCTCCAAACACACTTCCGTGATCTACATCAAATAATGTTTTATTTCCGTCATCACCAATAACAGCAGTTCCGCCTATATAAACTAATGTGCTGCCCAAGCAAGGTCCAGATGTTCCATCTGAAGACGAACCGCCATAACTGTTACTTCCACCAGCAACACCAATGTTTACTTTTCCACCAGTAACAGAAACAATTCTATTACCATATGTCGTAGAAGTACCAGCTCCACCGATTAACATATCGACTTCGCCACCAGTCATATAAACACCTATAACATTAGAGTCTTCAGCACTAGAAGCGATACACGGTCCACCATTTATTTCAAATATTCGGCCGCCTTCTAATTTCAACGTTCTTAATCCGGTTGAGTCTCCAGCAGTCAAAGCTCCAACATAAACACCATAAATATAATAAGAAGAATTAACACCTGGAGGATTATTCGACTCTAGCATTCGCAATCCATATCTTCCACTCTTAATAATCATTTCCGATACAGGTGTTGTCGACGTACTATTATGATTTCCAGCATCAGAACCAATAACTTGGAAATAGAAAGTTAATTTAGTATTATTTCCTGCTCCATTATTGCTAACTCTATCATAATCACTACCATATTGCATTATGATGTGTTCATTTGTAGCCGAAACAGTAGAAGTTCTAGCAAAAATATATCTTCCACTTTCAACTATTACTTTGCTTTTATTGCTTCCTGTATTACTTCCAGTAATACCATTAAATGCAAAATTTTCTGTATTATTAGCAGTATTAGTTACTCTTCTACCAATCTTTAAGTTATGTCCATTTGCAACTATTGTACCATTGGCAGATCTAGTAGTTTGTGTATAAGTACTCGAGTTAGTTCCTGTAGTATTAACATTTTCAATAACCATATCATCATTAATTGATGTAGCACCTCTGGCATAAACAGTCAAACGTCCGCCTCTACCGTTTATTGTAATTGGCCTATTCCAACCACTTATTGTTCTTAATTCGGCACCCACATTGATATTTACAATATTAGTATCTCTAGTTACTAAATAATAATATTTGGTTATATCACTAGCATCTATTTCAGATGTTATATCATCATTTGGATTGTTAGGAGTTCCATTATCATAAGTATAATTTTGAGTTTTCCAAATATTAATTGTAGATGATCCATCTGTTAATGTTTCAGATGCTTGAATCAATTTATAAGCACCATTATTACATGAATTACCTTGATCTTTACAGTTAATACCACTATAGTCATAATACAATCCACTATTAGCATTATAAGAATTTCCCACATAATAATAATATCCACTAGTAGAATAATTATTACTAAATATACTACTTCTATGTCCTACAACTTCTTGTGTATTAACATTGTCACCATTACCATTATTTATTTGAGTATAATAATTATTATCAGTAGCTCCATTAGCAGTAAACGCATTGTTAGCAAGATGATAATATGTTTTATTACTATGATAATATCTATCTTCAGTTAATTTGTAATAATAACACGTTGTATATCCCGTACATTGTTCTGTACGTTCAAAATTTACAGTAACATTATTTTGTGTTATTACTCCAGATGGATAATATTGGTTACGAGCTACAGAACCAATTCTTTCATAATAAGTATTTACATTATTTCTAAAATTACGTTGTAAAAAGACTGTTCTATTTTGATATACAGGAGTAGAATTAATATCTACTCTTTGCATCATCTTATCACTATAAGTATTCTGTGAAGCATTTGAATAATTTGAATAAGTACCAGTTCCCCATACTGCATTAAATTGAATAGTTAATGTAGATCTTCCAGCTACATCAACTGTAGCATATCTCAAATAATAAGTATCATCATAAGAAAGTGTAGTATTAGCACACACATTGCTATCAGAACCACTTGCTTTACAAGCCCATCCTTCAAACATTTTGTTATTAGGACGTACGCTAAACGGATTATCCATTAATTCTATTTCAATTTTATTATTATTAATTGGATAATACTTGTAATAAACATATTGATTTTGATTTTCATCAACAGAAACAGTACCAACCAAATTATTATTATTGATATCGTGTCCATCATATATAACTTTAACTTTTAATAAATTACTATCAGTATAAGTACCAGAATCAGTACCACTAGGTATAGTGTCTTTACTAGTGATTTTAGTAAAATTTAAACCCATATAATAATTATAATCTGCATTTAAATCATTAACTGTTACAACAGTACCACTTATACCACTAGAAGAATCTTCACCTGGTAGAGAAGCAGCATAAAAATTTATCAAGGAAACGCCTGATATTATAAAAAGTAAAATAATTGTTGACCATATAATTGTTTTACGTCTGTTGAATTTTTTAAGCTTGTATTTCAACATAAATTCACTTCCTATGTTACTTACTCTTTATCATTATTAATGATACCATAAATAACAAAAAAAAGGAACACTTTAGTTGTTCCTTATTATAAATTTTTTATCTTCAACATCTATTAAAATACTATCCCCTTCCTTAATATCTCCACTTATTAGATTCATAGCTATTAAAGTTTCGATATTATCAGACACAAATCTTTTAATAGGTCTGGCCCCAAAACTCTCATCATATGAGTTTTCAACAACATATTCTTTGGCTTTATCAGATAAATTAATTGTAATATCTCTATCCTTAATTCGATAGTTAATTTCACCAATTATCTTATCTAGTATTTTGTAAACAACATCTTTACCAAGACTATTAAAGAAAATAATTTCATCTATTCTATTTAAAAATTCTGGTTTAAATGTAGATCTTAATTCTTTATTAATTAATTCATCTTTATTAGATAGATTTTCTAGTATATATTCACTACCCAAATTACTAGTCATGATAATAATTGTATTTTTAAAATCGACTGTTCTTCCCTGACTATCAGTAATTCTACCATCATCTAGTATTTGTAAAAGAATATTAAATACATCAGGATGAGCTTTTTCTATTTCATCAAATAATACGATACTATATGGATTTCTTCTAACAGCTTCAGTTAATTGTCCACCCTCTTCATATCCAACATATCCAGGAGCAGCTCCAATTAAACGAGACACGTTAAATGATTCCATATATTCAGACATATCAATACGAATCATATGTCTTTCATCGTCAAACAATTCATATGCTAAAGTCTTAGCAACTTCTGTTTTACCAACACCAGTTGGTCCTAAGAATAAGAATGAACCAATTGGTCTATTTGGATCTTTAATACCCGCTCTACTACGGATAATTGCTTTGCTAACTTTAGATAATACTTCATCTTGACCAATTACTCTTTTTTTCATATTATCTTCAAGTTTTAGTAATTTTTCTTTTTCGCCTTCAACTAGTTTAGAAACTGGTACATTTGTCCATTTACTAATAACTTGAGCTATATCTTCTTCAGAAACAGTATCACTAATTAATTTATTAGTGTTATTTTTTTGTAATTCTTCAAGTTCATTTTCTAGTTTTGGAATATCACCATGACGTAAACGTGCTGCTGTATCCAAATCATATGTACTTTCTGCTTCTTTTAAACGATACTTATATGTTTCAAGTAACCTTTTCTTCTCTAAAATATTTTGATTAACTTCTTTTTCTTTACTAAAATCCTCTTTTAATTTAGATTCTTTTAGTTTTAGATCATATAACTCTTTATCTAATTCTTCTAAACGTTTCTTACTAGATTCATCTTTTTCTTTCTTTAATGATTGTCTTTCAATTTCTAAAAGCATAATCTTACGAGTTAATTTATCTAGACTTACAGGTACACTATCCATTTCAACTTTAATAGTTGCACAAGCTTCATCTATTAAATCAATTGCTTTATCTG